>Ga0180009_10007197_pt1 | contig 11446 bp, 8 predicted proteins | sample OS_PC_MetaG_FD_123537 | JGI IMG/M metagenome (GOLD analysis project Ga0180009, IMG submission 123537) | Groundwater microbial communities from the Aspo Hard Rock Laboratory (HRL) deep subsurface site, Sweden - OS_PC_MetaG | ecosystem: Environmental > Aquatic > Deep subsurface > Groundwater...
AACCCTCCTTTTCTGCACCCAGTCCCCACCCTGAAAAAGAGAAATATGTGCTGCTCGAATGGGACGACGGGTGGAAAGAGGTCATCCAGGTGGATGAATCCTGCAAGGATATCAACCGCTATTATGTCATCAGACGACCTGAAGACGTGGGCCGTCTCTCTCTGAATAGCTCCGGGGAATATCCTGAACTCATCGAGATCGTCAGGAAGCCCATGAACCTTAAGAAAATTACGTTCTCGGGCACCCATGAAGTTACCTTGGATAAACCCATCAGGGAGGGCAAGAAGACGGATCACTTTTTTGCCTGTAACAGGAAAGGCGAGTCTTTTTCGGAATTGAAGGATTCCTTAAGGAAGGCCCTTGAAGATGAGGGTGTGTCCCTGGAAGAGTTGAATTCCAAGGATGGGGACCAGCTCCGAGTTTTGTTCGGGCGGCTGAAAAAAAGAATGGATATCAAGGCCGGCGAGCGGGAGCAAGATGCTTTTGACTTTATGGCCTTTTTGTGTCATGAGGGTTCATACACAGGGCTGGGGAAAAGGAGATAGACATGGACTACGAAGGCTTCATTCCCTACGATGTAAAGGCCGCCGAAAAATACACTCAAAAGAGGTGGTGGCTCGGTCTGACCCTGGGGGATATATTTGACAGGGCCAGCGATCTTTACCCTGAAAGAGAGGCGCTTGTGGGAGAAGGGAAGCGTTACACCTGGGAGCAGCTTCGCACCCTGGTGGACACACTGGCCTACAACCTTCTCCAGGAGGGCTTTGAAAGGGGAGATACCCTTCTCCTTCAGACCCCCAACTGGCCGGAGTTCGTGATCTCCTACTTTGCCTTGCAGAAGGCCGGGCTGGTCCTGGTGCTTCTCACAGTCAACCACACGGCCCGGGAGATCTCCCATCTCGCAAATCTGACCCAGCCCAAGGGCTGGATCCTTCCTGACCGATATCGAAAGATCGACTTCTTGCCATTGATTGAGAAGGTGCAGCAAGAGAATCCCGGATTGGACAAGGTCATCCTCATCGGGCAGGATATCCGAGAAGGCTTTCTAAAGTACGATTCTCTCCTGGAGACCGGCGCCACCCTTCTAGAGATTCAAGACCGCCTTGAACAGTCGCGCCCTGATCCGGGCGACGTTTGCCAGATCCTTCCGTCGGGTGGGACGACAGGGCTTCCAAAGGGGGCGCCCAGGACCCATAATGACTACATCAGCAACCTGGAATATGTGGCAAAGGCGTGGGATTTAAACGCTACCGACACCGTGCTGGTGGCAACCACCGTGGGACACAACCTGGCCCTGGTGGCTTGCGTGACACCGGCCGTCTTTCAGGGGGCCAAACAGGTCACGCTCGATTCCACCCGTCCTGAAGAGTTTTGTCGGATTGTGGAGGAGGAAAAGATCACCTGCACCGGACTGGTGCCGACCCTCATCAGCCGTTATGTCAATTACGAAAATCTGGGGGACTATGACCTCAGCTCGCTCAAAAGGATCTATGTGGGAGCGGCCAACAGCCCGCCGGAACTTGTCAGAAACGTGGAGGAGAAGATCGGCGCCAGATATGTCAACGCATTCGGCATGGTGGAAGGTCCTCTGTCCCAATCCCGGCCGCACCATCCCATGGAGGTGAGATGTCACACCATAGGGAGACCCTGCTGCCCCTATGATGAGTTTGTGACCCTGGACCCCAATGGAAAAATCAATCCACCCGGCGTGGAAGGGGAGATGGCGGCCAGGGGGCCGGGGATCTTCACCGGCTACCTGAAAAATCCCCAGGCCAACCAGGACGCATTTACACCGGACGGTTATTTCCGGACCGGCGATCTGGCCGTGATTGATGAGAACGGTTTCATCCGGATTACGGGCAGGATAAAGGATATCATTATTCGAGGCGGCGAGAACATCGCGGCCCGTGATGTGGAGGACATGATCTCGGCCCATCCGGACGTGGAATATGTGGCCGTGGTGGGCATGCCCGACCCGGATTTGGGCGAGGCGGTGTGCGCTTATGTCAAGAGGGTGGAGGGATCCAAGATCGGGGCTGAAGAGATCAGCCGACACATGGAAGAGATGGGGGCCTCCAAAATCCACGTTCCGGCAAGAATTGAATTTGTGGACGATATTCCTCTGACGGCAGCCGGCAAGGCGGATAAGAAGATCCTGAAAAAAGATATTGAAGAGAAGCTCAAGGCAAAGGAAACCTTAGGGGCAGGCCGATAGATGAATGCCGGTTGGGGTATCATAGAGTCATATAGATGGATGTCCTATTCCGATGATGCCGAGGAGGGGATGACCGCCTTCATAGAGAAGAAGAAACCCGTTTTCAGAGGCCGATAACATGTAGTACGAGGATTCTAAGATCATCAAAAGAGGAGGGACCCTGCATGGATTATAAGAATCTTTTTTCACAGATGACCATCAAGGGGCTGACATTCCAGAACCGAATTCAGAGGACATCCATGGTTTCCGGTCTGGCGACGGAAGACGGACATGTCACGGATGACCTGATCAAGAGATACCAGCGGGAGGCCCAAGGCGGCGTGGGTGCCATCGTCGTCGAGGCGGCTGTCGTGCTCCCGTCGCGAAGCTCCTATAATCTTCGCATCAGCGATGACAGCTTCATCGGGGCGTTGACAAATCTCGTTGATGCGGTCCGCGAAGCAAACCCGGATACCAGGATCGGGATCCAGATCATGCATTTTTTAAAGATTGCACGGAGCGGATGGCGGCAGAGGGTGTCTGATTTCAAACCTGAAGACCTGCCCGTCATCGTGGATCTGCACGTTGCCGGGGCCAGGAGGGCTCTTGCTGCGGGATTCGAATTCATCGAACTCCACATGGCCCATGCCTATACCCTGTCCTCATTTCTATCACTGGCCAATGATCGAAAGGACGAGTACGGCGGCGGGTTGAACAACCGGATGCGCCTGCCCATACAGGTCTACGAGGCCGTGCGGCAAGAGGTGGGTGACGGTTACCCCCTGGGCATCCGAATCAATGGGGAGGATTTTACCGCCCCGGGGACCACTCTTCTCCAGAGCAGGAAGATTGCCAAAAAATTTGGCGAACTGGGCGCCGACTATATCAGTGTCTCGGGTGGAAGCAGATTCGAGGACGCCCCGCCTCCACCTGAAAATGCGCCCCCGGACCCCATGTCCGGATATAGCGGCCACAGGATGAGCCCGCTGTATTGGTTTCCGGACGGCACCCATGTCTACCTGGCCGAAGGGGTGAAGAAGGCGGTCGTTGAGGCCGGTTTTCATACCCCCATCGTGACGGCCGGTAAGATACGTACGCCAAAGCTGGCAGAAGAGGTCCTTGAAGAGGGCAAGGCGGATTTTATCGGTCTCTGCAGGGCAATTCTCTGCGATCCCGATTGGCCGGTCAAGGCAAAAGAGGGGCGGGCGAAAGATATCGTCATGTGTACGGCATGCAACTGGTGCCTGGAGGCCGATTCCAGGATGGAGAAGGTCAACTGCTCACGCTGGCCCGAGGGCAACCTGGTGGCTCCGTCGCCCTGGACAAAGAAGGATGCCCGCGCCAGTGCACTTTCCAAGGGTGCGGAAGGGGAAGAGTAGATTTCATTTGGAGATAAGTAAGAATGAAGCAGAAGAGCACAGAGGAGATTGCCATGGAAATAAAAAAGATCGGCGTACTGGGGACCGGGCAGATGGGAGCCGGCATTATCCAGGTCTTTGCCCAGTCGGGATATGAGGTCATCGGTGTGGATTCAAACCGGGAGATGTTGGACAGGGCCGTGAAATCCATTGACAGACGTCTGGGTGGGCGCGTTGAAAAGGGGAAGATGTCCCAGGGTGACAAGGATGCCGTCATGGCCCGTATTACCACCAGCATGAAACTGGAAGACCTTAGCGAATGCGATCTCATCGAAGAGGCGATTCCGGAAGATCTGGAATTGAAAAAGCAGGTTTTTTCCAGACTGGACAAAATCTGTAAGAAGGAGACCATGCTGGGCACCAATACCTCCGGACTCTCCGTGACGGACATGGCGGCTGCAACCCATCGCGGTGACAAATTGCTGGGAATGCATTTTCATAACCCGGCCCCTGTCATGAGATTGCTGGAACTGGTTCGGACGATCATGACCAGTGAAGAAACCATAGAATCGGTCAAGTTATTTGGTGAAACCCTGGGTAAGACGGTGGTTGTGGCTCCTGATGTGGGAGGTTTCATCGTTACAAGGCTTTTTACTCCCTTTCTGTTAGGGGCCATAAGGATGCTCGAAGAGGGCATTGCATCGCGGGATGAGATCGATGTCTCCATGAAGTTTGCCGTCAACCATCCCATGGGACCCTTAGAGGTGGTGGATTTCATCGGACTGGATACCGAACTGTCCATTGCCGAGACACTCTATGAAGAGACCAAGGATCCAAAGTACGCCCCCCCGCTCCTTCTGAGAAAGATGGTGACGGCGGGTTGGCTCGGACGTAAGGCAGGGAAGGGGTTCTATGAATATAAGTAAGACGTTCAGCCTGGTTTAGAGGCAAGGGTGATTTTTTCCCACAAATACACTAACCTTATTAGTGGCCGTTGATCAACTATGACGGCAACACGATGGAGGCAGATTATGGGGAAAAAAAAGATTTGGCAAAAAGATGTAACCCGGAGACATTTCATCAAGACCCTGGGGGCCGCGGGCATGGCCGTGGGCAGTGCGGGTATCCTTCCAAGGGTTTCCCACGCGGCAAAGAGGGGGCACATCCTGATAGGGCATCCGACCCCCGCAACAGGCCCCATAGCAGCATTTGGTGAGACGTCCACATGGGTCGACAACCGGGCCATGGCGGAGATCAACAAGGACGGCGGGATCTATATCAAAGAGCTTGGAAAGAGACTGCCCATCAAGGTCAAGTCCATGGATACCGAGAGCAACCCGACCAAGGCCGCCCAAGCAGCCACCAAATTGATCTTGCAGGACGAGGTCGATCTGATGATCGTTCTGCACACACCGGATACGGTAAACCCCGTGGGCGCCATATGTGAGCGTTATGAGGTCCCCTGTATCTCTTCGGTTGCCCCCATTGAGCCATGGCTGACAGGGGGACCCTACAAGTGGACCTTCCACTATTTTTGGAGTTTAGGTGATATCATCAATGTTTTTACAGGCATGTGGGATGAATTCAGTGGTAAAACCAACAAGGTGGTAGGCGGTTTTTGGCCAAATGATCCTGATGGAGCGGTCTGGGCGGTGGAGTTTGGTAAAAAGCTTAAAACCATGGGGTATAAGGTGGTGGATGTGGGGAGGTTTCCCTATGGTATGCAGGATTTCAGCGGTTTTATCAGCACCTGGGAAAAAGAAAAGGTGGAGATCCTCACCGGTGTGCCCATCCCACCCGATTGGGCCACCTGCTGGAGGCAGTGCCACCAGAGGGGCTTTATCCCGAAGATTGCCACCATCGGAAAGGCCATCCTGTTTCCGGCTGCCGTGGAGGCCATCGGCGGCAACCTTCCCAACGGCCTCACATCCGAGATCTGGTGGTCACCCCTCCACCCCTTCAAGTCGTCATTGGCGGGGTACTCTGCCAGGGACCTCACGGAGGCCTGGGTGAAAGAGACCAAGAGACAGTGGACCCAGCCCATGGGTTTTGACTACGCAGCATTTGAGATTGCCGTGGACGTCTTGATCAGGGCCGGTTCCCTGAAGAAAGCGAAGATCCGTGAGGCCCTTGCGGACACCAACCTGGATACGATTGTCGGTCGCATCAAATTCAATGAAAAGAACTTTTCAAGGACGCCCCTGGTGGGCGGTCAGTGGGTAAAGGGCCAGAAATGGCCCTGGGACCTCCAGATCACCTATAACAAGGAGAACACCCATATCCCAACTACGGGAAAAATGGTTTTTCCCATTCCCCAATAAACATTTCCGTTGCCCCTCCTGACCGGCAGGAGGGGCAGACACTGCGACAGAAAGTGACGCCCCCATGCTCTCGTGACGGCCCTGCAGCTTAAGAGTCCCAGTAGGAATGCCCTATGGCTCCCATACTCAAGGTTCATGCGCTCAGTAAATCCTTCGGGAATGTCGTGGCGGTGCACGACCTCAGCTTTGAAGTGGAAGGCCGGGAGATATTAGGCATTATCGGCCCCAACGGTGCAGGAAAGACCACCATGTTCAACCTGGTCACCGGTGAAATAAGACCGGACAGGGGCGAGGTGATATTCAACGGAAGGGATATCACCCATGCAAAGGCCTTCAGGAAATGCCGCCAGGGCATTGCACGCACCTATCAGATCCCGCGACCCTTTCAAAACATGACCGTCCTCGAAAATCTCCTGGTGGGCGCCATCTATGGTGCAGGAAAGGGATACAGGCAATCCAAAGAAAAATGCGAAGAGATCCTGATTCAAACGGGGTTGAATCCAAAGCGGAAGACCTTTGCAGGGGCCTTGACCCTCCTGGATCGGAAGCGACTGGAGTTGGCCAAGGCCCTTTCAACTGACCCGACTCTTCTGCTTGTGGACGAGGTCGCGGGAGGACTCTCAGAGGGCGAGATCGAAGAGGTCTTGCAGATCATTCGTTCGGTGCGCGATGACGGGGTCACGGTACTTTGGGTGGAGCATATCATTATGGCCATGAAGAAGGGTCCCGATCGGTTGCTTGTCATGAATTTCGGCCACAACCTTTACTGCGGGGAACCCGGGGCCGCCTTCGCATCTGAGGCTGTTCAGAAGATCTATCTGGGCGCCGAGGAAGACTGACACCTATGCTTGAAGTCAGGTCATTGAGTGTTTTTTACGATGAATTTCAGGCCTTGTTTGACATTGATCTGGAGGTGAAGAGGGGGCAAATCGTCTCCCTTTTGGGCGCCAATAGCGCCGGCAAATCGACACTTCTCAAGACGATCACCGGCATCCTGAGATCCACTTCCGGAAGCATCACTTTTGACGGGAAGAGGATCGACGGCCTGGAATCCCACCGTATCATAGATTTAGGTATGGCTCTGGTTCCGGAGGGCCGAAAGATATTTTCCGCCTTGACCGTTCGAGAGAACCTGTTCATCGGTTCCTACACACCAAGGGCACGCAAGGAGAGAGAAGAGACATTTGAAAATGTACTGTCGCTCTTCCCTGCACTCAGGGCGAGGCTCAACCAGAAGGGGACCAACCTGAGTGGCGGAGAGCAACAGATGCTCTCCATAGGCAGGGCACTCATGTCAAAACCGAATTTTGCGATATTTGATGAGATCTCCCTGGGCCTGAGTCCCATTGTGGTCAAAGAGCTTTACAAAACCATCAAGGAGGTCAACCTGCAGGGGATGACAGGGGTTATCGTCGAACAGGATGTAAAGCGTAGCCTCAAGTTTTGCGACTATGCCTATATCCTGCAGGAAGGGAAAATTACCCTAAAAGGGCATCCGGAATCTTTCACCGAAGAGTTGGTGAAAAAGGCTTATTTCGGTCTCTAGCCGTCTATATAGACTAAGATCATAAAGTTTGTGTCGGGCCCGCCCTGGCGCAAAAATTGGGCCGATACTGGATGCTGGCCCTGTTGAATTTCCCAAAGGGAACCTGATTCAACGGGGCTGGTCACTGGATACTGGATTTAAGAGGAATTCTTTTTCCTCTCCATTGTGCAACTTTTTTTTAGGAAAGCTGGATAAATCGAATTGATGAGACTGCCTGGTATGATAGATGGGGAGTTTTTCATCCAGCATCCAGGATCCAGCATCGCTTCGCCTAAGCAACGGAGCTAATTTCTCCTCAACTCGCCCGTCCTCCGCAGTAGCCTGCTACGGAGGATGGATCGATTTGAGGCGGAGCTTCGCTAGAGAGGAGCAGGCGGATTTCAGAACGATGAAGTTTTGAAACCGGCTCAGGGGCAGAAGGACTATGATAGGCTACCTGGAAGCGGTCATTACAGGCATTTTGTTAGGAGGCCTCTACGGCATTGTCGGGATAGGTCTCTCCATGGTCTTTGGCATCATGAGGCAGGTCAACCTGGCCCATGGCGAACTCATGATACTCTCCAGTTATTTCAGTCTCCTGTTCGTTCATTTGATGGGGCTCCACCCACTCTTGACACTCTTTCTGGTTCTTCCCATCATGTTTGCCATCGGTTATCTCATCCAGGCCTTTCTGTTTAACCGGGTGATGCAAGAGACCATGGAACCTTTCCTCATCATCTCCTTCGGGCTTTCCATCATTTTACAAAATGCCCTCCTACTCATATGCACCCCGGATGCCCGCTCCCTGAAGACAGGATTGGTCATCATGAGTCTTGATGTGCTGGGCCTTTTCCGTATTCCTTTAATTCAGGTCATCAATTTTGCTGTAGGACTTTTGGTGCTTCTCCTGTTGCACCAGTTCATGAAAAAGACCTACCTCGGTTGGGCCATTCATGCCGCCTCTGAAGACCTGTCCGGCGCCAAACTTATGGGAATTAATCCCAAGAGGGTTTACTGTTTTGCCATGGGCATTGCGGCTTTGACGGCGGGTATTTCAGGTGTGCTGGTGGGGATGACCTTCACCTTTTACCCCCATTCGGGGACCCAGTACCTGATCATCGCCTTCGGGGTGGTGATCCTAGGGGGTTTGGGAAGCCTTCCGGGGACCTTCCTGGGGGGGATGATCCTGGGTATCTCCCAGTTGGTGGGCGGACGTGTCATAGGGCCGGGCTTTCAACTGTTGAGCGGGTACCTCATCCTCATCATCATCCTGACGATACGGCCACAGGGACTGTTGGGAAGGAGATAACCTCTTCATGCGGTTACATAGGATTCGCATTATCATCATTGCTCTCTTGCTTCTAGCCCTTGCACTGATACCCTTCTGGGCATCCCGCTATGTGGAAAATGTCTGCCTGCTGGTGTGTGTTTACGTGACCATGGCATCCGTGTGGAATCTTTTGGCCGGGTATTCGGGGATGGTCTCCCTGGGGCAACAAATGTTTGTGGGTGTCGGGGGCTACACGCTTGCCGTTTTGTCCATGTATTACGGATTGCCTATATTCTTGAGCATCCTGGTGGGCGGTTTTATCTCCTTGCTACTTGCCGTACTAATCTCCTTTCCCATATTCAGGATGAAAGGTGTCTACTTTGCCATCGGCACCTGGGTGATTGCCGAGGCCTTGGGCATATGCTTCAGCAATTGGGGATATGTCAAGTACGGCATGGGGATCTTTATTCAACCGACACAAAAAATGTCCATGTCTACCATATACTATGCATCAGCAGTCATTTGTGTGGGCTCCCTTTTCCTTGTCTATCTTTTGCTTCGATCCAATCTGGGATTGGCACTCATGGCCATTCGGGACGATGACGTTGCTTCGGAGATGATGGGGGTCAATATCTTTCGTTGCAAACTCGTCTGCTTTTTGCTCAGCGCTTTCATCACAGGCGTCTCTGCCGGTGTTTTATATTTGAATACCGTGTTTATTCAACCATTCGAGGCATTCGGCATCGGCTGGACGGTGAACCTGCTTTTTATTGTGATCATCGGCGGTATCGGGACTCTGGAGGGGCCTATCGTCGGAGCCGTCACCTTTGTCATCCTTCAACAATTTCTTTCAGAATACGTGGGGTACAATCTGATCATATTGGGTGCCATTACTATTGCGGTCATCTTCTTTTACCCGAGGGGCATTTTCGGTACACTCCAGCACAAATACGGAATGGCGCTTTTTCCTATTCGTCGCGATTAAACCGGGGTATGCATCTCACAGGCAGGAGAGCGGAGTAGAAATTTGCCAAAGGATTTTATTGAGATTAAAAATCAAAATCACAGGAGGGATACCATGATAGACAGGAGCATTTCGTCTTTGAGGACGCTGAGGCCCGAAACCGAATTTGATAAATCCATCTTCTGGTTCAGGGATGACCTGCATCAGCCTTACCCCATATCCCCTCTGGGCATGACCACCATTCAGGCCCACCACGCCTGGGGATATCACTCGGCGGCCAGGACCACAAGCCTTCCTCCCTCCAAGGGGGGGCATGTGAAAATTTACAGGGGAAGGGTCTATATCGGGTTTGCACTGATTGAGGACCCCGAAGAGATCGCTTCAAGAGAACCGGAATTCAAGGAATTCCTCGATTACTGTATCGAAAACTGGGATGAATACTACGGGGAGCTGATCGGTGAAGTGAAGGCCAATTTGAATTCGCAAAACGGTGTGAATACGGATACCCTGATTCTCCCTCAGCTTCTGGAATATTTGAGAGAGGCCAATCGACTGGACAGGAGAAACTGGGAGATACACTTCCTCACCATGTATCCGGCAGACGCCATTTATTTCATATTTGAAGACTACTGCAAGGAAAAGGGCCTGGAGGAGAGCAAAATGTTGACCATGCTCAGGGGGGTCGACAACATTGCCCTCCGGACTGATGGAGAACTATGGGACCTGGCAAAACTGACCGAAGAGTTGGGCTTCAAAGATGTGATCCTGAAGACGGAGGCCGGGGAGATCCTAGAAAAACTAAAGGGGATGCCTGAGGCGAGAGACTGGTTGGATAAATTTGATCAATTTTTATCCATTTACGGAAACCGGGTCGTGGCCGCCCATATGGACGTCCTCACACCCACATGGGTAGAGGACCCCACACCGGTCCTGGATACCCTCAAGGGTTATTACACACGCATGGAAAAGGGGTATGATTTCCACAAAGAAAAACAGGATATCCTCGATCAAAGGGACAAGGCGATTCGGGATCATGAGGCCCAGCTCAAAGACGAAGAAGAGCTCAAGGAATTTCAGAGAATGATTAAGGCGGCCCATGGTATCTATTACTTCCAGGAGGATCACGGTTTTTATATTGATCAGGGCTCCACGGCCATGGTCCGCAAGGCTGGTATTGCTTGCGGTAAGAGGCTCCTTGAAAGGGGGCTTATTAAAGAGTTGGATGATGTGTGTTATCTCACCTACCACGAGCTGGAGGAGGTTATAGAGGCCATTGCCTACGATGATGAAGCGGCTAGGTATCACTACGGCGCCCTGATACCCAATGTCATTGCCGAAAGAAAGGCGGATGCGAAAAAGGTCCCCGACCTGGATGCCCCCCTGACCCTCGGCAATGTGCCTGAAAAGATGACGGACCCCGTGGGGGTCAAGGTGTTCGGGATCATCGACGAAATCCTTCATCCCAAGGATGAGAAGGTGGTTGCCGAGAGGATAGAGGGTTTCCCGGGCGCACCGGGTGTGGTTGAAGGGCCCGCCAAGCGCATCATGGACTATAAGGAATTTCAGAGGGTTGAAACGGGCGACATCCTGGTCTGTCCCTACACGGGAACTGCCTGGACCCCCCTCTTCGTCAAGATTGCAGGTATTGTAACGGACACAGGGGGGATGCTGACCCATGCCGCCATTGCAGCCCGGGAATACAACATCCCCGCCGTGGTGGGAACATGGAAAGCGACACACTCCATAAACGACGGAGATATTATCCGAATCGACGGCACCGCCGGCGTGGTGGAAATTCTCAAGCGTGCGAAATG
>Ga0180009_10007198_pt1 | contig 11445 bp, 11 predicted proteins | sample OS_PC_MetaG_FD_123537 | JGI IMG/M metagenome (GOLD analysis project Ga0180009, IMG submission 123537) | Groundwater microbial communities from the Aspo Hard Rock Laboratory (HRL) deep subsurface site, Sweden - OS_PC_MetaG | ecosystem: Environmental > Aquatic > Deep subsurface > Groundwater...
CCAAGCAAGCCGACATTCTCGGTGGCACGACCAAGCAAGCCGACATTCTCGGTGGCACGACCAAGCAAGCCGACATTCTCGGTGGCACGACCAAGCAAGCCGACATTCTCGGTGGCACGGCCAAGCAAGCCTCCGAGAGCCTTGAATCGTCGGCTTGGCCGTGGGCCTTCCTGCTTCGCGTTCTTCCGACCGCCCGGGACGGGCGGATTACCCGGAGCACGTCACAACGGACCGCAAGAAGGCAGTACCTCGTCTGCATCCAAGTACACGCAGTCTTGGCTTCGCTGTTGCGCCAGAAGTTCGAGGACCTGCCAGATCTCCGCCGCAAAAGCGGAAGACGCCCGCCCGAACGCTTCGCGCTTGGGCAGCGCCACTTCATAGGTCTCACCCGCATCGATGGTGTCAGGAAGCAGAGCGACAAATCGTTCCGGGACCGATGCGAGGAGGTCTTGGAGCTCGCGCCCGGTCAGCGTGGCCGTGTAAAACGCGCTGAATCCAGGCGTGCCTGGTCGCTGCCGTTCCACCGGAAAACAATCCGCGAAATCTTGCGGCGAAACGGAGCCTGCGCTCAGTCCGGTCCAGGTCGTGCTGAGGTCCACCACCGCCGCCTCCACCTCCAAGACCGAAACGGCCGCCCTGGCCGCGAGCTCCGCCGTCTCACCCTTGCTCAACGATCTCCTCACCCAGCCCGTCGAAAAAAACGTGTCCCCACCAAACCTTGTCAACACACTCGCGACCTCGGCTTCCACAGGTTCACTCCATGGCGTCGAGGCGTCGATGTCGTGAAGCTGGAAGTCCGCCACATCCACCCTCTTGGCCGTCGGATCCACCACGACATCCAGTTGCGCGAGCGAACGACCGAACGCACCAGGGTGGATGACGACCGCGCCCTGTCCGACGTACAATGGCTCCTCCGTTCTGCTGTGAGAATGCGCGCCTAGGATGATGTCGATGCCTTCCACGCGGTCGGCCAGCGCCATGTCCTCGTCGATGCCCAGATGACTGAGCAGCACGACGATGTCGACCTGGGGTCGAAGCTCGGCCACGAGTTCCTTGGACCGAGCGGCGAAGTCGAGTCGCGTCGGCATTTCTGGAAAGTAATCGTCTGCGGTCTGTTGGTCGCTTTCGTCCCATGGTGCTGACACGAGGCCGAAGAAGCCTACGCGCAGGCATCCGACCCGAACAATCGCGGTGTCCCTGGCCTGCCAGTCGGTCCTTTGCTCGCCCACATACTCCACGTTCGAAGCCAGGACGTGCGCGTGTCGATCGCGAGCGTGCGCCAATGCGGCATCCACGCCCCATGCGAAGTCGTGGTTGCCCATCACGCGAACGTCGAACCTGAGGGCCTGGACGATGTCTCGGGTCGCGGCGCCCATGGATATCTGCTCGACCAGCGAGCCCTTCTCGTGGTCGTCCCCGCCGTTGGTGAAGATCACGTTCGGGCGGTCGTCCGCGATTCTGTCGCGCAAGCCGCGAATGCGGGCCACGGGGCTGATGCCGCTCCGGTCAGGGTTGAAGGAACCATGGATGTCCGACACGTGCACGAACGTCAGCAGCTCCGCTCCAGGCTCGTGACAGGCTTCGTTCTGCGGGGCACGCTGCACCGCCGTCGTCGCCTCCACCGAGCATCCGAACGTCGCCAGGAGTCCGGGAATCGCGAGCGAAGCAAGCAATCTGTTCGAAGCCCTGCTCATCTTGAAGAACGCTCTCCGTCACAGAAACGCGATTCCGAACGCACGCACCGTGCCAACCCAGGCACATTATCTCGGACCATGCGGCGGCACGGTCTCTGCCCGTCGCGGGCCCGTCTCTCGGCGTATCAGCGCCACGAACTCCTCCAGGTTCACGTCCCTGTGCAGTCTTCTGTGGTCCCAGGTAATCCGCTCGCGCAGGGTTTGCGAACCTTCGCGCAAGAGCTGCATGCAGCCTGCTTTCGGGCCGTAGCGAAAAAGGTGGTAGGCTTCCGGACACGCAATCCGACGTGGGACTCGGCGCGTTTCGGGGCTGCATCTTGCTAGCACTGACCGGCGTCCCGCGAGCAACCCGCACAGCGCGCTGTGCATCAAGAGGTAGTCCATGCCCTGGATCCAGAAGATCCTCACCTACGTACAGACCCAAGGCCCCGCGCTGGCGACCCGCGCCGTCGTGGCGGTGCTCATCGCCGTCGCGATCTACATTGCCGGGCGCATCATCACTGCCTCCCTCGTCAAGGCGCTCGCTCGCAGCAAGGCTGAGAAGCTAGGGCCGGTGCTCTCGTCCTTCCTGCACGTTGTCACCATCGTCTTCGCGCTTCTTACCGCGCTCGACCATCTCGGGTTGAATGTCACCACCCTGGTCGCGGGCGCCGGCGTGATCGGTCTGGCGGTCGGCTTCGGCTCCCAAGCATTGGTCCGTGACGTGTTGAGCGGCTTCTTTCTAATCCTGGACGGCGCCGTGTCTCCGGGGGACTTCGTCAAGATTGGCGACGTAGAGGGGCAGGTGGAATCGGTGGGCCTGCGTATGACAAAGGTGCGTTCCATCAACGGGCAACTCTGGTACTTCCCCAACGGCCACGTCACCATCGTAGGCAACTACAGCCGAGGGTGGAGCAAAGCCATGGTCGTCGTGGGTGTTGCCTACGAGCAAGACGTCGACAAAGGGCTCGAAGTCTTGCGCAAGGTCGCCGCGGAATGGGCCCAAGATCACGAGGACCTGGTTCTCGAGCCACCAGAGGCGCAAGGCGTGATCGGTCTGAACAGCTCCGACGTGACGCTGCGGATCGTCGCCAAAGTGAAGGCTGCCGAACACTGGGCCGTGGAGCGTGAGCTCCGGGCAAGAATCAAAGCCGCCTTCGACGAATGCGGCGTGGAGATCCCGTTCCCGCGTCAGGTCGTTTACCACCGGCAAGAGGACGGCGCTGTGCTGCAAACTCGACCAAATCAGGTGTCAGCGTGAATACCATCCTTGACTCGCTAGCGCAGGTCTTCGACCCAAAACGCTTCGGTGACTGGCTCGCGGTCAACCTCCCCAGATTGATCGTCGCGTTCATCATCTTTTTCGCCTTCTATCTGCTTTGGAAGGCGATCCATTCCGCCACCTCCTTCGTGATGCGTCGCGCGAAGCTAGATGCGACGGTGACCCAGTTCATCCACACAATATTGCGGTACACCGTCTTCGCGATCGGTCTGATTACCGCGTTGGGACACCTCGGCGTCGACACCACCTCGGTTCTCACCAGTCTCGGCGTCGCCGGACTGACCATCGGCTTCGCCGCCCGTGATGCCCTCTCCAACATCATCTCCGGGGTCTTTATCTTCTGGGACAGACCCTTCGTGATTGGTGACCTCATCGAGATCGGCGGCGCCTACGGACGCGTCGACACCATCACCATGCGCTCGACCCGCGTCGTCACCCCCGACGGTCGCATGCTCGCCATCCCCAACAGCGTCGTCATCAACTCCACGGTGGCGTCGTACACGAACTTCCCGCAGCTTCGCTTGGACGTGGAAGTCACCGTCGCCGTCACGGAGAACCTCGCGCAGGCGCGTCGCGTGCTGCTGGACATGATAGCGGCGGACGAGCACTTCATCCGGGAACCCGCGCCGGAGGTGGTCGTCAAGGCGCTCAACGATTACAACGTACTGCTCGAAGTGCGCGTCTGGATCGACGATGAACGCAAGCACGTCTCGGAGCGATTTCGGTTGCGCGAAGCGATCTTCGTCACGCTCACAGAGGCAGGGGTCGAGATGCCCTACGAGACGTTCCAACTCGCGCCCATCGACGTGCGAACGGGCAAGGCGGCGTAGATGCAAGTCGTGGGATGGGCCGAGGCGGGTCTGAGCGGGAGCGCGTTCGTCCTCCTCGTCGGCTACCACATCTGGTTGGTACGAACATACCGTCGCGAACCCAGCAAGACGGCCTTGGGCATTGCCCACGCGGTGCGAGAGCGGTGGGTCCGAAGCGTGATCGAAGACCGTAGAGACATCCTCGTGGTCCAGACGTTGCGCAACTGGACGATGGCGGCCACATTTCTCGCCTCGACCGCCATGCTCATTGGACTCGGCATTCTCAACGTGGCCATGACGAGTCCGCGGCTCGCGGAGATGTCACAGTTGCTCAACGCCCTGGGGTCTCGAAGCGAGTCGCTGTGGATGGTGAAACTCGTGCTGCTGGCGCTCATCTCGTTCGCCACGTTCTTGAACTTCGCCCTCGCGATTCGCTACTACAACCACGCTGCGTTCATCCTCACGCTACCGCACGACGAGGACGATGGTCCTGGCATACTGGTCGCCACCAACACCGTCCACCGCGGTGCGGTTCAGTATCACATCGGCATGCGGGGCTACTATGTCGCAATCCCTCTCGCTCTCTGGCTCATTGGGCCTCTCTGGTTCCTCGGCGGAGCCGTCGCGCTGACCCTCGTGATGTGGCGCATGGACCGGACGCTTTGATGCCTGCCTTTCCAAGAGACGTTTCCTTTCAGCGTGATCGCGCGATATTCATTTCACCGTCGATTCCGTTGACAGGCTGTGATTCGCATCGTAGCGGAGGATGGCGTTGTTCATCCCCTTGCGCGAACATCGTGAGGAGCTTCGTGTATGGAATTTCACAAGCCAAGTCGTCCGTCGGCAGACCCAAGGTGGCGCATGGTCGACTCGACGATGCGTCGTCACGGCCACCGTCCCGACGCGTTGATCGAGACGCTCCACACGGTCCAGGAGACGTTCGGCCACCTTGACAACGATGCTCTTCGGTATGTGGCCGGGAGCCTGCGCGTGCCCCTGAGTCGGGTGCATGGCGTTGCGACGTTCTACCACTTCTTCTCACTCACGCCGAAGGGCGAGCACACGTGCATCGTATGCATGGGGACCGCGTGCTACATCAAGGGAGCGCCCGGCATCGTGGATGCGCTCCGCGAAATACACGGCGTTTCTCCAGGGGAGACCACCCCGAACGGCAAGCTGTCCGTTGACGTCGCTCGCTGCATTGGGGCGTGCGGAGGGGCTCCCGCCGTCGTATTCGACGAAGACATGGTCAGCAAAGTCACGCCTGAAGATGCGTTGGCTCGGGTGAAAGGGTGGTTGAGCCATGCCGGTGATTGAGCGAATCCTGCGGATCGCGTCTGAGCAGGTAGCGATCGACGCCAACTACGAGCATCACATCCACGTCTGCGTCGCGTCGGGCTGCCTGTCCTCGGGCAGCGACCGGGTACTGCAAGCGCTGCGAGGGGAGGTCGAACGGCGCAAGCTGCAGGACAAGATCAACGTGAAAGGGGTGGGGTGTCTCGGCTTGTGCGCGGCCGCGCCACTCATCGCCGTCTTCCCGGCGGGTGTCTATTACCAAGCCGTCTCTCCCGACGATGCTGCGGAAATCGTCGATAGCATAGGCGGCCAACCGGTCGACCGATTGCTCTGTCCAACGGATCGGCCGTTCTTCAAGCGTCAAACGAAGATCGTGCTCGAGAACTGTGGCATCGTGGATCCTCTGCGCATCGAAGACTACATCGCGAGCGGTGGCTATCAGGCCCTGATCGAAGCGCTCACGGAAATGAGCCCAGCCCAGGTCATCGAACAGATCACCCTCTCCGGGCTTCGGGGACGTGGAGGCGGCGGCTATCCCACCGGCCTGAAGTGGACCACGGTGGCAAAGTCTCACGGCGATCTGAAGTATGTCGTGTGCAACGCGGACGAAGGTGATCCAGGCGCGTTCATGGATCGCTCCGTGCTCGAGAGCGATCCTCACCGCGTCATCGAGGGCATGACCATCGCGGCGTACGCCGTCGGTGCGAGCCGGGGGTACATCTACTGCCGTGCAGAGTACCCCATCGCCATCGAACGCCTCGAGCAAGCCATCAAACGGGCCAAGAAGGTTGGGCTGCTGGGACCGAACGTGCTCGGGACCCCTTTCGCGTTCGACGTGGAAGTGCGACTTGGAGCAGGGGCCTTCGTATGCGGAGAGGAGACGGCGTTGCTTGCTTCCATCGAAGGCAAGCAGGGGAGACCGCGGCCTCGGCCCCCATACCCGGCCGAAGCCGGGCTTTATGGGCGGCCGACGCTCATTAACAACGTGGAGACCTTTGCTAACGTCGCGCCCATCATTCGCAATGGCGGCGCCTGGTTTGCTGAGATCGGGACCGCGGGCAGCCGTGGCACGAAGGTATTCGCCCTCGCGGGCAAGGTGAACAACACCGGCCTCATCGAGGTCCCCATGGGCATTACCTTGCGCGACATCGTCTACGAAATGGGCGGAGGGATTCCGGGGGGCGCGCCCTGCAAAGCCGTCCAGACCGGGGGGCCGTCAGGTGGCTGCATACCTGCCGAGTTCATCGACCTACCCGTGGACTACGAGTCGCTTCGGGAGCGCGGATCCATGATGGGTTCCGGCGGAATGATCGTGATGGATGACTCGTCCTGCATGGTGGACGTGGCGCGGTTCTTCATGGAGTTCTGCATGAGCGAATCGTGCGGCAAGTGTGTACCTTGCCGGGTCGGCACGGCGCAGATGAACGACCTGCTCACCAAGATCGTGGCAAGGCAGGCGACCGCGGGGGATCTCGCTCACCTCGAGGAGCTCTGTACTCTGCTTCGAGACACCAGCCTTTGTGGGCTCGGGCAGTCCGCGCCGACCCCCGTGCTGTCCACGTTGACCTACTTCCGACAAGAGTATCTCGACCGCCTGGTGGCCGATTCCTCGCGTAACGGCACGCAGCCTGACATCGAAACCAAACCGGATGAGGAGGGCGCGCCATGAGTCCGAATGTTCGTATCAAGACCCTCAAGATCGACGGACGTGACATCGGCGCCCGGGAGGACGAGACCATCTTGGAGGTGGCGCGCGAGAACGGAATCAACATCCCCACCCTGTGCTATCTCGACGGCCTCCAGGCCATCGGCGCGTGCCGGTTGTGCATGGTCGAAGTTCGCGGCTCTTCCAAGCTTTTTCCTGCATGCGTGACGCGCGTCGAGGAAGGCATGGAGGTGACGACCGACAGTGATCGACTCAAGAAGCACCGACGAATGATCCTGGAGTTGTTGTTCGCGGAGCGCAACCACGTGTGCTCCGTGTGCGTGGTCAATGGCAAGTGCGAGCTTCAGTCCCTCGCGCGTTCGCTGGGCATGATCCAGGTTCACACGCCGTACCGGTTTCCCTCTCTGGATGTCGACGCGTCGCACCCGCGGTTCGTCAAGGATCACAACCGCTGCGTGCTATGTGCCCGGTGTGTACGGGTTTGCGACGAGATCGAAGGGGCGCATACCTGGGACATCATGGGACGAGGTGTGGAGGCGCGAGTCATCACGGACCTGAATCAGCCGTGGGGCGAATCGGAGACCTGTACAGGTTGCGGCAAGTGCGTCCACGTGTGTCCTACCGGCGCGCTATCGGAGAAGGGCACGCTGCGGGAGGACGCTGGCAAGCATCGTGAGTTCTTGCCCTACTTGACCCTCATGCGCGAGGTGCGCCAATGAGCAAGCCCAGAATCGCGACGGTATGGCTCGACGGCTGTTCGGGCTGTCACATGTCTCTGTTGGACATGGATGAACGTATTCTGGAGTTGGCGAAGGCGGCGGACCTCGTCTATAGCCCGTTGGTCGATGCCAAGACGTTCCCCGAGGACGTGGACGTGGCGGTGGTCGAAGGGTCTGTTTCGTCCGCGGATGATCTGCACAAGATCACGACGGCGCGCTCCAGGACCAAGATTTTGGTGGCATTGGGCGACTGCGCGGTGACGGGCAACGTGCCGGCGATGCGGAATCCTTTTGGGGTGGAAGCGATCCTCGACCGGGCCTACCGGCAGACCTCGGAGCCCGGGGGCGAGCCGCCGGACCAGATTGTGCCGAAGCTGCTTGCGCGGGTGAGGCCCATCCATGAGGTCGTTCATGTCGACGTTACGGTGCCGGGGTGTCCTCCTTCGGCTGACGTGATCCACCACGTATTGATGGAGTTGTTGGCAGGCCGTTTGCCCAACGTGACCGAGTTGACGCGCTTCGGCGCCTGAAGGTGCGCACATGACTCAGACGATCGTCATCGACCCAGTTACGCGTATCGAAGGCCACGCAAAGATCAGCATTCAGCTCGACGAGCACGGCTTCGTTCATGACGCGCAGTTTCATGTCACCCAGGTTCGTGGGTTCGAGAAGTTCTGCGAGGGGAGGCCGTTTTACGAGATGCCGGCGTTGATGGCTCGTATCTGCGGCATTTGCCCGGTGAGCCACCTCGTGGCTTCTTCGAAGGCGTGTGATGCCATCATGGCGGTCCGGATTCCGCCGGTGGCCGAGAATCTACGTCGCGTGATGAACCTCGCGCAGATTATGCAGTCTCATGCGCTCAATGCGGTTCACCTCGCGGGGCCCGATCTTGCGTTGGGCATGGATGCTCCCCCCGAGCAGCGCAATCTGTTCACCTTGGCGGAAAAGCACCCGGGGCTGGCCAGGGACGGGATTCGGCTTCGCTCCATCGGTCAGAAGATCATCGAGATTCTTGGCGGCAAGCGAGTCCATCCTGGATGGATCGTGCCCGGTGGGGTCGCTACGCCTTTGAGTGCAGCGCAGCGCGACCAGATCCTCGCGATGCTCCCCGAGGCGCTGGTCATGGCGCAACGGCTGGTGGATTGGTTCAAGGGCGTCATGCACGACTTTGAGGAAGAAGAGCGTGTTTTCGGCAACTTCCCCACGCTCTTCATGGGACTGGTGGATGACGAGGGGAATCTCGAGCACTACGATGGTGACCTCAAGCTCATCGACTTTCATGGCAAGACGGTTCTGCCCGCGCTCCCGGTCGAGAAGTATGGGGAGTACATCGGCGAGGCGGCCGGACCTTGGAGCTACCTGAAGTCCCCCTACTACAAGCCGAAGGGCAACCCCGGAGGCATCTATCGGGTTGGACCCCTGGCCCGATTGAACATCGCTGAAGCTTGCGGCACACGGTGGGCTGACCAGGAACATGCCGTGTTCGAGGACATGGACGACCCGCTCGTATCCAGCTCCTTTCACTACCACTACGCGCGACTCATCGAGATCCTGTTCAGCATCGAACGAATCGGGCAGCTGCTCGAGCATCCCGACATCCTCGACAAGCATGTTCGCGCCTATGCATCGGCCAACGCCCGCCGTGGTATCGGGGTATCCGAGGCACCCCGGGGCACGCTCATCCACGACTACGAGGTCGGCGAAAACGGACTCATACGCAGCGCCAATCTGATTATTGCCACCGGGAACAACAACCTGGCCATGAACCAGGCGGTGCTCCAGGTGGCGAAACGGTTCGTGCGCGGGCCCGACGTCGCCGACGGCATGCTCAATCGTGTGGAGGCGGTGATCCGGGCCTTCGATCCCTGCTTGTCGTGTTCGACGCACGCTGTTGGACAAATGCCCATCGAGGTGAGCATCCTTGACGCGAATGGTCAGAGCGTTCGGGTGGTGGGGCGAGGCTAGCTATTCGATCTCATGAACGATTCGGCTTTTCCCAGCGCTCTTCGCCCGGTACATCGCCTCATCCGCGCGCCGAAGAAGCTGCTCGACACCTTCGGGCGCGGTGCGAAATGTCACCAGGCCGATGCTCATCGAGACTGGCCATCCTGAGCTTCCAAATATCTCGTGCCCGCGATCCAAGAGCTTCTGCGTTGCCTGAGGCGCCGCATGCTCGTCGGTCTCCGGAAAGACGACCGCAAACTCGTCTCCGCCGATGCGGGTCACGATGTCCGAGCGACGGGTGTTCTGGCGTAGCACGCCCGCCACGGCCTGGAGCACCAGGTCGCCTGTTGCGTGTCCCATCTGGTCGTTGACTTGTTTGAAGCCGTCGAGATCCACGAAAGCGACGGACACCGGGTGATGGTACCGTCGGGCTCGGGCGAGCTCGCGGGCAGTGCACGCTTGGAACGCCCGCTTGTTGAGCAGCCCGGTCAAGGGGTCGCTCGAGGCGAGGTGTTCCTGGTCCGTCAGGCGGCCACGTACGGTGGCGAGCAGGTGATTGACGATGACGAAGAACCCGAAGCGCACCATGCCGTTCCAGATCGCCACGATGTCCACCGCGTCTCCGCTGCCGCCCCAGCGGTCCGCGGAGTACCATCCGAGGGCACTGATGATCGCCATCGCGAACCCCGGGCCCCGTCCCGCGTACCAGCTGACCATGCCGATGGGCGCGAGATAGAAGATGGAGAACGAGAGTTCATTGCCGCTGAGCCAGTCCAGCAGAAACACGGCGGTGAACAGGACGAGCGCGAGCAAGGCGACGGTTGCCGGTCTGCGGCGCATCATGAAGCGATCGAGTCCCGGCGCGGACCATGGTGATGGCGGCGAGGGTCTGGTCGACAGTGATGATGCCGTAGCTTTCGTCAAAGGCGTGAACCGCACCGTGTGATGCAATGCGCGTGCCGTGCGCGTCGCTCATGAACCACGGTCGAATCCTGCATGGTTCAGCCTCGACCGTACGAAAGGCGACGCAGACCCTTCGCATTGGTGCAAAGATTGCGCGACAATTGTTTTGCGGTGTGACCGGTTTAGGGCTGGGCGTGTTGTAGGTCTCGGAACCATAGGAACCGAAGTGACCAAAGAACCATCACGAAAGCTCCTGGGCACGTTCGGAGGTGTATTCACCCCAACGTTGCTTACCATCCTGGGCGTCATCATGTATCTGCGCCTGCCCTGGGTGGTGGGCAACGCAGGTTTGGGAGGGGGATTACTGGTCATCCTGACGGCGGTGGCGATCACAACGGCGACCGGGTTTTCCCTGTCTTCGATCGCCACCAACACCCGGCTGGGGGCGGGGGGCCCCTACGCCATCATCGCCAAGTCGCTCGGCCTGGAGATCGGTGGAAGCGTTGGCGTGCCGTTGTACTTGTCCCAAGCGCTGGCGGTGGCCATGTACATCTTCGGGTTCCGCGAGGGGTGGAGCTGGTTGTTCCCCGAGCATCCGGCGCTCTTGGTGGACCTGGGCACGTTTCTGGTCGTGTTTGGGATCGCGTACGTCAGCGCCGGGCTGGCCTTCAAGATCCAGTACGTCGTTATGATCGTCATCGTGGCGTCGCTCGTCGCGGTGTTCGGTAACGTCGCGGTGTGGGCGACCCCGCAACAAGTTCCGTTGTGGGGATCCTTTCGGGGCTCCCCCGAAAACGCCTTCGCCGGCGCAGACTTCTGGATGGTATTCGCGGTCTTCTTTCCCGCCGCCACCGGCGTCATGGCCGGCGCGAACATGAGTGGCGATCTCAAGAATCCCCGCAAAAGCATTCCTCTCGGCACGCTGGGCGCCATCGGGATCAGCGCCGTCGTGTACCTCGCGCTGGCTGTTTGGTCCGCTCGCGCGGGCTCCGTCAACGAACTCACTTCCAACTACACGATCATGATCGACAAGTCGCTTTGTCGACCGCTCGTCCTGGCTGGGCTGCTCGGCGCCACGTTCTCCTCCGCGCTCTCGTCCTTGGTCGGAGCACCGCGAATTTTGCTCGCCTTGTCCCGAGACGGCCTGATCCCG
>Ga0180009_10007199_pt1 | contig 11445 bp, 10 predicted proteins | sample OS_PC_MetaG_FD_123537 | JGI IMG/M metagenome (GOLD analysis project Ga0180009, IMG submission 123537) | Groundwater microbial communities from the Aspo Hard Rock Laboratory (HRL) deep subsurface site, Sweden - OS_PC_MetaG | ecosystem: Environmental > Aquatic > Deep subsurface > Groundwater...
AGCGGCAAAGGTGTCTGAGCCCCGCTCACCTTCGAAATACAGATAAAGCGGGGCGAGTTCTTTGCCGCCCGCCCGGCAGGCTCGATTTCCGGGGTTTCGGGGATGAGCGGGGTCGCCTTTTCTTTGGTTACTTTCTTTTGGCGAGACAAAAGAAAGTAACTAGCTGCCGGGCTACCCCCGGCCAACGGACCTCAGCGCATTGGCAGTTTAGCCATAGGTGCTTCGCGCCTATACTCAGTCTGGATTGCTTCGCTACGCTCGCAATAACTGCAAGTGCCCCCCACCGCAATGCGTGGTAAGTTTGTACCCCTCCCATACGCCTCATGCCGCCAGGAAAACCCTCAAGTGAACCGGCACCACGACAGTCACCGTATCGGCATCATCGGCGGTCTCATTCTGACCGGCTTGACGCTTGCCTCGGGCCTCGCTGTCTACGTCGTGATGCAGCGGCAAGCGGAGGCCATCCTGGTCAAAAGTCTGGAAGCTTCGCTGCGCAGCGACCGCCGCCTGTTCGAAAGCGAGATCGAGGCCAGTCTGGCCAATGCGCTGACGGTGTCGACGCGGCCGTTCGTGATCCGCAATTTGAAACAGCTCAAGGTGCAGCCGGACGACACGGCCAGCCGCGTCGCCCTGCAGCAGGTCGCCGATTCCTTTCTGCCCATCGGATTCACCGGCATTACGTTCTATGACCGCCGCGACGTCGAGGTCGCGCACGCCGGTGCCCTGTCTGAAAACCCGGCGCTCAGCGTGCCACTCAACACGCACGTCGAATCGAGGCTGCTGTGGGACCGGGAATTTATCCTGCAGGTCATCCGCGATGTCGTGGATGAGTCGGGCGCGCGCATCGGCACCGCACGCGCCGAATCCGCGCTGCCGAATCTGACGCGCGCGATCCTCGATACCCGCGAACTCGGCGAGACGGCAGAACTTGCAGTATGCGCACCCCTGGGGGAAGACATGCAGTGCTTTCCGCTGACCCGGACCTATGTGGTGTCCCCGCGCATTGCGCGCAGCACGGGCGGGCAACCGCTGCCGATGAGCTACGCGCTGGAGGGCAAGACTGGGACGCTGTTCACGCTGGACTACCGGCAGCAGAACGTGGTCGCGACCCACACGCCGATGGGCGATCTGGGGCCCGGCATGGTACTGAAGATCGATCGCGACGAACTGTTCGGTCCGGTCAGCAGGCAGCTTCGGGTCATCGTGCCGCTGCTGGCCGGGCTGGTAGTGACCGGCGTGCTGCTGCTGTACTGGATGGTCGCGCCGCTTGTCCGCCGGCTGGTCCTTTCCCGGCATGAAACGGCCGCGGCGAACGAGAAACTGCGCGATCTGGAGGAGCGCTGGCGTTTCGCGCTGGACAGTACGGGCGCCGGCGTATGGGACCTCGATCTGGTGAACAGCGAGATCCTGCTGTCGAGCCGCTGCAAGGCGATGCTGGGGTTCGCCGACGCCGAAATCGGGTCGCGCCTGGTCGACTGGCATGCGCGCATTCACCCGGATGACCTGCCTGGGCTGCTGGCCGCGCGGCAGCCGCTGTTCGACGGCCGCAGCGACACCTTCACCAACGAGCACCGCAAGCGCTGCAAGGACGGCCACTGGAAATGGATTCAGGTGCGCGGCATGGTCGCCGCCCGCGATGCGTCCGGCGCGCCGGTGCGGCTGATCGGCACCTATCTCGATATCAGCGCGCGCAAGGCGGCGGAGGAAACGATCCAGCGCCAGGCCAACTTCGATCCGCTGACGCAACTGCCCAACCGCCGGCTGTTTTTCGACCGCCTGGAACAGGAGATCGTCAAATCGCGGCGTGCCGAAGTGCCGCTGGCGCTGCTGCTGATCGATCTCGACGAATTCAAGGAAGTGAACGACACACTGGGGCATGACGTCGGCGACACGCTGCTGCAGGAAGCGGCCCGCCGCATCCGCAGCTGCGTGCGCGATACCGACACCGTCGCCCGCCTCGGCGGCGACGAGTTCACGGTCCTGCTGACCGGGCTGTCGGATCGCACGCACATCGAGGACATCGCGCAGAAAATCATCGGCCAGCTGGCCGATCCTTTTCAGCTCGGCAACGAACTGGCCTATGTGTCGGCCAGCATCGGCATCACGCTGCATCCGGGCGATGCCGACGATATCGACACCCTGATGAAGCATGCCGACCAGGCCATGTATGCGGCCAAAAGACAGGGGCGCAACCGTTTCTGCTATTTCACTGCCTCGCTGCAGCATGCGGCGCAGGCGCGCCTGAAGCTGTCGCGGGAATTGCGCGAAGCGGTGGCCGTCAAACAATTCGTCGCCCATTTCCAGCCCATCGTCGAACTGGCGACCGGGCGCATGCACAAGGCCGAGGCGCTGCTACGCTGGCAGCACCCGACCAGCGGGCTGGTCGATCCGATGTCGTTCATTCCGCTGGCGGAAGACATCGGACTCATCAACGATATCGGCGAGTGGTCGTTCAGGGAGTCGGCCCGGCACGCCAGGATGTGGTGCCGCGAATTCGGTACGGATTTCCAGATCAGCGTGAACATGTCGCCGGTGCAGTTCCGCACCGACGGACGCACACGCATCGAAAACTGGCTGCGCCATCTGCGCGAGATCGGATTGGCCGGCGAGAATCTCATCGTCGAAATCACCGAAAGCCTGCTGCTTAACATGCACAACGACGTCACCGACCAATTGTTCCAGCTGCGCGACGCCGGCATCCAGATCGCGATCGATGACTTCGGCACCGGTTACAGCTCGCTGTCCTACCTCAAGCAGTTTCCCATCGACTATCTGAAAATCGACCGCTCCTTCGTGCGTGACCTCAACATGGACCCCAACGACATGGCGCTGTCGCGCGCGATCATCGTGATGGCGCACGAACTGGGACTGAAGGTGATCGCGGAAGGCGTGGAAACCGAAGGCCAGCGCGACTTGCTGGCGGCCGCCGGATGCGACTACGCACAGGGTTACCTGTACGCGAATCCGCTGCCGGCGGAGGCTTTCGAAGCCCTGCTCCGCAGCCGAGGTGAGTGAATCAGTATGTCTTGTACGGCAGGAACTTGCCGTTCAGCACGATCTGCACGCGGTCGCCCTTCGGATCGGCCACCCGCGAAATATCCATCGAAAAATCGATCGCGCTCATGATGCCGTCGCCGAACTCCTCGTGGATCAGCGACTTGATCGTCATGCCGTACACCATGATCAGTTCATAGAAGCGGTAGATCAGCGGATCGGTCGGCACCGCGCTCGGCAGGCTGCCCTTGTACGGCACCATCTGCAGCTGGTCGACGGCTTCGGCCGGCAGGCCGAGCAGCTTGCCGACGGCATTGGCCTGCTTCTTGTCGAGCGTCATCTGGCCGAGCAGCGCGGCGGTTGTCCATTCCTTGCTCTGGCCCACCTTCTTGGCGATCTCGGCCCACTTGAGGCCTTTCTTGTGCTTGGCGGTGAGAATGAGGTCGGTGACTTCGGTGCGGGTCATGGTGGGTCCTTATGCGTTGACGAGGTGGATGTTGGGCTTGCCGGCAGGCGGCACTATAACGACGGCCGATTCGGACTCGACCAGGTCGACCGGATCGAATACGGCGGGCGAGCTGGGGGCGTCGGCGGCGTCGCGCAGGGCGCCGAACTGCTTCGACCGGCTCACCAGGAAATCGACCATGTGGTTGCGGATCGGGTAATAGTGCGGCTCACGGTGGATGGCGCTGCGTTCGCGCGGGCGCGGCAGGGTGTTGTTGATGATTTCGGCGATGCGCGCGTGCGGGCCGTTCGACATCAGCATGATGCGGTCGGACAGCAGGATCGCTTCATCGACGTCGTGCGTGATCATGAACACGGTCTGCTGCGTTTCGGCGCAGATCTTCAGCAGCTCGTCCTGGATCACGCCGCGCGTCAGCGCATCGAGCGCGCCGAAAGGCTCGTCCATCAACAGCATTTTGGGCTCGATGGAAAATGCCCGTGCGATGCCGACGCGCTGCTTCATGCCGCCGGAGAGCTGCGACGGCTTCTTGTGCTCGGCGCCTTTCAGGCCGACCAGCTCAATGTAGCGCATCGCGTGGTCGCGCACCTGATGCTTGCTCCACGACGCCCAGCGCGACTTCACCGCGAAGGACACGTTCTCCAGCACGGTGAGCCACGGCATCAGCGCATGGCCCTGGAAGATGACGCCGCGATCCAGGCTGGGGCCGGACACTTCGCGGCCGTCCATGAAGACGTTGCCGGCGCTGGCCACGTCGAGCCCGGCGAGGATGTTGAGGATGGTCGACTTGCCGCAGCCTGAGTGGCCGGTCACGCAGACGAACTCTCCCTTGTGGATGCGGAAGTTGACGTGGTCGAACACGGTGACGTCGTCGCCCCCGGTGGGACTGGGGTAGGCGCGCGCCAGATGCTCGACCTGCAGGAAGGGAAGGTTGGCTGAGGTCATGCGTTTACTCCCGGTACGCGACGCGCTTGCTCAGCACGCCAAAGACACTGTCCAGCGCCATGCCGACGACGCCGATCATCAGAATCGCGAACAGCACATTGGTCAGCGACAGGTTGTTCCACTCGTTCCACACGAAGTAGCCGATGCCGGTGCCGCCGACCAGCATTTCGGCAGCGACGATGACCAGCCAGGCGATGCCCATCGAGATGCGCATGCCGGCGAGGATCGTCGGCGCGGCGGCCGGCAGGATGACGCGGAAGGCCTTCCTGAGCGGTTTCACTTCGAGTGTGCGCGCGACATCGAGCCAGTCGCGCCGCACGTTGGCGACGCCGAGCGCGGTATTGATCAGCATCGGCCACAGCGAACAGATGAAGATGACGAAAACGGCCGAGGTCGATGCGTCCTTGATCGTGTAGAGCGCGAGCGGCATCCACGCCAGCGGCGAAATCGGTTTCAGCAACTGAATGTAGGGATCGAGTGCGTCGTAGATCACGCGTGATCCGCCGATCAGGAAACCCAGAGGAATCGCCAGCAGCGCGGCGAGGGAAAACCCGGCCAGCACCCGGCCGAGCGAATGCGCGAGCTGAATGCCAATGCCCTTGTCGTTGGGGCCGTTGTCATAGAACGGATCGGCCAGCTTGTTCCAGATCGTGTCGGCCATCGCACCCGGGGTCGGAAAGCCGGACGCCGTGGCGCCCGCCGCACCGCCCATCAGGGCGGCGTACTCGGGGTCGACATCGGCGGCCACTGCGGCCGTATCGGGCAGGGTGACGAGATGCCAGATACCGATCACCAGCACGAACAGCAGCAGCGAGAGCAGGATCGACTGCTGGACGGGTTTCAGGCGGGCGTTCATGAGCGCTTGATCCCGAAAGACTTGAGATAGGCCTCAGGCTGGGCCGGGTCGAATACCTTGCCCATGATCGTGTGCTTGCTGTAGTTCGACTTGGGCGCCGACAGGCCCATGTCGGTCAGCCGTTTGCGCGCGTCCGTGGCCAGGAAGATCTGCTCGGAAAGCTTCTTGTAATCGACGTCGCCCTTGAGATAGCCCCAACGTTTGAGCTGGGTCAGGATCCAGACCCCCATCGAGTTCCACGGGAAGGGATCGAAATCGGCGCGGTCCGGCACATTGACCACATTGCCCAGCCCGTCGGCGTAGCGTCCGGTCATCACCTGGGTGAGGACGACTTCAGGCTGGTTGAGATACGCCGCCGGCGCGATGGCCTTGACGATCTCGGCGCGGTTCTCCGGCTTGTGCGCGTAATCGGTTGCACTTGCGATCGCGCGGAACAGCGCAGCAAAGGTGTTCGGGTTTTCCTTGATGAACTGCTCGGTCACGCCGAACGCGCAGCACGGATGGCCCTGCCACAGGTCTTTCGACAGCACATGAATGAAGCCGACCCCTTCGTATACCGCGCGCTGGTTGAACGGCTCGGGGCCGAGGAAGCCGTCGATGTTGCCGGCGCGCAGGTTGGCGACCATGTCGGGCGGCGGCACCACCGTAATCTGCACGTCCTTGTCCGGATCGACGCCATGCTCGGCGAGGTAGTAGCGCAAGAGCAGGTTGTGCATCGAATAATCGAAGGGCGTGGCGAATTTCATGCCCTTCCATTTCGACGGATCGCCGCGTTTGTCCTTGTGCTTGAGGCCGAGCGTGATCGCCTGGCCGTTGATGTTCTGGATCGTCGCGACGACGGTCGGATCGGCCTTGGAACCCAAGCCCAGCGAAGACGCAATCGGCATCGGCGAGAGCATGTGCGAGGCGTCATATTCCTTGTTCAGCACTTTATCGCGTACCAGGGCCCAGCCCGCGGTCTTGATCACCTGCACGTCGAGCCCTTCGCGCGCATAGAAGCCCATCGGGTGCGCCATGATCAGCGGGGTCGCGCAGGTGATGGGGACAAAACCGATCTTGAGCTTGGTCTTTTCCAGTTTGCCCTTCTCCGCTGCCAGCGCCTGCGCCGCCCCCATCGGGAACAGCGTCGAGAGCGCCGCCATCGCGGTGCCGGTGCCGACCGCGCGCAGGAAGTTGCGGCGCATCTGGTCGTCCGGGAACAAGCCGCGCATCACCGCCGATTCGACCACGCGCGACACGCGCGCATCCTCGTTCTGCATGGCGGCATCATGGTCCGCCTGGCTGTGGTGGCGGCCGCAGCTGCAGCCCCCGCGGTGCAGCTGGGTATCGGGATCAAACGGGTTGTCAAAACCGGACATAACGTACTCCTCATCGGATTGAAAAATGGCACTGCCTCGCAGGGACACAGCGCACCGTTTTGTTCGGCCCATGCCCCGGATTGGTGCATTTCGCTTCATCCGTTGCCCGGGTCCCCTGGCTGCCTGAAGCCCGCAAACTGGGGCGATTCGACGATTCGGGATGCGCGGTGTCAGTGTTTCCACTTGTGTCGTATTCAGGAAGCGTGCCAACCCGGCAAAAAATTTTTAAGCTGCTGTTGTACAAGCGCTTTTTCTGCAGGGGCAAAAAACGCGTCTGCGCCCTGGCCTGTTTCTTGATTACACAGTGTTGACACATTGCTGAAGGAAGCCCGCCATGAGCGCTGTCGTACTGCCTGCCGAACGTCTGCAGAGCGAGGAGCTGCTGGTCATCCGCGAATCGGCGCGCCTGATGGGGAAGAGCCTGGAACCCGGCTCGGTGATCCGCGAAATGCTGCACCTGATTTCGGAATTCCTCGGCCTCAACCGCGGCCGTGTGGTCTTGCGGCAACCGGGCGACGACGGCTTCGCGATCCGCTACGCCTATGGTTTGACGCAGGATGAGATCGGGCGCGGCGTCTACCGCGTGGGCGAAGGCATATCGGGGCGCGTGCTGCAGGACGGCGAGACGGTGATCGTGCAGGATATCGACGACGACCCGCACTACCTCGCGCGCGCGATCGATCGCGACCGCCTGCCGGACGAGACGGTGAGCTTCATCGCGCTGCCGCTGCTGGACGAAGGCGGCGTGCTGGGACTGCTCGGCGTGCACCGCATCCGCGGACGGTCGCGCGCGCTGGCCGACGATCTGCACATCCTCGAAATCATCGCCACGCTGGTGACGCAGGTCCTCAAGCTGAACGCGCACGTGGCTAAGCAGACCGCGCGGCTGGAACACGAAAACCGCGAACTCAAGTGGGCGCTGGAACGCGGCGCACCGCAGCAGGCGACGCTCGGCATCGTCGGCGAATCGCCCGCGCTGCTGCATGCGCTGCGCCAGATCGAACAGGTGGCATCGACCGAGGCGACGGTGCTGCTGCTCGGCGAATCGGGCACCGGCAAGGAATTGTTTGCGCGTGCGCTGCACCTGTCGAGTCCGCGCCGCGATCAGCCCTTCATCAAGGTGAACTGCGGCGCGATTCCCGAAAACCTGTTCGAGTCGGAGCTATTTGGATATGAAAAAGGCGCGTTCACCGGCGCCTCGACCGCGCGCGCCGGCTACTTCGAGCAGGCCAGCGGCGGCACGCTGTTCCTCGACGAGATCGGCGAGCTGCCGCTGCCGATGCAGGTGAAGCTGCTCAGGGTGCTTCAGGAGAAAACCCTGCAGCGCGTCGGCGGCCGCCGCGAAACGCTGATCGACGTGCGAATCGTCGCCGCCACCAATCTCGACCTGCAGCAGCAGGTCGCCGCCGGACGCTTCCGCCTCGATCTGTATTACCGGCTCAACATCATTCCGATCCGCCTGCCGGCGCTGCGCGAGCGGCGCGAAGACATCCGCCCGCTGGTACGGCACCAGCTCAGCCTGATCAGCCAGACATACCAGCGCAACGTCGGCCTGACGCCGGAGGCGATGGATCGACTTACCGACTACCGGTGGCCGGGCAACATCCGTCAGTTGCGCAACGTGCTGGAACGCCTGGTGCTGCTGGCCGAAGGGGCGACGGTGTCGGTGCACGAAGTGGAGCACGTGATCCGCAGCGAGGCGGTCGGCGCACCGGATGCGCCGACGCATGCTGCGCCAGCAACGGGTGCGGTGCGGCCCTATCTGCCGGCGCAATCGCATGACCAAACGCAGATCGAGCACGCGCTGGCGCAGACCCACGGCAACAAGTCGCGCGCGGCGCAACTGTTGGGACTGACCTTGCGGCAACTGAACTACCGCATGAAGCGCCTTGAAATGGCCTGACAAAGGTTGACAATTTGTTAGCGTGAAAACCGGGTGACAGCGACAGACAGAACAATACTTTCAGTCGGATCAATGGCTTGACATTGTTTGACTGAGTTGGCACGGGAATCGCAATACAGGGGGTGTCGGTTCCCGATCAATCCAACTCCAGGAGTCCTGCCATGTCCGAAGTCGTCGCCCTGAAAACCCAAACCGTGCTTGAACCCATCGATGCCGAAGGCCTTGCCGCCCTCGCCACCAAGGGCAAGTCCAACCCACAGTCGGTCGTCACGCTGAAAGCGAAGACGGTGTGCGAAAGCAAGTTCCGCAACCTCACCTACGTGCGCAACCTGGAGGCGCACGTGATCGACGAGCCGCCGCACCTGCTGGGCGACGACACCGCGCCGAATCCGTCGGAAGCGGTGCTCGCCACGCTCGGCTCCTGCCTGTCGGTCGGCCTGCACGCCAATGCGGTGGCGCGCGGCATCACGCTGACCCGGCTCGAACTCGAGCTCGAAGGCGACATCAACGTGACCGCGGTGTGGGGCGTGGGCGACCTCGACCCGCTGAAGAAACTGGGTTTCACCGACGTGCGGGTGAAGGTGCACCTGGAAGGCAACGCCTCAGAGGCCGAACTGCAGGACCTGGTTGCGCACGCCAACGCCTGGTCGCCGGTCGCCAACACGCTGCGCAATCCGGTCCATGTCAGCGTCGACCTTGCCTGACCCATCCGATATCCAGGAGCGAACCATGCCTGCACTCGCACTTGCCCCCACTCCCCCGGATGCACCGGCTGAGGTCCTGCCCGGCCTGGCCGAACTCATCGCCCGGGAACTCGCACCCCAGGTGGTCGACATCGACCAGAAGGGGGTCTACCCCGGCGACTTCCTCAAGCAGCTGGGCGCGCTGGGTGGTCTTTCCAGCCTCACCCCGCTCGAATTCGGCGGCACCGCGCGCGGCCTCGGCCACGCGATCCGGGTGATCGAAGAAGCCTCGAAAGAATGCGTGTCGACCGGCTTTTTGCTGTGGGCGGAATACGCGCTGCAGTGGTATGTGATCAACAGTTCCAATCGCGCGCTCGCCGCCGAGATGCTGCCAATCATGGCGCGCGGCGAGGTGCTCGGCGGTACCGCGCAGTCGAACAGCATGAAATCCTGCGTCGGCATCGAGGAAGCGCGGCTGAAGGCCGCGCGGGTCGACGGCGGCTACATCATCAACGGCGTGCTGCCATGGGTGTCGAACATCGGCCCCGAGCATGTCTTCCATATGGGCGCCCGGCTGCCGGACACGCCGGGACTGGTAATTGGCTTGATGCACGGCAGCACCCCCGGCCTCACGCTGATGCAGAACGCGCACTTCATCGGCATGGAAGGCACCAACACCTTCGCCTGCCAGTTCCGCGACGTGTTCCTGCCCGACAGCCGCGTGGTCTGCCATGCAGAGGAATTCGACGCCTTTCGCGACCGCACCAAGTCGGCCTTCATCCTGCTGCAGATGGGCATGGGACTCGGCCTGGTCGATGCCTGCGTCAACATGATGACGCGCGCAGACAGACAGTTCGGCCACGTCAACCGTTTTCTCGACGTGCAGGCCGACGCGCTGCAGGCCGAGCTCGACGCCGCACGCGCCGCCACCTACGCGCTGGCCGACCGGATCGAACGCGACGGCAGCGCGCCGCACGTGCGGGAAACGCTGGAAGTGCGGCTGGCCGGCAGCGAATTGAGCCTGAAGGCCGCCAACGCCGCGATGCTGCATATGGGCGCCAAGGGCTATCTGTCCAACAACGCTGCGCAGCGCCGCCTGCGCGAGGCCTACTTCATCGCCATTGTGACGCCGGCAATCAAGCACCTGCGCAAGGAGTTGCACGAGTTCGATACACACGCCTGCGCGCTGTCGCAGCCCGAACGGGAGGTCGCATGATCCGCTTTGCGGTATCGCTCTCGGTGGACGAGGCAGCGGAGAAACTGATCGCCGCCATCGCCGCCTACCCGATGGGCCTGGTCGCACACGCCAACGGCCAGGCCAACTGCGCGAAGAAAGGCATCGCGGTGCCGGCCGACCAGGTGCTCGAAGTGTTCCGACCCGACTATGCCGTCAAAGTGTGGGCGGCAGAGAAAGCGGCCGGCATCGACATCCCGCTGCGCATTCACCTCTACGAAGCCGACGGCCGCGCCTGGGTCGCATACCGCCTCGCCGCCGACGTGTTCAAACCCTACGTCAACCCGCAGCTCGACGTGCTGAGCGGCGAACTCGACGTCATCTTCAACCAACTGCTGGCCACGCTCGATCCGTGGAAACTGCCATGATGAACCTCTCCGCTACTGCCCCCGAGTTCACGCCCGCTTTCCGCAAATGGACCTGCGCCGTCTGCGACTACGTCTACGACGAAGCCCTGGGCGACCCCGGCCACGGACTCGCACCCGGCACCCGCTATGAAGCCATCCCCGACGACTGGAGCTGCCCCGACTGCGGCGTCACCAAGGCAGACTTCTACTGTTTCGACGACTGACTCGCGCATAACGCGCTGGGCCGGGTGTCAATCAGCAGGTAGACATTGCGCCGGGCTTGCAACGCATCGCTGCATACGGACCGCCCCGTTATCGCTAACCTGGTTTTGACTTGCCGCCCCTCTCAGTCCCGCCGGAAATCGAGCCTGCCGGGCGGATCAGCGGCAAAGGTGTCTGAGCCCTAAAGGACTCCGATCCACTACGCGCTAAAGCGCGTGTGGAATCGTATGCCCCGCACACCTTCGAAAATCAAATAAAGCGGGGCGAGTTCTTTGCCGCCCGCCCGGCAGGCTCGGCTTTGCATAGCCAATCGACTAAGCCGCTAAAGCGGCAAGTCGCTGGTTAATTTCCGGGGTTTCGGGGATGAGCGGGGTCGCCTTTTCTTTGGTTACTTTCTTTTGGCGAGACAAAAGAAAGTGACTAGCCGCCGGGCTACCCCC
>Ga0180009_10007200_pt1 | contig 11438 bp, 8 predicted proteins | sample OS_PC_MetaG_FD_123537 | JGI IMG/M metagenome (GOLD analysis project Ga0180009, IMG submission 123537) | Groundwater microbial communities from the Aspo Hard Rock Laboratory (HRL) deep subsurface site, Sweden - OS_PC_MetaG | ecosystem: Environmental > Aquatic > Deep subsurface > Groundwater...
CAGGGGTGGGTAATGATCGCGAGAAACTCGCCGAAGGGTGGGTCAACTCTATGAGAAAACCAGCCCTTCGGACTGAGTCATGATGCCGAGAATAGGTGAGTCATGATTGTGGGAAATGACAATGGGAATGGCTCCCTCCCGCTCGATTCCAATTGCTCGACGAGATCAGTCGGGTTGGACGACCGTCAGAGCACCTGACCAAAGAGCTTTCTGCGGTACTGGACCACGTGGGAACCACGGGACGGAGCTCGAATTCTCCATGACCGATGCACACCGGAATAGTGGTCACTACGAGTTCGAAGTTTCGAGCTCCGTCCCCTACTCCCGTCGCCGCCGCCGCCAGTAAACGCCCAACCCAACGAGCAATAGCAGCACGATGGGCAGGCCGGAACCGGAGGTCCCACCGGCGCGACAACCGCAGCCGCCCCCGCCGCCACTGGCATTGCCGTTGTTGTTGTTTCCGGCGCCCGCGTCCGGCCCGGCGGTTGGATCCACCACGGTGAGCAAATCCACCCCGGTGGCCTGGGTTCCATCACCATTGGTGAGCACCAGGCTGCGGGGGCCGGGCACGGCCGTGGGGGACACCGCGATGGTGAAGTCCACGGTGGTCCCGGTGACGCTGCCCAGCGCGGTGATCTCCAGGTCGGTGGCGTCAAACGCCAGCCCAAAGGCGGTCCCCTCCCGGAAGTTCTCGCCCTGCAATCGAAGCTGCACGCCCGCCTGCCCCGGCTCCACCGTCCCGGGGCTCAGACCGGTGATCACCGGGGGAGGCAGCGCCTGCTCCACAGTGTAGGTGTAGCTTGAGGTGGGCCAGTTGGCGTCGTCGGGGTCGTAGGAGCCGTTGCCCAGGTTGGCCACCACCAGCAGCAAACCCGTGTGGCCGCCGGGCTCCACCACCAGGGATCCGTCCCCGGTGGCCGGCCCAAGCTCAAGCGCGCGCGAGTCCGTGGCTCCCCCCCCCAAGAGCACCACGCGCGCCGCCCAGCGGGTGTCGTCGTCGCCGTCGAACCGCACGGTCAGGGGGGCGCCCCCCGGGGGCAGGTCGAAAAGCACATGGTTGGCGCCAAAGGGGGCCGGTTCCCGGGCCGCGGGTGGAATCGCGGATTGCACCGGCAGCGTCTGGTGGTGCTCCGTGAGCGCCACCTCCGCGTCCCAGAAGTTGCTGGCTCCCGCGATGTGAGCACCGTCATCATTGGACCCGACGAAGAATCGGGACTCGGCAAAGTCGATGACGATGTCCTCCATGGTCTCGCTGCCGCCGCGAGCGGCCACGGCCGCTTCGATGCCATCGTAGTAATCAGGTTCGTTAACCCAATCGTTCTGAATGCTGTTCTGCCAGATCTCGGCGGCAAACACCGGCCCATCCGTCGGGGCGAAGGTGTCGGCGAGGTACCACATGAACAGCGCACCGCCATACTCGTAGTAGTCGCTCGCATTGGGATTCATGTAGTCGAGGGCCCGCCAGGGCTGGCTCTGGAAGTAGGGCATCACGCCGATGGTGAAGTACAGCTCATCCGGGTACACCTGGCCCATGATGTAGGTGGCGGTGTTCTCCCAGATGCTCACCGGCTCGACGCAATCCATGGCCGCCTGGGTCGCGTGATTCAGCTCGTGGGCCACCGTGCCCGCAACGGAGAATTCGTCGTTGGATTGGTCGATGACGATGTAGGTGTAGCAGTCTGTTCGAGGCGTGGTCCACACCTCGTCGTAGGGGGCCGTGTAGCCGCCCGCGCCCTGGGCGTCCTCCACGTAGATGCGATACCGCTGTGCCCCGTCTTCAATGGGCGGCTCGCTGAATCCGTACTGTTGGATCAGCACGACCCAGGAATGCTCGGCTGCAGTGAGCACAGCCTGGGCCAGGGACGCATGGGCCGGCGCGTTGTAGCTTACCCGGAGCGGCAAGGTGGCTGAGTCCAAGACGTAGGTGAGGTCCGGGGGTGGAAGCAGGAGGTTGTGAAGCTCGCTTCCGTAGACCTCATGGGTGACCACATACCGCCAGGCGTCGTGAAGCACCCGGGTGGCGTTCGGTTGCCCAGAAGCATTGCCCCCGGGCGCCGGGTTCCGCAGATCCGCGGGCAGTCGTCCCGGCTGCTTGATCGCCGCCACCCGGTAGAGCTGCCGCTCAGCCTCCCCGAGCCGGCCCTGGCGGTACCGAATCTCGATCTCACCCAGCACATCCGCAACCCGAGCCGACTCGCCCGGGGCGGCCCCCGCCGTAGTCTCTGCGCAGATCATCAGCAGACAAAAGCCCAACGACATCGCCAATTTCATATAAATACTCCTACCTTACTCCGATGAGTTCTTCTCTCCTGCGCCGCATCCGGTCTCCCCAAGCGAATGCTTGTGCTCCCCGAGCGTCGCCGCAGGCTGGACGTACAGTGCAAGGACACCGCGCCTCCCGGGTTGTTGCGCCGTCGAACCTTTGTTATTGATCCCGGCGGAGCTGAAGGAGGGAGGCGGCCTCCATGACCGACTGCTCATACTCGGCGCTGTCGAAGCGCTCCTTGAGCGCCGCAGAGACTGGCAGGGCCATGGGCACGGAGATCCAGTGCACGGGCTCCCCGGTCTGCTCGTCCACCAGCCCGCCGGAGTGCACGAGCTGGGTGGCCCGGGCGAGGTCCATCTGGGTCACCGCGGCGTTGATGGCGGCGTAGCGCGCCTCGTCGACGGGATCGAGGAAGCTGAGCAAACCGTGGGCCTGGGCGGCGACGTGGTAGTGGGCCGGCGAAAAAAGCAGCCCGTCGAGCTCGAGATGCTCGCACATCATCACCAGCGTCATCACCACCTCCCCCAGGCAGCCCAGACCCGGGTACTCCTGCCCCGGGAGCAGGGGGCGCTCCGCGGTAGGCAGGGCCCGGGGGTTCTGCAGCAGGAGCCACTCGATGGAGAGACAGCGGAAGGGCTCCACCTCCGAGGTGATCCGTACCACCAGCTCCACCAGCAGGTCCGAACGGGCGTCCTTGCTGCGCACCCGGAGCCGCTCCCCGGTGGAGTGGCGCGTGTCCAGCTCGAGCTCTATCCGGGGAACCCCCGCGGCCCGGATCTGCGACAGCACCCCGAACCGCTCGAAGGAGAGCTCCACGCCATACAGCGAATAGTAACCCAGCAGCTTGGTGTGGCGGGTGGGGCCCACCAGATCCATCATCAGATCTTCGGGGGTGAGGGCGAGGTCGTCGTCGGTGCCCCCCGAGAGCTCGGCCCGGGTGAACTGCCCGGCGATGCGGCGAAAGTGGTGCAGCTCCCGCTCCCGCTCCGACAGGATCGGCGCGTCCAGATCGGCCAGCAGCCAGCCCAGGGAGCGCGCCGTGTACCGCCAGGCCTCGTCGCCGTAGCCCCCCGCCAGGGTCCACACCATGGAGCGGTCGCCGAGGTGCTCTATCACGAGCTGATCCCGGGCAAGCATCCCGTCGGCCGAGACGCGCCAGGACCCCATCTTGTCGTCTATGCCGACATCCACGCCGCCCACGTAAAAAACCAACTCCGGTTCGGCCTCGTCAAAGGCGCGCGGCAGAAAGTCCCGCAGGGCCTCGAGGTAGATACGATCCCCCACACTGCTGCCCAGGGGCACGTCCAGACTCGCCATTGCTGGCGCATCGTCCCAATCGGCCGAATGCACCGAAAAGGTATACACCGACTCGTCGTCGGCAAAAATGGCCCGGGTGCCGTCCCCGTGGTGCAGGTCCAGATCCACCACCAGGATGCGGCCGTCGTAGCCCTCCGACCGAAGCTGGCGAATGGCCACCGCCAGATCGTTGAAGATGCAGAAGCCCGCGCCCCCGCCCGCCCGGGCGTGGTGCAGCCCACCCCCGAGGTTCACCACGGGCCGCCCGCGTCGCCAGGGCTTGACCGCCAGCCGGGCGGCGAGCACCGTGCCGGCCACCTGGCGGCGCTGCACGTTGATGATGCGCTCGTACTCGTGCGGCTGCACCGGAATGCCAAAGACGCGGTCCAGGGTCTCAGCGTGGCCCACCTGCTCGAGGTACCGGTAATCGTGCACCCGGGCGAGCTGCTCAAAGGAGACGGCCTCGGGCCGTCGTAGTTGTCGCGTCGAGACACACCCTTCGCGGACGAGGTAGTCGATGATCTTCTCGGCCCGCTTCGGATCCAGCAGCGGGTTGGCGGGCATCTCGTAGTCCAGATGGTACACCAGGGTCGCCCGGGACTCCCGCAGGTGCGTCACCAAGCGCCTCCCGGCCCGCCGGACCCTCTTTATGAGCGGCCAACTCATGGGGTCGTTCTCGTCATGCCCTACCCGTGAACGGCCCGCTGGTCGAGCCGCTGCCCGGCTGGGCAGCGCAGATGGCCGCCATATCTCCGCCCGGGCCGGCCCCAACAACGATCACATCTGGCGTGCTCATCCATCACCTCCGGTGCCAAACGCTACGGCACCGACCGCTCCTTGGCAACCCTTGGGCAGCCCTTGAGGCGGGCCTTGCGATACGGGCCGTTTGACATTACCGTTGGGGGAGCTTTGATGCAGGCGACATGAACGACGAAAAAACGCAGATCACCCGGGCCAAGGCCCTGGACACCATCGTGGTCAAGCGCCGCTCCCTGCTGCGCATTGTCCGGGGGGTGGGGGTCGGCCAGGAGGTTGCGCTGGATGACCGCCCGAAGTACGCCGGTCGGTCCGATGACGCCGATCTGATCCTCGACGACCCCGCCGCCTCTCGCAAGCACTTCGAGATCAAAGCCGGCGGGGGGGGGCATGTGCTGCACGATCTGGGCTCCACCAACGGCACCCAGGTGAACCGCACGCCGGTCCTCGAATGCCGGCTGAGCAACGGTGACATCATCAGCGTGGGCGAGACAGACGTGGCCTTCTGCGAAGAAACTGCCGTCGAGGTCCCGCAACCAAAGTGAGGTGAGCCCATGCATGTGAAGTTCTGGGGTACCCGCGGATCCGTACCGACACCGGGTCGCGCGACGGAGAAGTTCGGCGGCAACACCACCTGCGTCGAGGTCGTGGCCGAAGGCCACCGGCTGATCCTGGACGCCGGCACCGGCATCCGGGAGCTGGGCCTCGTGCTCGCCCAGGAGGGCCCCTCGGCGTCCACGCTGGTATTTTCGCACCTGCACTGGGATCACATCCAGGGCCTGCCCTTTTTCACGCCGCTGTTCCTCAAGGGCTTCGAGATCACCATCTATGCGCCGGCGCAGCTCATGAGCCCGCTCAAAAAAGTGCTCAATAAGCAGATGGCCACGGACGTGTTCCCGGTGGACTTCGCCGACCTGTCGGCGGAAATCCGGTTCGAAACCCTCGCCAAACGGGGCATCACCACGGGCCCCTTTCACGTGACCGCCCTGCCCCAGCAGCACCCGGGAGGCAGCTGGGCCTACCGGGTCGAAGCCAGCGGACGCACGGTGTACTACTCCACGGACAACGAGACGGATCCCGACGCCGACGCCGACGGTTACGCCCAGCAGGTAGACGCCTACCGGGGTGCCAACCTGCTCGTCGTCGACGGGCAGTACACGCTGGAGGAGTACCCGTCCCGCCGGGGGTGGGGCCACGGCGTGCTGGAGCAGGTCACGAAGCTGGCCCAGGAGGCCGGCGTGGACCGGGTGGCCATCACCCACCACGACCCCATGCGGGACGACGAGGAGCTCAACGCGCTGGAGCGCCGTATCCGCAAATCGGCGCCCGAGCTGCAACTGTTTTTTGCGCGGGACGGCCTCGCCGTAGAGGTCTAGCCCAGACCGTTCCTGTCGCAGCCGCCCGCCCATGCAACGGACCCTCCTGCACATCCTGTCCCAACGCCCCTCCCTGACCGGGAGTGGCATCACCCTGGACGCGCTCGTCCAACACGCCGCCCCCCGCTGGCAACAGCACGCGGTGGTGGGGGTGCCGGCCCACGAGCCGGTCAGCGCCCTCGCTGACCTGGATCCCGGGGCGCTGCACCCCCTCGCCTTCGGAGAGCCCCCCCTGGACTTCCCCGTACCGGGCATGAGCGACGTGATGCCCTACCGGAGCACGGTCTTTTCCAAGATGACAACTCGTCAGCTCACGGCCTACCGGGACGGTTGGAGGCGGCACCTGGGGCCCTTGCTGGACCGGATCCAACCCGACGTCATTCACGCGCACCACGTCTGGATCCTGGGCGGGCTGCTCAAGGACCTCGCGCCGAACACGCCCCTGGTGCTGCACTGCCACGCCACGGGACTTCGGCAGGCGATCCTGTGCCCACACCTGGCCAACGAGGTCCGGCGGGGCTGTGCCCGGGCGGACCGATTCGTCGTGCTGCACGACGAGCACGCCACCGACCTGGCCGACGCCCTCGCCGTGGACCCCGCGCGAATCCACGTGGTGGGCGCCGGCTATCGGGAAGAGCTCTTCCACGCCCGAGGACGCCAAAACGACGCGGGACTTGATCTGGTGTACATCGGCAAGTACAGCCACGCCAAGGGCTTGCCGTGGTTGTTGGACGCCCTGGAAAGGCTAGCGCCCCGCCACCCGACGGTGACCCTGCACGTGGCCGGCGGCGGGGCGGGACCCGAAGCCGACGCGCTTCGCCGGCGCATGGAGGGGCTCGCCCCGCGCGTGGTGCTACACGGCCAACTTCCCCAGGCACAGCTCGCCGAGTTGCTGCGGCGCTGCCAATTGTGCGTGCTGCCCTCCCTGTACGAAGGCGTCCCCTTGGTGCTGGCCGAGGCCCTCGCCTGCGGCTGTCGGCTCGTTTCCACCCGACTGCCCGGCGTTGTGAGCCAGCTCGCGCCCCACCTGGGGCCCTGGCTGAAGCTGGTCGACCTGCCCCGGCTGCAGACCGTTGACCGCCCCGAGCCCGCCGACCTCCCGGCCTTTGTGCAGCGCCTCGTCGACAGTCTGGACGCCGCGATTCTCGAGCCCCCCGCAAGCCCCACCGCCGAGGCCCTGGCGCCCCTGACCTGGAGGGCGGTCTTCGCCCGGGTGGAGGCCATCTGGCTCGAGCTACTCCGCGGCTGAAGCGTCTGGCCCGCTCAGTCGTCCAGCTTGTACTTGCTGATTTTGGCCAGCAGGGTGGTGCGGTGGATACCCAGGAGCTTGGCCGCCCGGGAACGGTTGTTGTCACATAGGGTCAGGACCTGCCGGAGGTGGAGTGCCTCAACGGACTCCAGCGAGTAGTCCGTGCCCTCGACAAAGCGCGGCGGCCGCACCTGGGCGCGAAGGTTCTCCGGGAGGTGCCTGGGCTCCACGGTCGCTCCGTTGCACAGCAGCACTGCCCGCTCGAGCACGTTCCGCAGCTCCCGCACGTTGCCGGGCCAGCCATAGGCCTCGAGCATGGACTCGGTCTCCCGGGCGCACCGCGCCACGGACTTGCCGAACTTGCCGCTGAACTCTTTGAGAAACAGGATCGACAGCGGCACGATGTCGCCCCGTCGCTCCCGCAGGGGCGGCAGGGTGACGGGCATGACACTCAGCCGGTAGTACAGGTCACTCCGGAAGGTGCCCGCCTTCACGGCCTTCACGAGGTCCACGTGCGTGGCCGCCATGAGCCGCACGTCCACCTCCACATTGACGGTGCCCCCCAGGCGCCGGAAACGTCGCTCCTCGATAACCTTGAGCAGCTTGGCCTGGACCTCGAGGGACAGGTCCCCCACCTCATCAAGAAACAGCGATCCGCGGTGCGCGATCTCCAGCAAACCCCGCTTCGTTTTTTTGGCGTCCGTGAAGGCGCCCATCTCGTGCCCAAACAGCTCGGACTCCAACAGATTGCCCGCCAAACCAGCGCAATTCAGATCCACCAGTTGCTCGCCGTTTCGGGGGCTCAGCTCGTGGATGGCGTTGGCCACCATGCCCTTGCCCGTACCGGTTTCTCCCAGGATCAGGACGTTGGTGGCCGGATTGTTGGCCAGCAGCGTCACCGCGTCCATGACGTCAGGTGGCAAAAGCAACTGCTTGACCTTCTGGCCCCGGATCTCCGACAGGCGCCCGCGAAGAAAGAGCACCTCCTGCCGGCTCAAATAGGAGTCCAGCACTCGCTCCACCACGGCCAGTAACGTTTTTAGATTCACCGGCTTGAGCACGAAATTGTCGGCGCGAAGCTGAATGGCGTTCACCGCGGTGTCCACGTCTCCGTGGCCGGTGATGATGATGACGCCCGTGCCGGGGTACTCCGCCTTGATCTGCTGCAGAACCTCCAGACCGCTCTGGTCGGGCAGTCGCAGATCCAGCAGCACCACGTCCACGTCGGTGGAGCGAACCAACGCAATGGCCGAGCCCCCATCGTAGGCGGTGAACACCTGGAACCCCTTGCCCTCAAAGAATCGCCGCAACTGCCCACAGAGCTGCTGCTCATCGTCGACGATCAGGATCCGCTTCGACATCAGCGCCTCCAACCCGCTGCCCCGACCCTGAGCCCGGCAGCGCTCCGGGCGTTGGATAACAGCGTACCATCTTCTACGCCTCCACTGGCAACGCTAGCTCGGATGCAAGTATTGCCCAGATTCACGCTCCTCCATCGGTCATGCAGATCGACGCGGGCGCGTCAGCGTGCTCCTGCTGAATTCGGGTCACCTCATCCATCAGCCGTTCGAGCAGGTCGAACAGCTCCGGCTGGAATTGGGTGCCGCGTCCCTGGATGCCGGTCGCAAACTATCGCATTTTCCGACAGTGTCGGATCTTACAACAATTTGAGGGCCGATTCACGTTGCATTTTCCGGGGCAGAGCACACCGCAAGATCGGTTAAAAACCCATCGCCACGCTCCCCGATCTTCGAATCCGCAGGCGTACAAGGGCGCTTGGCACGGCATCTGCACATTGCCGACCCGATTGGAGGAGCCATGTACACGCTGTTGCTGGTGGATGACGACCGAGCAATTCTGGAAATGCTCAGCCTCGCGCTGGATCGTCCGGGGCTACACCTCCTCACCGCGCGCAACAAGACCCGCGCTGCGTACCTCATCGGGCACCATCCCGTCGACGCTGCCGTGCTGGACGTCCAACTGACCACCGCCAACCAGCGCGAAGGGCTCGATTTGCTCCGGCTCCTGCGACAAAACCACCCAAACGCCCAGGCCATTGTCTTGACCGGGGCGCCCGATGCCGACCTGGAGGAGGCCGCCTACGACGCCGGGGCCGTTTTCTTTCTACGCAAACCCCTGTCGCTCCCCGATCTCCAGCGCGAGCTCCTCAAACTCGGGCTCCCCGACACAAACCATCAGCGGCCGGCGGCGGCAGCCTCTGTCCGACGGTCCGCCGAACGCGGCGCCGCGCACCACCTGCGACTGCGACCCGCCACTATTTCGTAGCGCTCCACGAGGCGCTGGACAAACTCCCCGGCGTCAGGCAAATACCTGCCATGCATCCACCCCGCATTCCCCTGCCCAAGCTGCAGGGCTACTACTGCTTTGGCTGCGGTACGGAGAACCCCCGCGGCCTGAAAATGGAGTTTTACCGCCAGGGAGACGCGGTCTGCTCGGATATCACCCTCTCCCGGGAGCTCGAGGGCTGGGCAAACATGGCCCATGGCGGCAGCCTCTCCACGGTGCTCGACGAGATCATGGCCTGGTCGGTCATCGCCTTCCGGCGGGTGTTTTTTGTCACGGGCCGCATGGAGGTGGTCTACCGTCGCCCGGCCCCCGTCGAGGTCCCGCTCACGGCCCGCGGCAGGGTGTCCGACGAGCCCTTCGAGCGCGGGTGCATCGCCACCGGGGAGATCCTCGACGCGGACGGTGAAGTCCTGACGCGCGCCCGAGCCGAGATGGTCTACCTGCCCGCCGCGCGACTGTCGCTGCTGCCTGACCATCTCAAGGAGGCCATGACCGTGCTCTTCACCAAAATGGCCTCCCTGTGCCCCTGACCCTTGACCCAGACCAATCCTTGACAGCCACCGCCCCTTCGCCCGATAGTCCGCCAAACGGGGGCGATCATGACCGACACACAGAACCAGAAACTCGAATCTCTCCTCAAAGAGATCCCTTTCTTTCAACTCTTCAGGTCCGATTCTCTGGCCCGACTGATCCAGTTCAGCACGGTGCAGGATTTCGCGGCCGGTGACCGCATCGTCGGGTACGGCCGGCCGGGCGAGTTCTTCGGCGTCATCCTGACGGGGTCGGCAGAGGTCTTCCCCGGCGAGGGCGCCACCCAGCAGAGCCTGGCTAAACTCGCCGCGGGCAGCTACTTCGGCGAGATGAGCCTGCTCACCGGCGAGCCCACCTCCGCCAACGTCCAGGCCGCCGAGCCCTGCCGATGTCTGTTGATTCCCCAGGAGTCCATGTCCCGGGAGATCCCCACCAACATCAACGTGCTCAAGGAGTTGGCCCGCACCCTATCGGAGCGCTTGACCCAGCGGGAGGGAGACGAGGCGGAGCAGGCCGTGGTGGAGGGCGCCCGGCGAAGTGCTCGCTCCACGCGCGCCTTTCGCCCCACGTCGATGCTGTCCATCTCCCGCATCCTGGTGCTGAACCTGGGCAGCTCCTCGCTGAAATACGACTTCCTCGACTCCAGCCGCCCCGACAACGCGTTCCGCGGCCTGGTGGAGCGCATCGGCGACGACGCCGTGCACCGCGCCGAACGAAGCGATGGCTCAAAGAAGGACACCATCGCCGCCCCGGACCACGAGGCGGCCCTGCGGCTGGTGCTCGACGACCTCACGCACCCCATCCACGGCGCGGTGACGGCCCTGGACCAGATCACCGGGGTGGGCCACCGGGTGGTGCACGGCGGGGATCGCTACAGCGCCTCGGTGCTCATCGACGATGACGTCATCGCCGAGATCCGAAACGCCGGAGTCCTGGCGCCCCTGCACAACCCCGTCAATTTGAAGGGCATCGAGCTGTGCGCAGAGCTGCTGCCCGAGGTGCCCCAGGTGGCGGTCTTTGACACGGCCTTCCACCAGTCCATGCCCAAGCACGCCTTTTTATATGCGCTGCCCTACGAGCTGTACGAAAAGCACCAGCTGCGGCGCTACGGCTTCCACGGCACCTCCCACAAGTACGTCTCCATGAAGGCGTCGGCGCACCTGCAGCGGTCGCACCGAAAGCTCAAGCTGATCACCTGTCACCTGGGCAACGGCGCCTCCATCGCCGCCATCGATCACGGCCGGGTCATCGACACCACCATGGGCCTCACCCCGCTCGAGGGGCTGGTCATGGGCACGCGCTCGGGAGACGTGGACCCCGGGCTGGTGCTGCACCTGTGTAACACCCTGGGCATGACCCCCGTGGAGGTGGACCACCTGCTCAACAAGGAGTCGGGCCTAAAGGGGCTGTCGGGCATCTCCAATGACATGCGCGAGCTGGTAGAAGCCGCCGACGGAGGCCATCCGCGGGCCCTGTTGGCCATCCAGGTGTTCTGCTACCGCATCAAAAAATACATCGGCTCCTACGTGGCGGCCCTGGGCGGGCTGGACGCGCTGGTATTCACCGGCGGCATCGGGGAGCACAGCGCCTGGATCCGCTCCCGGGCCTGCCAGGGACTGCAGCACATGGGCCTCATCGTGGACGAGTCCAAAAACCA
>Ga0180009_10007201_pt1 | contig 11438 bp, 7 predicted proteins | sample OS_PC_MetaG_FD_123537 | JGI IMG/M metagenome (GOLD analysis project Ga0180009, IMG submission 123537) | Groundwater microbial communities from the Aspo Hard Rock Laboratory (HRL) deep subsurface site, Sweden - OS_PC_MetaG | ecosystem: Environmental > Aquatic > Deep subsurface > Groundwater...
GGAAATAGACAACAAACTCAACTTGAAAAATATCAAACCAACCGCAATGCGACAGTTGGTTTTACAAGTTCTGACAGAACAAAAAACGGCTATTAGTTTGCCTGAATTAGAACAAAAATTTGAGAAAGCTGATAAAGCAACTTTATATAGAACGTTAAAAACATTTCAGGAAAACAAACTGATTCATTCGATAGAAGATGGTTCCGGTTCTTTGAGATATGCGCTTTGTCAGGACAATTGCGAGTGCGACCCCGAAGACCTGCATGTTCATTTTCTTTGCACAAATTGCAATCAAACCTTTTGTTTAAACGACATTCCTGTTCCAACTATAAACCTCCCCAGTAGTTTTTCCCTCGAAAGCGTAAATATGGTAGTAAAAGGAGTTTGTTCAAATTGTAAAAAATAACTTTGCAACCCGGTTGCATCAACTTTGGAGTAACTTTGCTGTTGTACTTTATAAATGACAATAATTTTCAGATGAAATATGTAACAGTAATATTATCAATGTATGTAATGGTTTTAACAGCCATACCATGCAATGATGTACATGCTTCCAATTCAAATTCTGTTACGCTGGAATTATCAGAACAAAGCCAAAATCACACAAATAATGTTGATTTATGTTCCCCGTTTTGTTTTTGTCATTGTTGCCAAACACTTTCATTTCCTTCATTTTTTAGTATTTCCTTTATCAATTTAGTTGAAATTACTATAGATTTTAAATTGAAAGAACCTGCAATTTCAAGTCCCGTTGCATCTATCTGGCAACCACCCAAAATATAATTCATTTTTCTTTCTTAAATATTGAGCAGTTGACTTAGACATCCTTGCATTGCCATGATACTGCGAACGTATTAAATTTGAACGCATAGAAAAAAATGCTGTACAGGATTCACATTAATAATTAAAAGAAATCAAATGATAAACAAAATCATAGCTTTTTCAATAAAAAATAAAGCCCTCATTGGTTTGATGACCATAGGGCTTATCATCGGGGGTATCTGGTCGATGACCAAAGTGCCATTGGATGCCGTGCCCGACATTACCAACAACCAGGTACAGGTGATTACCACAGCCCCCAACCTGGGCACCGAAGACATTGAGCAGTTTGTAACCTACCAGGTGGAGCTTTCGGTGGCCAACCTGCCGGGGGTTATCGAAATACGTTCGGTTTCCCGGTTTGGGCTGTCAGTGGTTACTATCGTTTTCGAAGACAACATGGGAACCTACCTTCCCCGGCAATTGGTAAGCGAAGCCCTGGCAGAAATTAAGGAAAAAATCCCGGAGGGTTTTGCCGAGCCGTTTATGGCGCCAATCAGTACCGGGTTAGGTGAAATATACCAGTACACGCTGGAAGTACAGCCCGGTTACGACACTGTGTATAACGACATGGAACTGCGCACCATGCAGGAATGGATTGTAAAACGCCAGATGGCAATGGTTCCGGGAGTAGTTGAGGTAAACTCCTTTGGCGGACGTGGCAAACAATACGAAATCTCCATAAACCCCGATAAGCTACGCAGCATGAACCTGACCATTGCCGACATTTTCGAGGCTTTGGAAGATAATAATCAGAATACCGGAGGGGCTTATATTGAGAAAAATTTTCAGGCCAACTTTATCCGTGGCGAAGGTTTGATGCGCTCGCTCGATGACATCCGCAACACGCCGGTAGCCAATGTAAACGGGCAACCTGTTTTTATACGCGATGTGGCCGAAGTAAAATACGGAAGTTTTGTGCGTTACGGGGCTTTTACAAAAGATGGTAAAGGCGAAGCTGTGGGGGGTATTGTAATGATGCTGAAGGGCGAAAACTCCAACGATGTGATTAAGGATGTGAAAGAACGAATGGCGTTAATCCAAAAATCGTTGCCCGATGGCGTAGAGATAAAACCATTTCTCGACCGCAGCAAACTGATTAAAAGCACCACCTCCACCGTAGCCGAAAACCTTTCACTGGGGGCACTCATTGTAATCTTTGTCCTGGTCATCTTTTTGGGCAATTTACGAGGCGGTTTACTGGTAGCTTCTACCATCCCGCTTGCCTTGCTATTTGCATTTATCATGATGAAAGTGTTTGGCGTTTGGGCAAACCTGATGAGTCTCGGGGCTATCGACTTTGGGATTCTGGTCGATGGGGCGGTGATTATCGTGGAAAGCATGATATTTTATCTGCACCGGAATGAATTTATCGGGAAGAAACTGGGGCTGCCCCGGCGAAACGAAATAGCCTATAATTCAGCCAGTAAAATGATGAACTCCGCATTTTTCGGGCAGCTCATTATCCTTATTGTTTTTATTCCTGTACTGGCATTGCAGGGCGTTGAAGGCAAAATGTTTATACCCATGGCCATGACCTTTGGTTTTGCCGTGTTGGGTGTGATGGTGCTGTGTCTTACCTACATCCCCATGATGGCAGCACTTTTCCTGAAACCTCCGAAAACAGATAAAAAAACCTGGGGAGAGAAATTTATTATAAAGCTTGAAAACCTGTACGAACCGGTAATTGCCTGGGCTTTACGCAAAGGTAAGCTTGTACTGGGGATTGCCTTGGTGCTTTTAATTTCCGGAGGATTCCTTTTCTCACGTATGGGAGCCGAATTTATCCCTCAGTTGGACGAAGGCGATTTTGCATTTCAGGCTTTCCTGAAACCGGGAACATCATTATCGGAAGTGAAGGATGCATCTACCCGTCTTGAACAAATAGTACTGGAGAATTTTCCAGACGAAGTAGAGTCTGTTCAAAGCCGTATTGGAGTTGCTGATATTCCTATGGACCCAATGCCCATGGATATTGCTGATATATTTGTTATTCTTAAACCACAGGACAAATGGACAAAGGCCGAATCGAAACAGGAACTGATTGACAAGGTAAAGGAAAAGGTAAGTGTGTTGCCGGGTATTAACTACGAATTTACCCAGCCTATCGAAATGCGGTTCAACGAACTTTTAACTGGTATCAGGCAGGATGTGGCTATAAAATTATATGGCGATGACCTGGATATGCTGGCCGACAAAGCCGATGAAATTTCAGACTTAATCGCGGGAATTGAGGGTATTGAAGGAATAAGCGCTGAGAGAACCAGTGGATTGCCTCAAATAACCGTTAACTATAACCGTACCAAACTGGGGCAGTATGGACTCAAAATTAAAGACCTTAATACTGTGGTTGAAACAGCATTTAGCGGGGGTGTTGCCGGGGTAATTTACGAAGGTGAGCGAATGTTCGACCTTGTGGTACGCCTCGACGAAGAACACCGCCAAAGCATTGACGACCTTCGGAACCTGTTTGTAAACACCCCCACCGGTAACCAGGTACCACTGAAAGAGGTAGCTGAAATAAGCTATCAGCCGGGGCCCATGCAAATCAGCCGCGACAATACCAACAGGCGCACGTATGTGGGCATTAACGTGGAAGGCAGGGACGTTAAATCGCTGGTGGAAGAAATACAGCAAACACTTGATGAAGAACTGGAATTGCCTTCGGGTTATTACATTCGCTACGGCGGCGCTTTTGAAAACCTCGAAAGGGCAACCCAACGGCTTTCACTGGTTGTGCCACTCGCTCTGGCATTGATATTTATGTTGGTTTTCTTTGCCACAAAATCGTTTAAACAAACCCTCATGATTTACGTGGCCATTCCATTGGCGGCCGTGGGAGGTATTTTTTCGCTTTACCTGCGGGATATGCCATTCAGTATTTCGGCAGGGGTTGGCTTTATCGTACTCTTTGGTGTAGCCGTATTGAACGGGCTGGTATTGATAAGCGGTTTTAACGAGTTGAAAGAAGAAGGCAAACTCAGCCTTGGTGATATTATCAAAAAAGGTTCTATACGCCGGGTACGCCCTATTTTCCTGACCGCTTCAACCGATATACTGGGTTTCCTGCCTATGGCCATTTCTACCTCAGCAGGGGCCGAAGTGCAACGCCCGCTTGCCACCGTGGTTATTGGCGGTATGCTAACATCTACGCTTCTAACACTGGTTGTTTTGCCCGTATTGTACAAAATGGTTGAATCGGGAAAAACCAAACTGAAAACGCCTAAACTCAATACCACTGTAATAACCGTTCTGCTCATCATTGGCGGACTTGGTGTTTCAGGAAGCTTAAAAGCACAGGAAAATTCAGTTACCCTTGAGCAGGCAATTGAACGGGCAAAAGAAAACTACCCTTCGTTAAAAGCAGCTTCGCTCGATGTGGAGAAACAAAAAGCCCTGAAAGCTACAGCTTACGATTTGGGCAATACGTCCATCTACACCGGTAAAGAGGAAACCGGAAACGGAGCGGTGGGTATTCAAAACCAAATAGGGGTTACACAATCGGAAATTGACTTATTTGGCATACCTGCCAAAACCAAACTGAATAAATCACGTACCGACCTTGCTGTTTCAAAACTTGAACTGACAGAAAATGAACTGGTAAGAAACGTGAGCCTTGCATGGTACAGGTCACTGGTTGCAAAAAAGCAAACAGAATTGTACAATCAGCTTGACAGTATTTATACCAATTTTCTGAAAGCTGCCGAATTGCGGTTTAAAACCCAACAAACATCCAAAGTTGAGTACCTTTCTGCCTCGGCTAAATACAAAGAGTTAATGGTGAATATGAAACAGGCTGAGAGCGAATACCTGGCATCGCTGCAAATTCTGAACCAGTACCTGATGTACCCTGGCGGTGTTAAAATTACCGATGCCGGACAAGCATGGGATAAAACGATTCATGCTGCCTTTTCAGTTGATTCATTAAACAATGTTCCCTTATTAAATTATTACAGGAAGCAGCTTGATGTATCCGATGCAGAGTGGAAAGCCGAAAAGGCCAATTTTTTACCCAAACTAGATTTGGGGTACTCGCGGCAATCGGTCGATGGCACTTCGGGTTTTTATGGTTGGGAAGCAGGCATTTCCGTTCCTTTACTGTTCTTTTCCCAGTCAGGGAAAACAAAAGCCGCCCGTATCAATTACCAGATTACCGGACAGGAATACAAGCAAAGGGAATTGGAACTGAATGCCTCTTACAAGGAACTTTTAAGCCGTTACAAAGTAATGAGCGAAGTGCTGGAATATTATAAAAGCGAAGCTCTGCCGCTTGCTGCCGAACAAATTGAAGCGGCAAACCTGGGTTACCGGTTGGGCAGCCTCAGTTATATTGAATTTATCCAGAATACCGAATCAGCCATAAAAACCAGGCAGGAATATTTATCACGGCTATCAGATTTCTTCGAAATTAAAGAACAATTGGAATACATAACAGGTCAATAATTATAAAAACAGATAAAAATGAAAACGAAAATATTTTTAGCACTTCTTGTGGTAGTAACGCTCATGTCGTGCAACAGCAACAAAAAAGAAAACAGTGAAGCCGGGGAACATGCGGAGCATGAAGGCCCCGAAGGTGTGGTAATGCTGAACGAACTTCAGCGTGAAGCCCTGGATTTAAAATTAGGGACTTTCCAGATGCGCAACCTAACCACTATGGTTAAAACAAACGGTGAGATGCAGGTACCGCCCGCTAGCTCGGCAGAAGTTACCGCCGTAATAGGTGGAAATGTGAGGGATATTAGAATTTTTCAGGGCGATAAGGTACGCAAAGGACAAACACTTGCCATTCTCGAACACCCTGATTATATTAAGCTACAGGAAGATTTTGCTGATTTGGCCAGTCGGCTCGAATTTCTGGAAATGGAGTACGAACGCCAGAAAGAACTTTTCGAGAACAATGTAGGTGCAGGCAGGGAGTTCCAGCAGGTTAAGTCGGAATATAATTCGGCCAAAGCGAAGTACCAGGGATTGAAGGCCCGCCTGCAACTCCTGCATCTTTCACCCGAAAAAGTAAAAGAAGGAGAAGTTTCTAACAGCGTACCCATTGTAGCACCCATCAATGGCTATGTGAATGAAATAAATGTAAAAGTAGGCACCTATGCCGGGGCACAGGACATGCTTTTTGAAATTACCGACAACAGCAAAATCCACGCCGATTTTCTGGTGTATGAAAATGATGTTCACTTGCTGGAAAAAGGTCAAAAGATTCATTTTACCGTGGCCAATATTCCCGGTAAGGAGCTCATGGCCACCATATTCGCCATCGGGCAGGAATTTGAAGCCAACTCCAGGGCTGTACATGTGCATGCCAGCTTGAATGAACCCATGCCGGGGCTTATTCCGGGTATGTACATCTCTGGGCACATCCATACCGATGAAAATTATACCCGCACGCTGCCCAATGACGCCATTGTTTCCGAAGGAACCAAATCTTATATTTTCGTGCTGGATGAACAAGCCACCGAAGCGGAACACGGTCATGAGGAAAACCATGCTGGCGAAAGCGATGAAGAACACGGCGAACATTCCGGAGAAACGCAAGAAGGTGAAAACAATGAAGTAATGGCCTTCCGGATGGTGGAAGTAATAACCGGCTTACAGGATGAGGGATACACCGAAATAAAATTGCTCAATCCCCTGCCCGATGATACACAGATTGTAATGAACGCAGCTTACTACCTTTTGTCTGATTTGAAAAAAGACGAAGCTGGTGATGATGATTAATTAATTCTAAAATGATTAGATATGAAAGAAGTAAAAGCATTTATACGTCCCAATAAAGTAGATGACATCGTGCATCATTTAAAAGATGCAGGTTTTGAAAACATGACCATTTCATCGGCTGAAGGAACAGGGAAATTTCAGGATGAAGAAGCTTTTGTATCGCAAAAGTTCTCAATAACCGATAGTGAAATAGCAAAGCTTGAACTTGTTGCAAAAAAAGAAAAAGTTGATGCTATTGTGAAAATAATCTGCGAGTATGGCTGTACACTAAATCCGGGCGATGGGTTTATCTATGTTTCTGATGTTGAAAAAGTGTACCGGGTGAAAACGGGATTGAAAAACGGCGAAGAATAATCGCCGGATGAAGGGCAGGTTGCTATGAAATGAATAGTGACCTGCTGTTTTACAACTTATCGTTCTTCTTGCAAAACTTGTAAAATCAATGGTATGAAAAAATATAAATTGAAGAATCTTGACTGCGCTTCCTGTGCAGCAAAGGTTGAAGAAGGCGTCAGCAAACTGGAAGTAGTAAAATTTGTGAGCGTTAATTTTGCCACTGCTTCAATGACAATAGATACTGATGACCTGGAAAAAGTAAAAAGCAAAATAAAAGAGATAGAACCGGAAGTTGAAATTGAAGATAATAATGATAAAAAAACAATTGTTTCGTCAAGTGAACTTGCTGAAAACAAATGGACAATTATTAAAGCAATTTCAGGTATCCTTCTCCTGGCAGCAGGACTGATTTTTGAAGAGGTGCTCCACGATACGCCTTTTCACATTGCCGAATATGCTGTATTCGTGACGGGCTACCTCATTGTAGGCTGGAATGTTCTTGCATCGGCTGTTAAAAACATCATCCGGGGACAGGTTTTTAACGAGCAATTTTTAATGTCGGTTGCAACCCTGGGCGCCTTCGCAATACATGAAATGCCCGAAGCAATTGCTGTTATGTTATTTTACGTAGTTGGCGAACTGTTCCAGGATATCGCTGTAAACCGTTCCCGCGGGTCAATAAAATCGCTTCTTGAAATTAAACCCGATTATGCCAATCTGAAAGATGGCGGGGATATAATAAAAGTTTCACCGGAAGATGTGAATCTTGGAGACGAAATAATAGTTAGGGCTGGTGAAAAAGTTCCGTTGGATGGACTGGTAATTGACGGGAATTCCTTTGTGGATACCTCAGCGCTTACAGGGGAAAGTGTACCGCGTAAAATAAATCCAAACGATGAAGTATTAGCGGGCATGATAAATCAATCCGGTTTAATTACGGTTAAAGTCTCCAGGCTTTTTGAGGATTCTTCTATTTCAAAAATTCTTGAGATGGTTGAAAATGCCACATCCAAAAAAGCTGAGACCGAAAAATTCATCACCACGTTTGCCAAATATTATACGCCCGTAGTGGTTTTTGGAGCCCTTTTGATTGCCGTTGTACCTCCGCTTTTACTAAGCGGCGCAACTTTTAGCGATTGGATTTACCGGGCATTGGTAGTTCTGGTTATTTCCTGTCCCTGCGCACTGGTAATCAGCATTCCGCTTGGCTACTTCGGAGGAATAGGCGGGGCTTCCCGCAAGGGCATTTTAGTGAAGGGTTCCAACTTTTTAGATGCACTTACCCAGGTTAAAACTGTGGTGTTTGATAAAACAGGCACACTTACAAAAGGAGAGTTCAAGGTAACAGAAATAGTTACCTCGAATGGCTTTTCAAAGGAAGAAATATCAGAATACGCGGCGTATGCAGAATATAATTCCAATCACCCGATTGCAAAATCTATACTCGAATCACATAAGTTGGATATTGACAATTCGAGAATCGGGAAAGTGGAAGAGATATCCGGGCATGGGGTTAAAGCGTACATAGATAACAAAGAAATTTTTGTTGGAAATGACAAGCTTCTTCATAAAGAAAATATAGTGCATGACAAATGTGAAATTGAAGGAACGGTTGTGCATGTTGTGGTTGACAGGAAGTATGCTGGCTACATTGTTATATCAGATAGTTTGAAAGAGGATTCCATTGAAGCCATCGGACGTTTAAACAAAAAAGGTACAAAAACGGTAATGCTCACGGGCGACAGCAAGTATGCCGCGGGTATTTTTGCACGGAGGCTGGGTATTAAAGAATATTATGCCGAATTGCTTCCTGAAAACAAAGTTGAACATATTGAAAAAATGCTGAACAAGAACAGCAAAGTTGCTTTTGTGGGCGATGGCATAAATGATGCCCCTGTGCTTGCCCGTGCCGATGTAGGTATTGCAATGGGTGCGCTTGGTTCCGATGCGGCTATCGAGACCGCCGATGTGGTCTTAATGACCGATTCACCTGCGAAAGTTGCAGTAGCTATTGATGTTGCAAAAAGAACACGAAACATTGTCTGGCAGAATATCATTTTTGCTTTGGGGGTTAAAGCAGCCTTTATTGTACTGGGAATTTTTGGAATTGCCACCATGTGGGAAGCAGTTTTCGGTGATATGGGGGTTGCATTAATAGCTGTGTTTAATGCAATTAGAATTTTAAAGTAGTAGATTGAGTTATATTTTACAATTATGGATATTGAAAGTCAGGATTTTAGTATGCTTTCTGTTGATGAATTAAATAGATATAGTCGTCACATCTTGTTAGATAATGTAGGTGTTAATGGGCAATTAACTATTCGAAAATCCAGGGTACTGGTTGTTGGTTCTGGTGGATTAGGGTGCCCTGTATTACAATATTTAACCGCAGCAGGTGTAGGACATATCGGAATAGTAGATTTCGACTTAGTTGATATATCCAATCTACACAGACAAATTTTATTTGGGATTGATGATATAAATAAACCAAAAGCTGAAGTTGCCGCTCAAAAACTCTCAAAACTCAATCAAAATGTCAATATTAAAGTTCATAATTATAGGTTGACAAAAAACAATGCATTAGAAGTTTTATCTGACTATGAAATTATTGTAGATTGTACAGATAACTTTCCGACTAAATTCCTGATAAATGATGCCTGTGTCATTTTAAACAAACCTTTTGTATATGGTGCATTGTATAAATTTGAAGGACAGGTTGGAGTATTTAATTACAGAAATGGCGCTACATACCGTTGTTTTATTCCTGAACAACCTGAAGAAATTGGCGGATTAAGTTGTTCCGAGGTTGGAGTGTTGAGTATAGTTCCAGGAATTATTGGTTGTTATCAGGCTAATGAAGTCCTAAAAATCATTCTAGATATTGGCACCTCTCTTTCTGGGAGATTATTGCTAATTGATTGTTTGACAAGCGAATTCAACATTATAAATATTGAAAAAGATAATAAATACACGAAGATTAAAGAACTTGGTATATACCATGATATTAAATGCGATAATAATAATGACATAAATCAAATTACGATTAATGAATTAAAGATATGGATCAACCAGAAGAAAGATTTTTTAATTATAGATATCAGGAATAATAAAGAATTTATACACTTCCATATTGAGAAAAGTGTAAATATTTCAATTGAAAAATTACTAAATGAAGAATATAAATTACCAGAGGACAAACCTGTCGTTTTAGTGTGCAACTATGGAAGCAAGAGCAATCAGGTTGCACAACAACTGAAAGATAAATATCATTACTCAAATCTAATGAATCTTAATGGCGGACTAATTGAATGGATAAATCATTTTGACGATGAGAAAATTAATTTATGAATGAAATAAAATAGCTTAGTCCACAAATTATTTAAAAAAATTTAATTGTCTTAATAATGAATAATACAATACCAAACATATTATCCAATAACAACTTCACTGTTACTAATATAATTAGATTACTTAAATCGAATGATGGCGATTTAAAACTACTATATAATAGAGCTAAGGAGGTAAAAGAAAGCATAGTAGGCAATAAAGTCTATTTAAGAGGTCTGATTGAGTTTTCAAATATTTGTCAAAAGGATTGTCTTTATTGTGGTATTAGAAAAAGTAACACGAATGCAAAAAGGTATTTCTTATCAGATGAAGAAATTATACAGGCGGCAAAATTTGCTTTTGATCAGAACTATGCTTCTATTGTTTTGCAATCCGGCGAAATGTCTTCTCCAAGCTTTACAGAACGGATTGACCGGTTGATAAAAAGGATTGTAAAAATTACAGGATCGGAATTTGGTATCACGCTATCATGTGGGGAACAAAATGATTCGACTTATGCTAAATGGTTTAACAGTGGTGCAAATCGTTATTTGATAAGAATAGAAACATCGAACGAAGAACTCTACCATAAGATCCACCCTAGAAATGGAGCACATAATTTTCAAAAACGAATAGAATCTCTCCGGGTATTAAAAAATATAGGTTACCAGGTTGGTACCGGGGTTATGGTTGGGCTACCCGGGCAAACCTTAAGCCATATTGCAGATGATATTCTGTTTATGAAAGCTTTGGATATCGATATGTGTGGTATTGGCCCCTATATCGAGCACAAAGAAACACCACTCTTTGAACAACGTAGTACACTAATGCCTTTAAATGCCCGATTTGAGCTAACTTTAAAAGTGTTGGCAATAATAAGGATTATGATGAAAGACATAAATATTGCCGCATCAACGGCGCTGCAATCAATAGATAAATTAGGCAGGGAAAAAGCCATTCAGGTAGCGGCAAATGTTTTTATGCCAAATATAACCCCGCAATCATACCGGAAAAATTACAATTTATATGATAATAAACCCTGTATTGCCGAAAGCCCGGTTGAATGTCAAAGTTGTACGGTAGCCAGAATAAACCTGGCAAATGGCAAAGTTGCATTTGGAGAAACAGGTGATTCTAAGCATTATATAACCAGAAAAATGATTGTCTAACCCGAATGCTATCTCTCTCTTAAATATTTACTGTTATGGAAAACAATGAAATCGACAAAA
>Ga0180009_10007202_pt1 | contig 11437 bp, 15 predicted proteins | sample OS_PC_MetaG_FD_123537 | JGI IMG/M metagenome (GOLD analysis project Ga0180009, IMG submission 123537) | Groundwater microbial communities from the Aspo Hard Rock Laboratory (HRL) deep subsurface site, Sweden - OS_PC_MetaG | ecosystem: Environmental > Aquatic > Deep subsurface > Groundwater...
GCTTCCTGGATCTAAGGGCCTCCTTTATTATCTCCTTAAACTCCCTGACCTTAAACGGTTTGGGGACATAATCATATGCGCCTTCCCTCATAGCCTCCACAGCGGTCTCAGCAGTCGCAAAAGCTGATATTAAGACGACCGTAGGAGCCGGATCCACTGATTTGGCCTTTTTTAGGACGCCAATACCGTCAATATCCTTCATGCGGATGTCTGTAATAACAAGGTCAAACCTTGATTCGTCAAGGATTCCACAGGCCTTCTCACCATTTTCAGCAAGAGTCACCTGGTAACCCTCCTGGGTCAACATGATCTCTAAAAACTCCCGCATGCTGTTTTCATCATCAACTACCAGAATGCTATTCATCTCTCTCCCAGACAATCTCTCCTCCCACCATGGTAATTTCGTTTCTGCCCTTTAACGTCTTCCCAATGAACGGGGAATTCCTGCTTTTTGAAAGAATATCTTTTTCTTTCAGGACATATTCATACCCCGGATCAATGAGGACTACGTCGGCATCGACTCCCTCAACGAGATGGCCACCTGGAACCCCAAGGATACGAGCAGCATTATAACACAACTTGGCGATGGCTTCGGGCAACCCCAGTATTCCGTCTCGCACCAATTCCAGAGTCAAGGCCAGGGCAGTTTCAAGGCCGATCAGCCCGAATGCCGCTTTATCAAACTCTGTATCCTTCTCCAAGGTACTGTGGGGGGCATGGTCAGTTGCAATAACGTCTATGACACCCTGCCTCAGACCTTCCTTAATAGCTTGAACGTCCTGAGGCGTTCTCAAGGGAGGATTCACCTTGGCACGGGTATTATAACCCATTACCGCTGTATGATCCAAGCTGAAATAATGGGGAGCTGTTTCTGCAGTAACGTGGATGCCCTCCTCCTTGGCCCTTCTGATTAATTCAACCGACCCTGCTGTGCTCACATGCGCGATGTGAACCGGACAGCTCGTCAGCCTGGCAAGCGATATGTCCCTAAAAACCATGATTTCCTCACTTGCTGCAGGAATTCCAGGCAGGCCAATCCGCCTTGAAATAGTCCCCTCATGCATAACGCCGCCTTCGGATAGGCTTATGTCTTCAGAGTGGGATATGACCCTTAGATCATGGTGGGCAGCGTATTCAAGGGCCTTTCTCATCACCCGACTATTTACCACAGGCAATCCATCGTCAGACACGGCCACAGCGCCTGCTGCTCGAAGCTCACCAAACTCAGTTAGTGTCTCACCCTTCTGCCCCACAGTGATAGCCGCCACTGGATAGACCCTGGCTAATCCTGCCCTTTTCGCCTGTTCCAGGATAAATTCCGTCACAGATTGACAGTCGTTGGGGGGAGTAGTATTGGGCATACAGGCTACGGCAGTAAAACCACCAGCAACAGCCGCTCTTCCCCCTGAGGCAATCGTCTCTTTGTGCTCGTGCCCTGGTTCTCTCAAATGGACGTGCATATCAATGAGTCCGGGTATGACAAGCTTATTGAAAGCATTGATCGTCCTCATTTCCGGTATTTTATCCTTAAATATGCCAGGAGGTAAAATTTTGGCGACTTTCCCCTTTTCAATGATCAAATCAGCCTTTTCTACAACCCCTTTCACAGGGTCAACCACATCTCCGCCCTTAATCCACGTTACCACCCCAGTATCCTCATAAGCACTAAGTTGTTTTGTAAACATTCACAGGTTACATTTATGCCGTACAGGGTTGTTTTGAATGAACATCGAACATCGAACGTCCAACCTTGAATGACTATTTCTTTTTCTTTTCAGCCGTTTTGATACTCGTAATTAAAATCTTAATTAATTCTTCTGTTTCCTCTAAAATATCATTTAGTAGTTCAGATTTTTTAATTAATGGTACCTTCTGAATAAGCTTTAACCATCTTTTGGTCTCTCTAAGTTCCTTTAATGAAATTCTTGCCCTTGTTTTTGTCTTTCATTCATCATTCGATGTTGGACGTTCGATGTTCGATGTTCGATGTTCATCTTTTTCAGTAAACCCTCCACAGGCCTTCCGGCGCAAAAAAATAACTTAGCGCTTATGCCCAGTATCCTCCAATTAAAACAAAAAAACCTCCTTGCCATAAAATCGGCAAGGAGGTTTTTACTGAGCTCCGAAAAGAAAATAATGCAAAAGCATTGTCTTGGAAACTCATCTCATTTCTTCTCTTCCTTTTTGGCGGCCTTTTCACGTTTAGGTTTGCTTTCTCCTTTTTTTTCCTTTCCGGCCGTAACATCGCCTGCTTTATCAGGAGATGCTTTTTTGGTCTTTGATTTTTTAACTTTCCTCTTTCCTGACTTCTTTCCTTCTTCAATGGGCAGGAGTTGAATAACGGAAATGGCCGCCCCGTCTCCTTTTCGGACACCCTTCTTAATAATTCTGACGTAACCACCCTGTCTTTCGAGATACCTATCCTTCAGATCACCAAACAGCCTGTGGGTTGTCCCCTTGTCCTGAATATAGGCAAGTGCCTGGCGTCTTGCGTGAAGATTCCCCCGTTTGGCAAGGGTAATCATTTTCTCGGCCACTGGTCTCACGGCCTTTGCCTTCACATCGGTTGTCTCTATCTGCTCATGCTTGAGTAGAGAGGTCACCATATTCCTAAGCATTGCCCTTCGGTGACTTGGATTGCGTCCTAATTCCTTACCTGCCTTTCGATGCCTCATTTATCTGCGTCCTCTTCCTTTTCCTCACCTTCATCCTGCTCCTCGGCCGGTGGAAAATTATCCAGTTTCATCCCCAGGAAAAGCCCCATCTCATCAAGTATAGCTTTGATTTCATTGAGAGACTTTCTTCCAAAATTTTTTGTTTTCAACATTTCCGGTTCTGTCTTTTGAACCAGCTCTCCGATCAGCGTGATATTCGCATTTTTAAGACAATTGGCGGAGCGTACAGATAATTCAAGCTCAGAGACAGGCCTGAACAGGTTTTCATTTAGTTTCTCTTCCTTTTCCTCTTCTTCCTCTTCCTCTGGTTCTGGTTCTTCTTCAAAATTGATAAACGGAGTCATCTGTTCCTTGAAGATTTTAGCCGAATAAGCGACTGCATCTTCGGGTAAAACACTGCCGTCGGTCCAAACTTCAAGTGTCAGCTTATCATAATCGGTAATCTGCCCTACACGTGCACTTGTAACAACATGGTTAACTTTCAGTATAGGAGAAAAAATCGCATCCATGGGGATAACACCAATGACCTTATCTTTAGCGTTGATCCTTTCAGCGGGAACATAACTTTTCCCTATCTTTACAACCATCTCCATATTGAGTTTGGCTTCCTTATTCAGAGTAGCTATGTGCTGATCAGGATTTAAAATCTCCACCAGGCCATGAGTCTCAATATCCCCCGCCGTAACTTTTCCCTCCCCCTCTCGGGATATGTGGACCACCGCCTCTTCAACATCAACAATTTTCAGCTTGATCTCCTTCAAATTCAATATAATATCCGTCACATCCTCAAACACCCCTGGAATAGTGGAAAATTCATGAAGCACCCCATCAAATTTAACAGAAACAATTGCAGCTCCCTGCAGGGATGAAAGCAGGATTCTTCTCAACGCATTACCGATTGTTATCCCAAATCCTCTTTCGAGCGGCTCACATGTGAATTTCCCATACGAATTTGTAGAGCTCCCCTGATCGATCTCAACCCGTTTGGGCTTAATCAATTCCCGCCAATTTTTGCTTTTTAAGTCTACCAAGAAAGCCTCCCCCTTCGATTTACTATTTTCGATTGGCGATTGACCGCTATTTATTTCCAAATATCAAGAGCCAATAGTCAGTAATCAATAATCAATTAATCTGCCATGCCTTATTTCGAATACAATTCTACAATAAGCTGTTCATGAATGGGCATTGTAATATCTTCTCGATTAGGCAGGGATTTTAGAGTCCCCCTAAACTTTCCCTTTTCAACTTCAATCCAATCTGGGATACCCCTTCTAACGACAGTCTCCATACCTTCCAGAAGCTGCGGGACCTTACGGCTTTTCTCTTTCACATCAATCACATCTCCCGGCCTCACTAAGTAAGAAGGAATATTGACCTTCTTATTGTTCACCAAAAAATGGTTGTGTCTGACCATTTGTCTCGCCTGATTTCTTGAATTGGAAAAGCCCATTCTATAGACGATATTATCCAGTCGGGATTCAAGTGAAACCAAGAGGTTTGTCCCCGTAATTCCCTTTTGTTTTTCTGATCGAGAATAATAGCCTCTGAACTGCTTTTCCAAGACGCCATAGATCCTTTTAACTTTCTGCTTCTCCCTGAGTTGAACCCTGTAATCCGAAGGTTTCCGCCCGCGCCTCTGTCCATGTTGCCCAGGCGCATAGGGCCTTCTCTCAAAAGAGCATTTGTCGGCGTAACAACGATCCCCCTTCAAAAACAGTTTTAAATTCTCCTGCCGGCATAACCTGCAAGATGAACCAACATATCTGGCCAAACTATCCCCTCCCCTTATATAAGTGATCTAAAGTGCCTAAAGTGAGCTAAAGTGCCTAAAATTAATTTGAGCTTAGCCTTGATTCGCTCCCCCATTGTCCGCGATCGCTTGTACTCCCGGCTTTATGGGCCAATCCCCAGTCTACACCCCCACTAAGGACGGTATCTTCGCCATTCCATTACTCCATGTAGAAGTAAAATACAAAGCTTCAAAAAAAACCTCACTTAACATAAGCAAGTTGTAAAATTTTCAATAAATTGAATCATTTTTCTTCCTTGCTTTAGCAGACTATTAACCCCTCACCTATGCCTTGCCTCTTTTCTTCCCAACTTTAGATCACTTTAGATCACTTTAGGCACTTTAGTTCACTCTTTCTTTATACCCTTCGTCTCTTAGGGGGCCTGCACCCATTGTGGGGTATCGGGGTTACATCCCTGATAACGGTCACAGTAAGCCCTTCTACCTGAAGGGAACGTAGAGCTGCTTCCCTCCCTACTCCCGGTCCCTTCACTCGCACTTCAGCCACTCTCAATCCCTGATCCATGGCCTGTTTTATGGCATCCCGGCCAGCAATTTGGGCGGCAAAGGGCGTGCTTTTTCGCGAACCCTTGACTCCCCCCCTGCCTGCACTTGACTGGGCTATGACGTTTCCTGCAGGGTCAGTGATGGTCACGATAGTGTTATTAAAAGTGGATTGTATATGTACAATTCCACTGGGAACATTTCTTTTCTCTTTCTTGCTCTTGCCCTTCTTTTTTGTGGCTTTTGCCATACTCTTTCCTCAAATTACTATTTTTTCTTCCTTCCCATGACAGCCCTTCGAGGACCTTTTCTCGTCCTGGCATTAGTACTTGTTCTCTGGCCTCTGACCGGAAGACCTCTTCTATGCCTCAGCCCGCGATACGCGCCTAAATCCATTAGCCTTTTTATGTTCATGGATATTTCACGCCTGAGATCGCCTTCAACTTGGTATTTTTCGTCAATAATCTTCCGGATACCGGTGAGCTGCTCCGTGGTGATTTCATCCGATTTGATATTCCAGTCTATTTCCGCGTCGCCAAGTATCTTTCGTGAAGAACTCCTGCCTATACCATATATATAGGTTAAGGCAATCTCCATCCTTTTTCCCCTTGGTAAATCAACTCCCGCAATTCTGGCCAATCTCCACTCCCTTTATAATTATTTTGAGATCTGGTAATGAATCCAGGCCCATCGAAAATCCCGCTATTCGGGGGAGGACCTGGTTTTGATTTAATCCACCACTACTTCATACTTTTACGGGCAGAGCCACTTTTCTCTGACCACGCTCTACGAACCGGTGGTCCAGACTACGTGGATTTCTGTTTTGAACTAAAGCCTGCAATCAATCACCCTTGTCTTTGCTTATGGCGGGGGTTCTCACAGATCACACGCACGATTCCCTTTCGTTTTATGATCTTGCATTTATTACACATCTTTTTAACCGATGGCCGCACTTTCATAAGCTAAAAACCCCCATTCAAACGTCTCGGAATTCTATCCCGCTGATGGCGGGATGAGCGAAGCGAACTAAATTCCGCTATTGATTTCCGCGATAAACAATCCGTCCCCTTTGTAAATCGTAAGGGGATAGCTCTACCACAACCTTGTCTCCTGACAGAATCTTAATAAAATGCTTCCTCATTTTACCTGAAATATGCCCCAAGACTCTGTGACCATTGTTGAGCTCGACCCTAAACATGGCATTGGGCAAGATTTCAATCACGATACCCTCAACTTCAATCACCTCTTCCTTGGCCATGTCTTCTTCCTACATTATCTATTTTTGTAGGCGTTCGCAGGTTCCCCGCTTCCGCTTCGCTTCAGACGGGATCTTCGACAGGGTTTCCCGCTGAAAGCGGGATGAATAGTTACACAGACAGCTACCTTGCTTTGCCAAAGCCCTTTTTCATAAAGCCCTCATAATGCCGTGTCAACATATGTGATTCAATCTGGTTGGTGGTGTCCATGGCCACACCGACCACAATTAAAAGGGCAGTCCCGCCAAAATAGAAGGGTACATTTAATTGATAGATCATAATCTGAGGTAGCACACACACTGCTGACACATAAATAGCCCCTGACAATGTTAGTCTTGTTAGAACCCGATCAATATATTCCGCCGTATTTTTCCCGGGCCTAATTCCAGGGATAAATCCACCATAACGTTTCATATTATCGGCCACATCAACCGGGTTAAATTGCACTGCTGTGTAGAAATAGCAGAAGAAAAAAATAAACATCACATAAATCAGGTTGTAAACAATATGCCCAGGATTTAAGAAATTTACAATGAATTGAAGAGATGGAATTTCACTCACGGGCAGGAAATTGGCTATGGTTGCTGGAAACATAATGATTGAGGAGGCAAAAATAGGAGGAATCACACCAGCTGTATTGACTTTTAAGGGCAGATGTGTGTCCTGTCCCCCATACATCCTGCGACCCACTACACGCTTTGCGTATTTAACCGGTATTCTTCTCTGCCCTCTTTCCACAAAAACTATCACACCCACCACAACAATCATCAGGGCAACAATCAGAACCATAAAAAAAGGAGTAACTTCACCGGTACCCATCAGCCTAAATGTATTGCCTACGGCTAATGGAAGGCTTGCAACGATGCCTGCAAAAATGATTAGCGAGATCCCATTCCCGATACCTCTTTCGGTAACTTGTTCTCCCAGCCACATCAAGAAAGCAGTTCCAGCAGTCAATGTAATCACCGTAAGGAGCCTGAATCCCCAACCTCCGACCGGTACGATCATAGCCCCCCCCGGGCTGGACATATTTTCAAGACCAACAGCGATCCCAAAGCCCTGGACAATACTCAAGATCACAGTCCCGTAACGCGTGTATTGAGTGATCTTCTTGCGGCCCTGCTCACCTTCCTTTTTTAACTTCTCAAGATGCGGTATGACGACAGTCAGAAGTTGAAGGATAATAGAGGAACTGATATATGGCATAATACCGAGGGCCATTACTGACATATTACTCAGTGCGCCCCCCGAAAACATGTCAAATAGCCCAAAAAGGCTCCCTTGCTTATCACTGAAAAAAGCAGACAGAGCTGCCCCGTCTATGCCGGGTGTTGGGATGTGACACCCTACACGATAAACAGCTAACATAAACAGGGTAAAAAGAATCCTCTTTTTCAGTTCAGGAATCTTGGTAATATTTTGAAACCCGCCAATCATTCTTATACAGACCTCAAGCTCATTTTATTTCCGATCATCTTAACCTCGCCACCTGCAGCCTCAATCTTTGTCCTGGCAGCCTTGCTCACCCTGTCAACCTCAATGACCACGGGGTGAGAGATATCGCCTTCTCCGAGAAGCTTGATATCACCCCTTGCGTTTTTTACCAGTCCGGCTTTTCTCAGGGCATCTATATCCAGATTAGAGTTTGGTTCAAAGCTATTCAAGTCTTTGATATTGATGATAATACATTCTTGCCTGAATATATTGGTAAAACCACGTTTGGGAAGGCGCCTTTGAAGAGGCATCTGCCCTCCCTCGAAACCAGGGCGGGTCCCGCCACCAGAACGTGACCTCTGTCCTTTATGTCCGCGACAACAGGTCTTTCCGTGTCCGGAGCCCTGTCCCCTGCCCACCCTCTTGCGTTTCTTTCTGGAACCCTCAGCCGGTGAAAGCTCTTGAATTTCCATCACTTTTTCCTTATACAACCTCAATCAATCTTAACAAGAAACGTCACCTTATTAATCATTCCCCTTATAGCTGGCGTATTCTTCAGTTCCACTGTCTTGTTAAGCCTTGTGAGGCCCAAGCCCTTCAAAGTGTCACGAATTTTTTTGTTCTTACCTATCCCGCTTTTTACAAGAGTTACTTTAATCATTTCAACACTGCCCAAGAATTTTTGAATTAAGTAGACTTAACCTAACAACTCCTCAACCGTCTTGCCTCTTCGGCGGGCAAATTCTTCGGGCCCTCTCAATGACCTTAATCCTTTGATAGTTGCCCTCACAAGATTATGGGGATTGTGGGAACCGAGACACTTTGTCAGTATGTTCTGTATGCCTGTTGCCTCCAAAACCGCCCGTACCGCACCACCGGCGATCAAACCCGTGCCAGGGCCGGCCGGCTTCAAGAGAACACGACCCGCGCCCCACCGTCCGATCACCTCATGAGGAATTGAATTATCGCCAAGGTGGACATTCTTCATGTTTTTTTTTGCCTTTTCAATACCCTTCCTGATGGCTTCAGGGACTTCTTTTGCTTTTCCGAGCCCGCTTCCAACCATTCCTTTACCATCGCCAACCACTACGATCGCGCTAAAACTAAATCGACGTCCCCCCTTGACAACCTTTGCCACCCGGTTGATATGAACAACTTTTTCGACTAACTGAATTTCATCCTGTTCCTTGAACAATGAATTTCTCCCCTGCTTTCCAGTATTTAGTTACTTGTTGTTTATGATCTCCGGCGCGGGGGGATACCCCGTTTTCCCGCCCTAGAACTCCAGTCCATTCTTGCGCGCGGCCTCAGAAAGGGCCTTTACCCGACCATGGTACAAAAAACCGTTTCGATCAAAGACAACCTTTTTGATCTCTTTCTTGAGCGCCGCATCAGCAACAGCAGCACCAACCACTGCTGCCCCTTCCTTGTTCCCGGTATTCTTCCCTATCTTCGATCCAAGCTCCTTGGACAATGAAGACGCCCCTGCCAAAGTCCTGCCTGTGGAATCGTCTATGATCTGGGCATAAATATGCCTGGAACTTCTGAAAACGCATAAGCGGGGTTTCCCGGTAATGCCTCGCACCTTTTTCCTTACCCTTTTTTTTCTCCTTACCCGCGTCTCCGCTCTACTCACGGCACCCATGCTCACAACCTCTTAGTTCGTGTTGTTTATAATTGCCCGTACTTCTCTTGGAATCCCCACCCTACGCCCGTCGAGACCCCAGTTTGCAATGCTGGAATATTGGAGATTCCTTCTATTTGGCGCCTGCCTTGCCAGCCTTTCTCCGGATCATCTCCCCTGCATATTTGATCCCTTTGCCTTTATACGGCTCTGGTTTTCTAAAACTACGAATTTTAGCCGCGGTCATACCCAAAAGCCCTCTGTCAATTCCGCTCAAGGTAATGTTAGTTTTTTCGATTTTCGCATCTATTCCCTCAGGTAACTCAAAATTTATAGGGTGTGAATATCCCAGATTGAAAACCGCAGTCCGTCCCTTCAACTCGGCCCGATATCCCACACCAACAATTTCAAGAACCCTTTCAAAGCCCTTTGTAACACCTGTCACCATATTATCAATCAGGACCCTGAAAAGCCCATGGATAGATCTTGATTCTCTGGTTTCATCAACTACCGAAACAGAAATACTGTCGCCCTCCATGTCCAGCTTAACGTCAGGGTGAACACTTAGGTTGAGCTCTCCTTTTGGCCCTTTGATTATGAGCTGGTCCCCTTCAAGTCTGACCTCAACACCCTTTGGTATGGCAATGGGCTTTTTGCCTATACGTGACATTTAAACCTCCAATGAAAAAATCGCTGCGCGATTTTATTACCACACCGAACAAAGGATCTCCCCACCAACACGCATTTCTCTGGCCTGCCTGTCCGACATAAGCCCCTTTGAAGTGGAAACAATATTGATCCCGAATCCGTTCAACACCTTCGGGACGTCTTTGTATCCTGAATAAATCCGACAGCTTGGTTTGCTTACCCGCTTGGCTCCTTCAATAATAGGGACACCTTCTTCATCGTATTTCAAAAAGATTCTTATAAGCCTGTGCCGGCCATCAGAAATGATTTTATGGTTTCTGATATACCCTTCAGACTTCAGGACCTTTGCTATATCTCTCTTCACTTTCGAATTAGGCATATCCACAGTCTCATGGGCGGCCCTAAGGGCATTCCTGATTCTTGTCAGCATATCGGCAATGGGATCAGTCATTGTCATTGTCTCTGCTCCCTAAAATTATTTATAGAATATATCATCAATATAAGGAGGCAATTAGTGCTTACTGCCTACTCCTTACTGCTTACTACTATTCACCAGCTTGATTTAACCACGCCGGGAATTTCACCCTTTAAGGCCAAATTCCTAAAACAAATACGACAAATCCCAAATTTCCTCAAAAAAGCCCTGCTTCGTCCACAAATTGGGCATCTGTTGTATTGTCGTGCTGAAAACTTTTGTTTTCTCTGGGCTTTAACAACAAGAGACTTCTTTGCCAAAATAACCTCCCTGTCGCGTTCTTTGATCTCGAACAAACTATCTCAATTACGAAAAGGCATCCCCAAGTGCTGCAATAAATAGAGTCCTTCTGCGTCAGTCTTAGCCGTGGTCACAATGGAAATATTCATGCCTTTCATTCTGTCGATTTTGTCGTAATCAATTTCTGGAAAGATAATATGTTCTTTGATCCCTATTGTGCAATTGCCCCGACCATCAAAAATCTTGTCAGAAAGCCCTCTAAAATCCCTAACCCTAGCCAGTGTAACATTGAATAGTTTGTCCAAAAAATCGAGCATCATGTTACGCCGCAGCGTTACCATACATCCAATCGGCATACCCTGCCGAAGCTTGAATCCGGCAATGGACCTCTTTGCCTTGGTGATGACTGCTCTTTGACCCGCGATCAGAGTAAGCTCTTCAACACCAGAATCAAGCACCTTAATATTCTGTATGGCCTCTCCAAGACCCATATTTAAAACAACCATTCGTAAGCGAGGAACGGCCATAATACTTTCATATCCGAACTCTTTCATCAAAGCAGGCACAACTTCTGAATGGTATTTTTCCTTCAATCGAGACAACCCTACCTCCTCAACATTTTACAGTTCCTATCATAAGGAACCCACAGGAAACAATCGATCAAAATCCCATATTGTTTAGCTTCTGTCCCCAAATTGACTATTTTCGATTGACAATTGACTATTTGAATAAAACACACCCTGATAAAAAGCTAACCGCTATTAATCAATAATCAATAATCAATAATCAATA
>Ga0180009_10007203_pt1 | contig 11437 bp, 21 predicted proteins | sample OS_PC_MetaG_FD_123537 | JGI IMG/M metagenome (GOLD analysis project Ga0180009, IMG submission 123537) | Groundwater microbial communities from the Aspo Hard Rock Laboratory (HRL) deep subsurface site, Sweden - OS_PC_MetaG | ecosystem: Environmental > Aquatic > Deep subsurface > Groundwater...
CTCTGCGATCCTCTGATTCCTGAGGGATGTACGGGCGCTCTCTTCTCCCTGCCTGCGAGCTGACGCTGTGTTCGTCTCAGCCGTCGTGTCCCAGTTGGAGATAAGAGCCGCTCCCACCTTGGCCTCAGCCATAGAACCAAACTTGCCTATCCGCATGAACCGGGCCATTGCCGCAGGGTCATTTGGATCTAGGCTGACACCAAGTTCCCGGGCGTGCATGGCCGCAAAACCAAGACCCCCCATGTGTCCGGTCGCCTCCTGAAGCTCACCCTGGATGTTCGCCTGCATCCCCTGCCACTTGGCATAGGCATCCGGACCTAAACCCTGAATGTTGCGCTGCGCCATTTGTTGGAGCTCTTGCGCGTTGATCCCACCCGCCATGAACCGATTGACCGCATTCCGGTTGATGCCCCCCGTAGATGGATCCATGAACGCGGCCATCATGTATTGATTCTGGGAAGAGCCCATCTGGCGTATCGAGTTCTCGGCCATCCTGGCCGTGAGCGCCATGACGCCCCCCTCGCCACCCTGACCTGTCGCGTCGATCAACATCTCCTGGGAGAGAACACCACTACGAGCAGCGCCTCCTATCTGTGCAGCTCCTGCCATGGCCGCACCCGTCGCACTGCGCATCGAGATCCCCATCACGCTGCGTGTGGTAGATCCGATGTTCTGGGAAATCCCGGCCAACTGGGCCGGATCTATTCCCGCAACACCGGAAGAGACCATGAGGTTCCGCAGTCCGGCACCCGCACTCTCGTAGGAGGTGTACCCCATCGAGTGCATGGTGTTGAGTTCCTGGGAGATCTCGATCACGGTCTGACCCAGTTCCCGTTGGAGCTCCTTTACCGTGTTGACCATGCTCTTGAGTTGAGATCTAACCTGACGTACGTCGGTCACTCCCCTGGCGAACGTCCCGCCTCCAGCCATGGTCATCTGGGTCATGTTCTCCATGGTCATGTCTGTAGGACCCGAGCCGGTCATGCCCTCCATCAGACCTGCCCCGGACGCCATGGCACCCATGCCCATGCCCCTGCCCCCGAAACCTCCACCTCCAGCACCCATGACGTCCCCGAACGAGGCACCAAGTGCGAGTTGCATCTGGGATCGACCCGCCAGAACAGCAGTAGGAGATCCCGGCACTCCAGGACCCGCTATCAAGTTGCTGAGCACCGCAGGCATGGCCATCCGAGCCGCCTGCGCACCAGGGCTCTGGGACGTACTCATCCCACCAGCTACCTGCATCAATGCCTGGATCAGTTGAGCAATCGCCCCCTGAAGACCCATGCTGCCGAACGACGCCATGTCCTGGGACCGGGCATTCGCCCAGACAACAGGATCATTGCTCTGATCGCGATCAACCATCAACAGCCTCAGTCAGCAGACCCAACTGCTTGGCCATGATGTAGGTCACCAACATCGGCTTCTCGAGAAACCCGGTACGTGGGTGCCCATGCTTGGTCAGGAGATCATCTAGTTTCTCGATCTCCGAGAAAGCAAACGCACGAGCCTTCTTGGATTCTTCAGTCGAGGGAAGCAGGTTACCGAACTGGGGTATAGCAGTGGTCATGCACGCGATTCTAGCACGACCCGGGAAGTCATCGCCACTTTTTGCTTCGCTTGGACGAGGTCTTACCTTCCTCCTCTGCTTCAGGAGGCGTCTCGTCTTCGACCTGGGTCTCCTCTTCCTGGACCTGAACAGGAGACACCGAGAGGGCCTCGACAACGGCAGCAGGCATCTTGGGAACGCCCTGGTCCTGGACCTGGGGCTGGGCCCTGGTCTTCCCCAACGTAGACGAAGGAATCATCCTGGGAGCCCGAGGTGGGGGTACAGGCTTACCCGACTTGTACGCAGGGGCAGCCGGCTTGCTGAAGGTAGGCGTACCCGATGGCTTCCGGACAGACAGCCCGCAAATGGTGCAACGGTTCTCCCCATCCGCCCCCAGAGGAGCAAAGGTCCTGCACCTGGGGCAGATCTTGCCCTCACCCCGTGCTGCCCGGCTGAGAGCTCCGTCATCGTTGTGCCGCTTCATTCTTCGCATCATAGCCTCCAAGGACACCGCGTCCTGCCCTATAGTACCGCAATCAGCCGAACGCCCTCAACTGCCGAGCAAACGCCGCCAGCACTTCTCCAGGATCATCCGTGTTGAGCACCAAGCCTATGCGGTACTCTCCACCCTTCGGCATGTCCTTGGAAACGTTCGACATCACCTCGATCAAACACTTCTTGCTGCATATCGTCTCAGCCTGGTGCTCGCTCAAAGTGACGTTTTTGTCTTTGTCCCTGTCGTACACGTACACCACAAGTCCAAAGTGATCCAACTGTTTAGGACCTGCCCTGGGCAGCAGCTTCTTGCAAACAGGACACTGCTCTTCCATGTCACTCCTTCTTTCTCGATCAGCAGCAACCACAGCGGAGGAAACTGCCCCTTTGGTGAAGACCCGCACGATGGCATAAAACAGGGAATCCTTGATCTTCTGCTCGGGAGGAAGGTCCTCGTAGGGCACCATGCAAGGATGCGTCTTCTTCAGCAAATTCTTCTTCTCGCCGTACACCCACTCCTCCGACTGCTTATGGCGAAGCCAGTTCTCGTGGCTTGCAGAGGGTCCAGCCTCCGGATTGGCGATCAGAAACCGAACACCATCCTGGACGCTATCGCACTGCCATTGCGGTGCGAGAGCCCAGGGCTCGTGGCTGGTATCACCCAGGCTTGAGCAATATGCTCGATTCGCCTCATGACAGATCTTCGCGATTTTACCAACGCTGACAACGGTTTCCTGACTCATCTCTTCCTCCTTTACACCGGCGGGAACAGGCTCGTCCGCAACGCCTCGTACGTCTCCTGCATCTCCACGAAGTCCCGACGCAGCTTGTCGATGGCGATCATCGCTGCTTCCTTGATGCCCTTTTCCCCGAAAAAGAGGGTCACCAACTTCTTGATATCGTCCATGGAAACGATGATCTTCTTAGTCTGTTCGACATCAATGTAGACCGAAGGCGCAGCTTCCTCGACCTCATCGCACGCCGTCCCCGACCGCACCGGAGAGCTTATCCTCCGCATCGCCTCGTTATTGATCTTCACCTGGATGGGCTCTGCCGTTTCGACAATATAACCACCATCCAACCGACTAATGATCATCACCCGCTGGTTAATCTGACGCATCTGCAGATTACCCCGGATGCGATCTGAGGGATGTGGCTCGCGCTTCTCGAGCTGTTCCAGCAGGCCAGCAAGGATAACCTCCAATTCGAGCATTGTGTGAACCACAAACTTGACGAACCGGGGTCCCTGCTCTGGGGACCCAATTCCCACAGGCCCGCCCTCTACATCCACATCGATCAGGTAGCCATTCTCGACTTCACGTATCAACAAGGTCGTACTAAGCTTCACCGGCTCCATCATCGATCGTAGTCCTCGCATCATCTTCCTTCTCCTTTTTCTCTTCGCGACGGCTCATGCAGCCGGGGGAACGGCGGAGACACGGAATGCCCATCCCGCAACGGTGAGCACGGGACGAACTCCTGGCACCCTCACCGGGCGGCCTCCGCCGTTCCCCGGGCCGCATGAGGCCCGGTTGTCCTGCCCTACTGTCCACCCGACTCTCTCACCTGTATCTGCGTATCAATGATATTGACACAGCCCTTGATCGCGGCCACGCAACTCGATACCACCGTATGATTGAGCTCGTGACCAAAGGCACGACGTGGAGCCAGCATCATCTCGATCATCTTCGCCTCTTCCGCAATGATCCTTGCGCACTTCTGCATCTCCTCTCTACCTTCCTGGTATTCCATGATATTCTCACTTTCCGGGAACCAATACCTATCGAGTCCTACATTCCACTCAAGCCCAAGACCCAGTAGAACGTCCTTCATTGCCCCACTAGCAGCAGCAAACTCCTCCGTGGTCACATACTCACTCCTTTCTACGTTCACTTCGCACATCTGGTCCCAAGCCGACAAAAGAGAACGTCGCATACGATCAAGTTCTGATCCGATTGGAATCTTCACCATTCGCGCACCCTCCTTTTAGCCCTTCCCCTTCAATCTAGTACCCTTGGGACGTATCGCCTTGAACGTCACGATGGAATCCCGCAACCGATCCAGTTGTGCCCTGAGCTTGGTCTCGATCTCCCCCAGGTCGGCTATCACGTCCGTAACCGCCGCCCTCGTAATGGCCCGAAGCACAGGAAGCCCGGGCATCTCATTCCCTGTTGCCTCTCCCAGGACCTCCATTCTGGTTTCCCCAGAAGCGATCTCACTCAGACGCTCGATGAGCCACCGGTACGTCTCTGCTTTATCCTCAAGAAGCGTCGCCCTGGACAGTAGTGCCCTGAACGTGTAGGCGGCTTCTTTCTTCTGGACGTCAACCACTTTACCCGCCTCTGATGAACGCCTTGATCCTGCTCCCCAAACCAGAGCCGGCCGCGATGTCCTTGTGGATGGCAGCCATGGTGTAGTATGCCCCCTCGATGGAGACATCCGGATCCCCCGCCCTGCCCCTCAAGTAGAGCTCTTCTGCATTCTTCTCCCCGGAGAGAACCGCGTGCGTCAGTTTGACGATGCTCTGCCGACGCCGCATCAACAATATCTCCGCAAGACCCCCAACCCGATCAAACAGGTGAGCCACCAGATCCCCCCAGAAGTTCATGTCCCCACCATAGATCACGAATCCACAGAGGTCATCCTGGTCCCAGGTACGATGGCACTTCGGACAAGTCCTGTTGCCGAGCTTGTCGCTTGTCTCCGACGTCAACAGCCCATCGCACTTGTCTCCTGAGCACTCGAAGACCATGGAGATGGCAGACATGGAGGGAGTCGCTCCGAACTGCCAGATGCTCACCATGCCCACGCTGGGCTTGCGTATGGACGCCTGGGGATTGAGGTCCACCCGAATCAGGAACGAAGGCTGGTTCCCAGGTAGAAGATTCCCCGCAGGACCTGTCTCGGTGTAGCTGGGAGCACGAGACGCCAGGAACGACTGGACATTATCCATATGGATCAAGTCGCCCTGCTCCCCATCGTGTACCCGTAGTGCAGCACCCTTAGGATCAAACTCCTCATGCGGATACGCGGTTCTGATGATCTCAGGCATGGCCTACCTCAATACACGTTCTTGGTTGGACGAGAGGCCTGCACCCCTGTGTTCAACGGCCCTACGGATTGAATCCCTTCGGGAATACCGGCCTGCTGGATGGGAACCCTGGCACGATCTTCGGCATTGAGCTGCCTCAAGCTCTCCATGGCCTGCATCTGCTTTGCCTTCAGGTTCAACTGCCTGGTACATTCCTGGACGAGCAACGCAGCCCCATCGGCGTTGAAGCGAACACGCCAGTTCCAGACCAACGCCGTAGCAGTGGCCACAAGACGATCCTTGGGACCCTCCACATTCTGCGGCAGATTCTCGACCACCCGTCTGCTGACCAACCGGTAGTAGCGACTGAAGTCGATGCAGGCCTTCTTTCCGCTACGCAGCTCCAGATTGAGCACGTTCTGCATGAACCCTCCCCAGACCCCGGCTTTCGAGCTGTCGGAACGTCCTGTGATCTCGAATGCAGCATCCCCTACCATCCCGGAAGACAACACCTCCAGGAGGTCCATCTTCTGCATCAGGGAAACAACTTTAGATCCTTGGTCCTGCATACTGAACCTCACTTCCGTCGGATCACCAAACCCATATCCACACGGTCGATGTCTCCACCAAGAACACGGCCCCCACACAGGATAGCAGTACCGCTCGACAGGACCTTGCCCATGTCTATCAGTTCCATCCCGTAGACGTCCACGTCCAGGTCGATGTCCTCGATCCAGGAAGAATCAGGGAACATCCCCCGAAGGAACCCCTTACGATTCCAAACACACAGATGCGTCGGATACCTGAACTTGCGCCGCATCACATCCCAACCGTGGACCACCCCCTCCAGAAAGCTGTCGGCATCGTAGTTCATCAGATCAATACGACCCAACTGGTCCTCCCAGGATGTCATCAGGATATCCGGAGGAGGAGGAAGCAGGTCCACCTCGGCCCAAGGCTGATGCGTGTAGGAGACCTTGCCGTCCGAGACGTGAAAACTGAGCACGCCTCGAGTACGGGACAACACGTCCAGAACCCTCATGAGATCCGAGCGGGTCCTGCACTTGTATAGTCCCGTGGAAGTCATACGATCTTCCCGTTCCTGTTGCGCATCATGAGCTTGGGTGCCTTGGTGGCATCCAGGTCCACGGCTGCAAGACCCTCGAGGTAGCGCTGCAACCCTGCGACGTAAGGATAGCAACTACAGATGGCGTGTATCGCCGCATCATCCGCTTCCACCGGGTGCGAATCCAACCACTCCTTCGGAGAGGTTCCTCCCATCTTCTCCTGGACACTCTTGTAGACGATGTCCAGGATACCGGAGTTGTGCGCTATCCAGCACGGCAGCCAGGCATGAGCCAGTACAGGACCCTTCTTCTCGTTGTCGAAGTAGAACAACCGCATCAGATCCTCCTGAACTCGTCACGACCCCGACCTTTGCCCTGGCCCGGCCTGGGACGTATCCTCTTCTCTGCACCCCCGGAAGTCACCAGTCCACTCACGAGAGCACGCAGAAGTACGTGAATAGGAGATCGTTCATTCGCCGGCAGGGAGAGCTTCTTCGCCAGTTCTTCGCATGTCCGCCACTCCCGCTTCAACAGGGTCTTGAGTACTTGATCCTCCGTCAACACGATAACACCTCAACTCACCAGAGGAAGGGATTCGCCTTCCTCCAGCTCGATGCACACAACCAGATCCATCGCATGCACGAAGTAGTAGAGCGCTTTGGGATCATCATCCTCATCCCGTATCATGGCCTGGAAGCGCTTCTGCGTAGTCGGGTTGTGCGCCAGGATAGGATAGATGACGTAGCTGCCGGGTGGAGGAATCTCCCACCAATCCCCGGACTTGTCCCTGCCCAAACCACCAGCTATCACCCGACCTATGACCGACCTCCTGCCCTGGTACTCGCTGGTACCTGGAATGACGATCAGTCCACTGGGAGTCGAGGTAGGCGGAGGCTCTTCGCGCACCAGCACCCAGGCGTGCAAGGGGCGTATCGTAGAAGGATCATGAATCCTGACGATATCTTCGTGCATCACGACACTCTCCTGAACTCTCTGGGAGGCCGGCCCGGCAGCGAGTTCCGGCGTGACCGACCCTCAATGCGCCTGCCTGACTCCAGTGACCTGAGTAGAAGAGATACCTTCTTCACGTAGGAAGAAGGAAGCCTATCTCCTCTCTTGCGAGTCCGGATCGCCCATGCAACCTCCAACGCGGTATACCACGTAGAAGGATCCAAGGTTTCATACACTACAACGATCCCGACTTCCTCGGATGCCATCAGATCACCCCTGTTCAACCCCGATCTCATCGGGGAGTCCTGTCCCCTCGGCAGTCGACGCAACAGGAGCACCACCCATCGTGGCTTCTCTCGCCTTGATGGCACGAGCGCGAGCCCTGGACACACTCGGAGAAACGGTCGCAACGCCACCACCTGCAGGCTTGGGAGTGGGTGCAACAGGAGGAGGCAGCCTGCGAAGCATCTCGGCTGCCATCCCGGACTCGAGCGGACGCAGCTTCAGGTCCTGGACGAAGTAGCTCATGAGCGAATACGGAGGCATCCTCGTGCGGAACACGATGTGCGCCTCCTTGGTTCCGGTCTCCGCGTTCTGTACCACCACGAAGTAGGCATCCACTTCATTGATGGTGGATATCGTGCTCACCTCCTCGAACCCTTGCTTGTCGAAAAAGCTGCCGGCCTGGGTCATCTTCTCCTTGATCTCACGAACAGCGTCAGTAGACATTCTTCTCTCCTCTCGCGATCATCCTTGGGATGCGCCGAAAATGTCCGAAGGACTCACCCCTCCAGACAGAACACCAGGGGACAGTGCAGGAAGAGGATCCGAGGCCCTGGGCCCAGCAGCCGTTTCCTCCTCGAGACACACTTCCTGCTCCTCTACGGACAATACCGGAATTCCCTCCTGCTCGAACGCCCTGTGCAAAAGTTCCTCCTCCTGCGGAGGCATGTGCAGAGGCGTGTTCGTTCCCCGTGGAATGAAGTAATAGTTCTTGATTCCACTATCAAGATCCTCGACAACTATCCGGTGGCTGAAGTCTACCAGGAGTTTCACTTCACTCTCCGCTCCTGGGCGCGGCCAGGGAACCCCCCGTCACGCTCTCCAGCTTGCGATCCTCAAACCTGCGGTCCATCTTCTTCATGAGATCCAACATCTCCAGCAGGGTATCGTCGATGTCCCTCAACCTCCGCACTATCTCCAGTTGATCCAACTGGCTGGGCATGTGGCCCTTCGGATCCGCCAGGAACTTCGGGCGATCCAGTGGACTGGACATTGCGTAACCTCTCCTCCTCCGCCAAGGCATGAATGCGGCTGTACTTGTTGAAGAGCTCACTGAGCTCAAGGGTATTGCTGGTGATCTCCGGAGGGAAGTAGGCCAACACCCTCTTGAGCAGACCATCCAGCATCTCGCCGATGATGGCGTCCATCGCTTCGGCCTCGACTCTATCCGGAAGTTCCAGGCCCCACACCTTCTTGATGTTGTCGTGAAGGATCCTGTACACCCCTGGAACCGCGCTCTCCGTGAACGCACCGGCCAGTTCCCTGGGGTAGTTCCGCACCTTCCCCTCGTCGGGAAAGTGAAGCTGCAACATGTAGCGCTTGTCCGCTTTCCCGCAATCCCGACAAACGAAGAAGACATCGTCACGAGACTCAACGTGGCTGGACCCGCAGCGCGGACAAACCTGATTTATCATTGGCAGCAGCTCCCTTCCCTACAGGAGTAACGGTCACAGCCCCACGAGCGGAGAACGCCTCCACCTTTGCCCTGATATCCGCCTCCGCTTCCTCGCGAAGACTCTCCATCCAGGGGAACATCGACTCCCTGTACATCCGGAACGCACGCACCACGGAATCGTAGCCCTGCTGTGTGGTTCCTGCGATCACAGCCTGCAATTTCGCCTGCTCCAATGTCATCTCGGCTTCCTGCTCGTAGGCCTGGACGATCAATACGACTCTCCACGCTACCTCCGAAACCAGACAACGTCCGCCTGGAGGTATGCCGATCCTTCTGGAGAAGGCTCGGGCCAAGCCCCACATGCGCGAAGAGGTTACCCATTTTTTAGTGTCTCCCCATCACGCATTTCTCGTCCGACGCGCATCACGAACCAGGTGTAGTTGATCGCAATATCGGCCAGCAGCGGATGAGGCAAACGGGAGAGGACACTGATACGAGCCTTCATGGCACTGTACCGAACACTCTCCTTGGTGTGCCCTGCGGCAGGCAAGGACGGGAGCTTCAGGTTCCCCACCGTGTTGCACCCGGCAGCCACCGTCGTCAGCACGTTGCCCACATGGGCCGCAGGTCCCTCCCACCCGTATTCCTTCTCGAGGATCTTCCGCGCCAGGTACTCATCATCGGCGGTCATGGTCCTGAAGTCGACCCACAGATTTGCAGGCTTGGTCCAGACCAGGACTTCCTGCGTAACCTCGAAGGTCAACAACATGTTGTCCCACACGATGGGCTTGCACCGATTCGCGTCGAAGTACTTCCTGCGCTCCGCAGAAGCCTTCCACATGACAGTGTCGAAGTACTCCTGATCCCCCAACACGTTGTATGTTCTCGACTCGGACCCGGATGTTGCGATGATCTCCATAGGAGTAAAGGGTCCTTCCCTGTGGACACCAGGGAGTTCCTCCTGGGTAAAGGCCTGACGGGACACCGGCTGCGTCTCCGGGCCCTCGGGGTCCTCCTGGGAATCGTGCATCTCCGGCATCTCCTGCTCCGCCTCTGCCACAGGGATGGGAGAATCAGGTATCTGCGGAACAGGTTCCTGGGTTGTGGATCGCATCTCCTGAGGAACCTCGGCATCCCGAAGCGCCATCAACTCGTGCAGCTGCTTGAATTGGGCCATGGCACCTGGAGAGACGTTCTTCATCCCCAAAGGACCATCCGTTCTTCTGGGCACAGTCGGATCGATGATGCCCGTCCTGAACATGGGTTGCCCCGCAGGGGAAACACTGCCCCTGGGGATAGCAGACCCTGCGTTGCGCATAGCATCCTGCGCGAAAGTGCTGGGTGGGTTCTCCTTCGGCATCCCGATCTCCTTCTCTACGCAGCACATCCGGCTGCACGGATATCCTTCTTGTGCCTCTGCACGACCTGAGGAAGCGTCATGTACAACTGAAGCAGATCTATCCCACTATCCCGGCCTACATCGAAGTGGAATACCAGGGAAGGACCGAACGACGGCCTGGCCAACGTAGGCCAATGCGACATCCCGGGCATGAGCAACGTGAACCCGCTCATCAGGATATCGTCGAGATGAAAGAGCAATCCTGGAACCAAGGCAACCAAAGGTACAGCCCCCAGGATGCAGGAGCTGACTCTATGATCGTAGGACCACCTGGGTACGGACCAGAACCGCACAGGTTGCTTTGCCCTTCCGAGCTCTACGCAATCCTCCCAACAAGCGGAAGAATCCGCCCAGGCTGCTGTCGTTTGCTCTTTCGGGTGTATCCAACGCAGTTTGCTTCGCGTCATGCCTCTTGATTACCAGAAGACGAACGCACCGTCAAATGTTTTTTAGCATCCAGAATGCAAGAGAAAATATCAATGGATCCACGGCATAAGAAAAAAGACAGATCCTAGTGTCTGATTTCTGTTGACATCAGGGATCGACACGCTAGGATTCAAACCGCCGGAGAACCCGGCAAGGAGGAAGAGATGGCGAAGAAAGAAGCAGCAGTGGAAGAGGTTCAGGACTACTCGAAGAACGCGAGGACGGTATCGGCTCTCGCAGATGCCCGCTGGGAGATGGGCAAGACCTACACCCAGACGGTCACTCCCAGAAAGGGACCCAACGCCGGGGAGGTGTTGACCTGCAAGATGAAGGTGGGACGCAAGGGGTTCACTGATCACAATGGCAAGCTGTGGCCGTCCCCCACGGCGCTGACGACCGCATTCGCTCGCGAAGAGTGCGGACAATCCGACGAGGCACGCCGGCCGGCGTCGCACTTCTTCGGAATCGAGGTTCCCAAGGCCTCGAAGAGGGACACCCGAGGAAGCGGTGGAACCGAGGCCAAGGCCCCCAAGAAGGAAGCCAAGGTCAAGGCCGCCAAGGCTACCAAGGCCCCCAAGAAGGAAGCCAAGGTCAAGGCCGCCAAGGCTACCAAGGCCCCCAAGAAGGAGGTCAAGGTCAAGGCCGCCAAGGCAGGCAAGGCCCCCAAGAAGGAGGCCAAGGTCAACTTGAAGGTGCTCAAGGGGAACGGGGGACTCGACCCCGAAGACATCCCCGAGACCGACGACGACGCTCTTCCGGAGATCCCGGAAGACATCCCGCCGTTCTAGTCCGAAGAGGAGAGAGGGCGTTGATGCATAGCGCCCTCTCTTCTACCTCCCAA
>Ga0180009_10007204_pt1 | contig 11437 bp, 9 predicted proteins | sample OS_PC_MetaG_FD_123537 | JGI IMG/M metagenome (GOLD analysis project Ga0180009, IMG submission 123537) | Groundwater microbial communities from the Aspo Hard Rock Laboratory (HRL) deep subsurface site, Sweden - OS_PC_MetaG | ecosystem: Environmental > Aquatic > Deep subsurface > Groundwater...
AAAAGTGGAATCCATAAACATCCAGTATCCAGAAACCAGTATCAAGGATCAGCCAATGACAGCAAGGTCTTTCGTCGAGACAACATCGATTTAGTGTTACATCTAATGCAACTATAGAGTTAACAAGGATGATGCTACAAAAAGAGAAAAATACTTTAAAACGGGATTTGGAAGAAGATTCTTAATGAATCGTCTCGAATTCTCTTTGAAATCCTTATAATGTATGAGACTCGCGATGGCGGGCAGGTAGAGATCAAAGCTGTTTCTTCTCTGACAGGATTAGAAAAATCTCAGATCATTAATTATTTAAAAGCGACTAAGCTTAAGGTAGGTCTCTTGTTAAAATTCGGCTCCAAGTCACTCGAACATAAGAGGTTTGTTTAGTGGTATGGACAAAGTCGCCCTCACAATCTATCTAATCGTTCTGGTTTTGAGCCCTCTCCTTTTCGGAGCTGTTCACACCTATGCCTATACCTTAATGGCCCTGGGCATTCTAACTGGCAGTCTTCTCCTTGTCATAAAGAGCATTAAAAAAGATATCAAAACCGGCGCATATCAGGTCCATCTCCCCAACACCAGCCTTAATCTCCTCTGGGTCATCCTTTTAATCTTTCTCTTTTTTCAGGTCATTCCTCTGCCTGAATCTCTCATGAAACTTCTCTCACCGGAAACCCTGGTGATCCGAGAAAAATCAATCCCGGCCTCCATCGCAATTGACTCGACTAAGAAAATGATTGGCTGGGTTAGCCTCTCCCCTTACACTTATCCTGTGCGGATCTCCATCATCAGGTGGACCGTCTATGGTCTTTTTTTTCTGGGTCTAACCCAACTGCTGAATTCCCGGAAGAGAATCGAGCTGACCATCTTCCTGATATTGATAACCTGTTGCTTTGAGGCCCTCTACGGTCTGGCACAGGCCTTTCCCGAATCCGGGTATATCTGGTGGTTCAAAAAGACAGTTGGTGAAAGGGAGGTAACAGGGACATATCAAAACCGCAATCACTTTGCAGGTTTAATGGAGATGTGCCTTCTATTGGCTGTCTCATATTCGGCCGCAATCGCAGAAAGAAATAGAAAAAGAGCTGTCTCAAGCCATAAAACCAGGTTCAGGGTCAGGCTTTCTCGATTTCTTTCGGGGGAACAGAGATTTAATAAAAGGACACTGATTCTTTTTGCCGGTATTGTGATGGGTATCGGCCTTATCTTCTCTGCCTCCAGAGGGGGTATGATCGCCACTGCCGCGGCCATGCTGTTTATGGGCATACTGTTTATGGCCAGGGGGGGGCATAGGAGAAAGGGAATCACTCTCCTTCTTTTCTTTCTCATAATCTCCATCTATGCCCTTCACATTGGCGTCGAATATCCTCTGGGACGGTTTAAATCCTTTGAGATAAGCTTTGAAAACAGGACCAGATTAGCCCAGAAGACCCTGGAGATGTATGAGGATTACAGATTAACAGGTGTTGGAATGGGTAATTTCCGGTATGCCTATCCAAGATATCAGCCAGCCGAAGTTAGAAAGTTTGTCCGGCATGCACACAATGACTGGGTTCAATTGCTGGCTGAAGCGGGTATCATGGGTTTTTTCTTATTTATTACCGGAATATCATATTATCTCTATCGAACCTTTAAGCTATGGGGAAAAAGGGGTGATCCTTTTGCCGTCTCCCTCGGGATTGCACCTCTCCCTGTGATGACCGCCGTAGCCATTCACTCCTATTCCGATTTTAACCTTCATATCCCTAGCAACTTTCTCATGTTTACGGCCATCATCGCCATCGGTTATAGCGCCCTTCATCTGGAGAGTAATCATGGGAGAGAGAAGACCCTTTACCGTAGCAACGTCATCCCTTTGAAGTATAGAGGTATTGTGGCCCTGCTCCTGGTCCTGGGACTCATGGGATGGACAGGTATCTGGACAATCAGACATTTTGTGGCCGAAGCCTACTGCAATACGGTCCACAATCCCACCCTGAACAGGGACCAGAATCCGCCTCTTGAAGAGATCAGAAAGGCCATCCGGTGGGACAGATGGAATGGAGAGTACCGGTTTAAAAAGGCGCGAGAATTAATGCGAATTAGGGATGTAAATATTGTAAACAGAAGCCAGGAGCCAGGAGCCAGGAGTCAGGAGATACAGATGGAGATTACAAAGGCTCTAGAGGAAGCTGTGAAGTTGAACCCTTTTGAGGCCAGATATCACATGGAGCTGGGATGGGGATATGCCTATATCTGGCGATTGATGGATTACGATAAAAAATGGCTCGCCGCGGCCGATATATCCATCGACAGGGCAGCCTATTTTGCAGGTGATAAAAGCCCGGATATGCACGTGCATCTGGGTAATTATTGGGTCATACGCTCCAAGACCATAGACCCCACCAACCCTGAATGGGAGGCGGCCTGGGCCAAGATTACCTGGCACTATAAGAAAGCCAAGAGCCTCACGAGAGGCAAACGACTGCGTGATTCCATCATGAGATTCGTCTGGGAATACTACCCGGACATTGAATTTATCAAGAAGGTGTTGCCGGATGACCAACAACCTCTCCCACTTCAATACCTGAAATGAATCGAAAAAAGATAGAGAAAGTCATAGGCGTTATTCTCCTCTTCGCCGTCATCGGTTGGGCCTTTTACCTCCATATACCTTCTTTGAACGACGGATACCTGAATGCCGGTGATGACCATATTCACGTCGCATTTTCAAATGAACTAAAGAAGATATGGCAGGAAGAGGGTCGGCCTTTCGGGTGGAGCAGGCTCTATGCCACCGGAGCACCCATCTTTCTGCTCCGTCCACCGGGGTTTTATCAGGTTACCTGTCTCCTTCATTTTCTTACCGGCCTTACCATAGAGGAATCTCTCAAAATAGTGGTCCTCTTCGGTTTTTGTCTCTTCCCCTTGACCATATTCATTGGAACAAGGCTGCTGGGCGTGGGGTTTTTTGGCTCTCTCTTTGCTGCACTGCTTTCTCCCATGGGCATCAGTCTTTGGGGACATACCTTAGACGCCTACCAACACCTCGGGGTCCACAAACAGCTCATAGCCATCCTGTTCTTTCCCTTAGCTGTGGGCGCCATCTGGCAGGTTCTGAAAAACGGGAGGTACGGGCTTCTATTTGCCGCATCTTTTGCCGTGGTATTCATGACCCACCCCTACATCGCCTATTGCGCAGCCATTCTTGTTCCTTTCATGGTCTTTGCTCTCCTGGTTATAGAGCCCCAGTGGAACTGGAAAAGAGGGGTTTCACAGTCCATCCTATGGTCCATTCCCCTGATTCTCTGGATAGGGGTCTGGCTGCTTCCGTTCGCGACCTCTCAGGAGATCCAGATCTATAACCCTTACTCAGAGCGGCGGGATAATTTCGATGTGGTGGTCCTGACCACGGCTGAAACCATGCGACAGTATTTTTTGGGCGGGGTACTGGATACCACAAAATTCGCCGGGCCCTTTGGCGATAATGAGTGGGGATGGCTCAGCAATTCAGCATGGTTTCGATTACCGGTTATAACCGTTTTATCTCTCATTGGATGGCTTGTGGTGACCCTAAGACCCAAGTCTCCAAGTCGCGGCTTTCTGGCCCTCTCCTTTGTGGCAGCCCTCACCCTCTTTATCGGACCGGATGACTTTCCATGCCTGGAATGGATCCCTTTCTCTCAACAGTTTCAAAACATTCATGCCATCTTCATTCTTGAATGGGTGGCATTTGTCCTGGCGGGTGTTGCCGTTACGTGGTTATTTCAAGCCGGTTCCCTCGTTCGTCAAAATTATCTGAGATATGGTGTCTATGTCATACTGGGCGTGGCCATAGGCTTCGGTTACGGGACGGTTATCTATGAACGGACAAGAACAGCCCGGAGTCGTATCAATCTGCGGAATGTCTATACCACCAATGGAGAGATCACCATACGGGAAAAGATGAACCAGGAATGGCGTGATTTTGACAACGTGGTCCGCCCATTAAAGACAGATATGGATGAAGGGGCCGTGGCGGCATTCCCCCTTGAGCATGAAGACAGCGTCCTCTATAACCTGATGCCCCTCATGACTGATCGCTCTATATTTATCTGCGGTTTTGAGAGGGTGGGCGGATTATACGATCTACTGCTCAGTAGATTTCGTACGGACCTGAGGGATAACTACCGGCTCCAGAAGCTCTTTGATATCCGGTATGTGGTCAACAGCCCCTTTCACAGAAAGGTCAAGATGGACTGGCATGACTCTGTTGAGACTCTTTACGTAGACAAGTTCTGGGAACTGGTAAGGGTAAAGGGTGATTTTGGTTTCATTGAATCCATACCTAACAATCTGGTGGGGTTTGTGGGTAAAGAAGAAGCGTGGTGGGAATTGATGAGGATCTGGCTCACTGCTGCAAAAAACGGGGATGACTCCATACCATGGATCATTAATCTGACCCATTCGGGTTTATCTGCATCAGACCTTGAGAAGATCAAACCCTTTATAGGGTATCTGATCGTGGGAAAGGATTACCGCGCCCCGGATGCCCTATCGGGAATGAAAACTGTTTATTACGATCCACTGAGGACCCGGGAAAAGAAATTATCAAAAAAGGATCTCTCCTTTCTGAGCAGCCGGGCTTCCTTGAGACAAAAGGGAGTTGGTTTCCTTGAGTTTGAAAAGATGAGAGGGGGAAGAGACCTGGAGGTGTTCCGGGTTAAAACTGACGAGCCGGTTACCCCCGTTGTTTTTAAACGTGCCTTCTATCGGGGATGGAGGGCCATGATAGACCAGGAAGAGACCGCTATTTATCGAGTTTCACCGGGACTTCAGATGATCCTCGTTCCCAGGGGAGAGCATTTCATCACATTGAGATACACGGGACCCAACAACTGGCCATGGGCCTGGATCGGATTTCTGCTGGGTTTTGTCGTGGCCGGCATTCTGTTGGGAGTTCATGGAAAGATACGCAAAAACGTGAGTCCGGGGCTCACCCATAAGTCATTACCATATTCCCAACAAACCGGGATAAAAAGATATACAAGATACCTTGTTTCTGTAATCTGTGCCGTCTTTGTATGTATTGTTCTGCTCCAGGTGGTTTCCGAAGCCTATTATAAAAAGCCGGTTATCATCCGCCCCCGGGATAATCATATCTTTGAGACAGGAGATGGTGATTTTGACTGGAACCATGTGGTGGGCATCCCCAAGAAAAAACAGAGTTTCCTTTTACAGATCGCGTCAGATTCCGGATTCAAAGATATCATTATCACCAAAACAGTGAAGGATACCCATGTAAGACTCGAAAGAGCATTTGAAAGAAGTGGGCCGTACTATTTTCGGATCCGTATGGAGACGGATGGTAAGGGATATGATTGGGCCGGGCCGGTAAAATTCTATGGAGCCAATAGGAATTAGGGAAAGAGATGATGAAAATCATTCTCCATTCTGATGATTTTGGTCTCCATGAAGAGATCAATCGAGCCATCCTGGAGGCTGCAGGCCAGGGTGTATTGACAAGCACCAGCCTGCTTGTTAATGGATTGGCTGTAGATGACGCCATAGAGAAAGTGAAATCATATCCCCGTTTGGGTGTGGGCATTCATCTGAACATTGTTCGGGGGAGACCGTTATGCGATCCCGCAGAAATTCCATCCCTTGTGGATAGAAACGGATTATTTCTCAACTCCACCACCAGATTGTTGGTGAAGTCCTTTCTTGGTCAGCTTTCATCCGATGAGATCTACCATGAATACCGTCGGCAGATCCTTCGCATGATAGACCAGGGCCTCAGGCCCACCCATTTCGATGGTGAAAAACATACCCATCTTTTGCTTCCAGAGGCTGCTCGGACCTTGAATAGGCTCATGGACGAATTCAAGATCAGAAAGGTAAGAACCATTAATGAATCACCCGTAAACAGGGTACTTGCCTCCACAGGAATAGGATTGGACGGGGATATACGACAGAGGCTAAAACTCATGTTCCTGGAGTCCAGGACAAAGAAGGCGTGCAAACTCTGGAGCAACTTTAAAAGCCCTGACTTCTCTTTTGGCGTGCTCATGAGTGGTCATATTCGTTATCCGGACTCGGTCAACATGGCCGTGAAACTCCTTGAAACGCCATTGAAAGGGACGTTGGAATGGATGTTACATCTGGGTTACCCTACCCATCTGAATTCTCGGGAAAACCGAAAGAATTTTGGGAAGTTTTTTCTTACCCGTTCAAGAACGGAAGAATTAAAATTGGTATTATCAAAAGAGTTTACTGACAAGGTAAACAAAAACCAGGATAATCTCATCACATACAGGGAGCTATGAAAGATCTAATCTCTATTATTATTCCTCTTCATAATGAGGAAGAGAATGTCCCCGTCCTGGTTGACAGACTGCGGGAGACGTTAAGGGATCATAATTTAACGTATGAGTTGATCCTTGTGGACGACGGGAGTAAAGACAAGACCTTTGAGGAGATCAAACGAAAGGCCTCAGAAGACAGTAGAGTCAGAGGGATACGCTTTAGTCGCAATTACGGGCAGACCGTCGCCATCTCCGCAGGGTTTGATCTGGCCCAGGGTGATATCTGCATAACCATGGACGGGGATATGCAGCACGACCCGGGAGAGATTCCGGAATTTATCAAAAAGATAGAAGAAGGGTATGATCTTGTCTGCGGTTTCAGGGCTTACAGGAATGATGCCTTCTTGAGAAGATTTCCCTCCAGGATTGCAAACTATATTGCCAAAAAATTTTCAGGACTGAGGATAAGAGATTTTGGCTCCACTTATCGGGTCTACCGAACGAGCATCATAAAACAGGTTCCCATCTACGGGGAGATGCACAGGTTTATTCCCATATTTGTTGGGATGAACACTGATCGGATTACGGAGATACCCATCTCACTGAACCCAAGACTACATGGGAGCTCGAAATACGGTCTTGCCAGGACATTTAAGGTCTTATCGGATCTGATTCTCATCCTATTCTTTTCAAGCTTTTTCACCCGTCCCATACATATCTTCGGTTATATCTCATTGATATTGGCCCTCCCGGGCTTCCTTATCCTGAGCTGGCTGAGTCTGGGGAAAATTTTCGGGGATCTTAAGATCTTTGACTACGGTCCTCTGTTTATCCTGGGGATTATGCTCTTTCTGGTGGCCGTGCAGCTCTTTACCACGGGAATCGTCTGTGAGTATCTGGTAAGGATCTATTATACGGATGACAGCCGAAAACCATACCATGTAGCAGAGACCACCTTCGAAAAACCGAATTTATGAAGAAATATCTCCTTTTCTGCCTCTCTCTTATTTTTCTCTATCCATCCACCCTCCACGCTACCCGCATAGCCTTGGTGGCCAAGGTGCATGTTATTCCTGATCAGGACTGGATGGAGGTAAAGGTTACCGTTGAGAACCAGGGAGATGAGGATGCTCTGGTGGTCTCTCCACAGCTCAAACTCGGTGAGGAGGAGGTGATGCTCCATCACATCCCCAAACTAGAACCCAATCATTCTCACCAGTGGACATACCGATTTGAGATCAGAAGATTGGGGTTCCAACTAAGGGGTTCTTATCCGCTGCTCCTGAGGACTCACTATCATGATGTCAATTATTATCCCTTTTCAATGCCTGAGGTCCTTCTGTTACATTACCAGATCGAGCCATCCGACCCGCCCTTAAAAGGGTCGTTGGGTGTAGAGAGTGTTTCTCATACGGGCAAGGCCATGGTTAACCTCACCAATCTGTCTCAACACGATCTGTCAGGAACTGTGGAACTCTTTCTTCCCAGCGAACTGGTCTCCCTCACCCCCAAAACGCCATTCCGGTTGGCGAAAGCCCATGGTATGGAGACGACTTTTCAACTGGAAAATGGCTGGGCTCTTAGAGGAAGCAGTTACAGGGTCTATGCCATAGTCCAATGGGTTCATTCCGACACTCACTATACCCTTGCCCTGCCGCAGTTGATCACGGTGGTGGGCTACAAGAGAACCGGGAGTGTTTTGCCCCGGATTGTTGGAGGAATCCTCTTTTTGATCATTCTTTTTATGGCAACCCTATACGTTGAGATAAAAAAGGTGGCTCAAGAGAATGAACCTGCGTGATCTCCCCCAAGATGAATGGAAGGCCTACTGTAAAGACTGTGAATTGTCATCCATATATCTGGATCCCCGATGGCTCGAACTGATTGAATCTGTCTATCCCGGCTTGAAGATACACCGACTTGCATGCAGGGATACCCGCAATGGAATCTCTTGGTTATTACCCCTGGTTGAGATCAAGCCTCTGGGGAAAACAAGGCCCATGATGATCTCCCTTCCTTTTGGAAACTATGGGGGATTTATTCTCCCAAATGATAATAATAGAGGATTAACAGATGATGATCTGAATCCACTCTTTCACTTTTTCCGGAAGAGCCGTGCCTCTGTTTTGGAATTTCGTGAGATGGATGAACCGGCACACGGTCTTCACGTTGAAAAGGACTTCAGGACATTTGAAGTCTTTTTCCCTGAAGAGATCCAACTGTTATGGAAAAAAATAATTACAGGCAATGCCAGAACCAGTGTGCGCAAGGCGGATAAATTCCATCTGGAGGCGGTCTTTGATTGTCAGGAGGCTGTCAAGATATTTCAAGGCATATATGAAAGAAATGCCTCATTTCACGGTACGCCCATTCACAGGGTGAAGTGGTATGAAACCCTCATGACCCTGTTTCATCAGGAAGGAGAGATTGTATTGGCCAGATATAAACAGGAATTTATCGGGGCCTTGCTCATCCTTCATTATCACGGAAGGGCCATCCTTCATGCGGCGGTAACCGATCCCCAATACAGAAAGATCCCCATTACGGATAAACTCGTCTGGTCCGCTTTTGAACGTATTATCGAGAAGAAAAAGGCGAAATCCTTTGACTTTGGACGCACCAGATCCGATCCGGGAAAGATCTTTTTCAAGAGAAAATGGGGCGGGGTAGAACGGCCGCTCTATTATGCCTATCTCGTCAAACCGGGTCATAAAATACCCCAGATTGTGCCTGAAAATCCGACCTATAAACCGGCTATCGCGGTATGGCGCCACCTGCCCATGGCACTCAAACGTGCCATCGGACCTTTTTTTCGATCGAGAATTCCAACGTGATAGCATCCAGGAGTTCTGCCCTAAACAGAGATCTGACAATTAATCCACATAATTCAACGTCTCTGAAATTCTATAACTTATTGAATTTAAAGGTGTTTATCGAGACCTGAAATTTGGCTCATACATGGAATAATGGAATGATGGAATATTGATATTAAAAGAATTATTTTGTTTAATTCTTTTATTTTCAAATGATAAATACAATAAACCATTATCCCAGCCTCTCAAACAAAACCCATTATTCCAGTATTCCAACATTCCATTTGGCGCGAAGCCCTTAAGTCCTAAAATATCGTGTTATGCGAAACCTTTGGCCAAGATTAAAGCCAGTTATCCAGATACTCTTCTCTCTGGTGAGTCTTTTTTGGGTTGTCCATGTCCTGAGAAAGATCGACTGGAGTATAACAGGCGAGTCATTAGGCAACCTTTCCACTTCCCTCTTGATAACCTGTTTTTTTTGGTTGCGCTTCTCTATCTCACCAGGTTTTTTCGATTGCGCTATTGGGTCCAGAGTTTGCCGGGAAATAGACTCTCCATGCGAGAATGGATTGACCTGTATCTGAGAAGTATTGCCTTTGGTTCGGTGACACCTGCGCGTCTCGGGGATTTCTCGAGAATCCCTCTGCTGGTAAAGACCGGCCTCAATCTAATGACAAGAAGTAAGGTCACTTTTTACGATAAGGTGGCTGACTCGCTTTATATCCCCATAGGCATCTGTATCACCTCACATATTGTTGGAGAAAAATTGAATATTCAGCCTGTATGGATATTTTCCGGGGGCATCTTATCTCTGATGGCTTATCTATCCATATTTTCCTGGTTTGCCAGATTTTTGGGGATAAGGGCGTTGTTGGTGGGTTGGGGTATGACATTATTGGGATTATGTCTCTTCATATTAAGCAACACCTTTCTTTTCTGGTCCGTGGGAATCAAACTCACCATGTTGGAGGTTGCAGCCATAACCCTGAGTGTCGGCATCATCGTCGCCCTTCCCATCAGCGTTGGAGGGATAGGTCTCAGGGAAGGGTCCTTAATCTGTATGCTCGGGCTTTGGGGTATAAAACCGGAAACTACCCCGCCGGTTTTGATTTTCGAGTTTATTCTCAATATGGTTTTTCCTGTAGTGCTCTTTATGTGCTGGATTTTATTCAGCTATATAAAAAAGGCGGTATCACTACAACAAAATGGAGATTGATCATGTGACCCATATTTTTCAATGCCCCAGGTGCAGAGGGATACTTCTCTGGGACCAGAAAAAATGCTCTGAATGCAAGGCCCCTTTTCGAGTGGAAGACGGCATCCTTGATTTTGTTTCCTACAATACATTATCAGAACAGAACAGAACCCAGATTGAGCTTCATAAATTATTGGCCCGTGACTACCAAGAACGATATGAACCCGAATATTCAAAGATCTATTCCAGGTATTGGAACAGACAATTTCTTTCGAACATGCCTGAACACCCTCAGTCGGTTCTGGATAACGGCTGTGGTACAGGTGAGCTTCTAAAAGAACTTTTACCACATTGTAACCTGCCCGTCGGGTTAGATATATCAAAGGCCATGATTAAAACGGCCAAGGATTCAATTGGGGAGGGGAAAGACATTATCTGGGTGGTTAGCCCAGGTGAATCCCTTCCCTTTGCAGATAACATTTTTGATGTGATCTGCTTCCGGGGTGCTCTTCACCATATGTCAGACGAGATATCAGCCTTAAAAGAGGCATACCGGGTTCTTAAGAAGAATGGGCTGGTTATGCTTTCTGAGCCCAATGATGACTCAACACTTTTAAGACTACCAAGAAAAATATTAAACAGGAGAATGGCCAGATTTGGAAAAGACCATAAGGCATTCAAGTCAAAAAAATTGTTAAAGTCCATGGAAGAGATAGGTTTTTCAATAAAATACACGAAATATTTTTCATTTCTATCTCAACCATTTTGCGGCATGAGTGATCTGATTCCCCTTATGAAAATGCTTCCCTTTTCAAGAACCATAGCAGATTTATTCGTCTTTGTTGACGAGATATGTTCAAGATTACTCATCATTAAAAAGCAAAGTTTTGATCTTTTTGTCGTAGCAAAGAAGAATTTTCATTAATTAATTAAATTTAAATTATAAATGTTAAGTCTAATTAAAAAATAAAAAAGTTAATCATAAAAAACTTGAAAGTATAAAAAATACTTGACATATTCATTTAAAAATTATAGGTTTTTACTACGGGTGTACGCCTCATATTACGTGATAAATTGCTTGTAAAATAGGGTTATTAGTATTTTTATGTTGACATTCTGTGACAAATATACTATATTTTGTCACATATGGAAACAAAGGGCGTCTCATC
>Ga0180009_10007205_pt1 | contig 11434 bp, 9 predicted proteins | sample OS_PC_MetaG_FD_123537 | JGI IMG/M metagenome (GOLD analysis project Ga0180009, IMG submission 123537) | Groundwater microbial communities from the Aspo Hard Rock Laboratory (HRL) deep subsurface site, Sweden - OS_PC_MetaG | ecosystem: Environmental > Aquatic > Deep subsurface > Groundwater...
AAGCACCCAATCCTGATAACCAAATCATCAGGCCTCGCAGCCGCTAAACAAGGGTGGCCGGATACCCCGGTTTAGGTGGCCGGATGTTATCGGAATGGCCGGCCGGATGCTCCGGAATGCGCAGATGCTCCTACGGCTACGCTCTAACCACCCTTGGCGCGTCGCGAATTACCGAATTCCCGCAGTGCGGCGCTATGCTGAATTCTCTGATGTGCTTCATTTTTTCTTGTTCGAGGGAGTGCAATGTCAGAAAGACAGTTTACCGTTATGGCTGCAGAGCAGCGCCGCCTGGTGCTGGCCCAGGGTCGTCGTCATCGTGATCGTGCCAGGCGACCGCAGCAGCGTTCAGCTTTCTAACGGTCAACTCTTCATTTCCAGACACCAGACATCTTGAAAGCTCCGAAAAATCTGCAGTCGAGATACAATGATCAATATATTCAGATGCTGATGGTGCGTATATTTTGAGCCGTTCGGCAGCTTCAATGACTTTTCTTGTAACCCTAGTCGGGCTTCTCAGATGCCGTATAGCATCTTCGAAAGACATGACCCGATGCTCTTTTGGAATAGTTTTGAGCGGCATTCTTGGTTTTGGTTTGGGCTCTGATATTTGTCCGATCGGGGGCATCTTACCGAGCAAGATGGCGAATATAGCCAGTAACTGGAATGATGTGGTTTCCGCTGAAAGCTCTCGATTTGCATGTCTGGCACGCATGAAGCGCATGCGCCACTTGTCAAAACAATTGGATTTTCGCCTTCTATCTGCTCGCTTTGAATCACTCATGGTCTTAATCCCTTTTTGTCAAATCGATAATCAATAGCCGCAGGCGCGGGCTCCAAGCGTTTCTGTAGCCTCACCAGGTTCCCCATTGCGTGATCGCGGGCGGCCGCCGTTTCGCGCAAAGACGCAGATGTTGCGGCCAGCTTCTCTTGAATCTCTCTTCGCCTCTGACGTTCTTTTGCCAAATCCTGCTGGGCGGCTTTCAAGGCTGCATGCACCAGTTCAATTTGATTTTGGAACCTTGCCGCGATCGATTGCGCAATTCTCGACGACTGAAAGCCATCCAGAGCAGCCCGAAAATGCCCGCCCAGACCCTGTAGGTGACGAGTTGAGGCCTGGGCGGCCGAGAGGTCTTGGTGCGCCTTAGCCACCGCCTTAGCCGCCTGTCTGGCGACACGTTTATGTCTGTTTTGTAGATTTTCAGCTTCGACAGTTTTTTGCCTAGCTGCCAGTGCCGCGTTTTTTGCATCGTGCACAATCTTGGTGACACGAGCCTCAACCGTTTTCGCTCTTTTCAGGGTAGCTTTCAGTGCTGCAGCTTGGACTTTTTCGCGCTGCCATTCCGCCCTTGTCAGCCGCCGTTTCCCAGGGCCAAGGCGTGACAAGCCAGAAGGTATTGCGACTTGTTGATGGTAATCATCCAGCCAAGATCGCATTGCCAGAACATAAGCATGATCCGCCCTTTTCTTTTGTGCTTTGCCATCTTCGCCTGAAATCGGGTCTGAGCTCATGATCTTATTTTTTGCTGCAAAACCTGGGTGAAGATTTGCGGCTTTCATTTCTGAATCGGCAGGCAAAATGTAGGCATGGAGGTGTGGATGACTTTCATCGAGATGGCGCACAACGGTGGTCAGCTGATCGCCAAACTGTTTTTTCAGCCAGCCAATGGAATGCCGTTCCCAGGTGTTGACGTCTTTCCTGGTGTCAACATTGGCACGGTAATCTTCCACTGTGGCGGGATGGCTGAGGACAATGCCGACTAGTGTATTTTGATCTTTACGGATCGCCCGGGCTTTGCCAGCTGAGGTCACTGTGCGAGCAGTTGCAGCCTGGTCATCATGCCGTTTGCGAAGCGTAGGGATGTCCAATCCAAATACGATCTTCGGATTATCTGGCTTCGCGACATGAAGACATGCACTTGGCACACGAGAAACCTCGTCAAAAATAAATTCAGTATTTCTACCTTCATTACCTTTTCTAGAAAATAACTGTAATCTGCAAAACTGATATCCCATAGATATATATTGTATATCGGCGAAATGAGAATCAATAGAAATTATGGAAATTGGCGAAAAATCAAAGTTGTATAGACAGAATACAGCTATTCACTTTGTTCATAGCATTCTGCTCGCTGAGGGCCTTGGCGGGGCCTTTCGTGTTTTCCAAACACTTGCTGACTGCGTCAGCATTCATGTTGCGGCTATCACCAGCTCGCTACCTGTTAAGGGCGCGGCATTGGGAAATGCCAGCGCGGCCTGTTCGATGGTTGACTGAATCAAATTCTTTGAACCACAGGAATGTGCAAAACGCCGAATTCGGGCAATGGCCCATTTTTTTGCGTACTGCGTTTCACGATCTGCTCGTTGTGCTGCACTCACAATTTGGCATCGGATTTGCTCCTTTTTCCGAGCATCCAAACCCTCCTGATATTGCCGCTCTAAAGGTTCAGCATCGATTTGTGTTTGCTCGACTGCAGTCGAAAAACCTTCTTCTCCGCCAATTTCGACACGGCTCAAAAAGGTGGCGGCAAGACCGTGGCGCATCCATTTTTTCCAGATTGTTGCATCAACGCGGCCGACCACTTCATCCGCATCATGCAAAACCTGCTCCCCCGTCTCGTCATCCATTGGAGACGCGTCGATTTCGAGCTTCTTAGCTAGTGCAGGCGAAATCACACAGGACCTTGTGCCAGGCATTGTTTCCACATATTCGCGCCAGCGACCCAGCATTGCCCCGTTGCCGTCAGAGGCAGCAATAGCAATATCCCACGGGGTCATCGAAGTTTCTGCTTTGGTGAGGTCTTTATGTCCGCCAGAGATTTCCCACGCCATACTGCCTTTGGCCGTGTAATCGCTGGCATCCTTGGCATCAATCGCCACACGAACGTGCCAACCATGTCTGTCGGAAATTTTTCCCCCATTGGCGCGAACCTTTTCGGTATAAGCCTCTGCAATCCATTCTCCCGCTTTAACTGCGCGATCATGAACGTTCGCCTGCGCCTCCCCTTTGGCAGGACCGTCAACCATCACAGATAAATGCTGATGATAGTGCCAGCCGTTAGTGGTGCTGTAGGTAACTTCCTGGCCGACCACGACACCGAGGATACCGAAATCCTTGCATGCCTTGACCCATGCTCGACCCTTCCTCGTGGCGCTGGACGCTCCTTGCACAATTGTCTTGATCTCCATCAGCGTCATTTTGCGTGAGTGGGAGGCTGTGAGGACAACCAGAGCCGCTCGTCCGCCTCTGGCGAAGGTCGCATTTGCGGCCCTCTGTACACGTTCCGCCCGTGTGTACGCTTTGCCAGCGGCACAGGTTGGGCAGAGCCATGGTGAACCGCACCGATAGATTCCTGTAACACCAGCACGGATTTCACCCGTTCTCTCTGATGTGCGGAGATGAACGTTGACCGATGCTGCATCGTGACCGGGCATGCCACAGCCGACGACGGCAGGGCCTCGTTTGCCCTCCTCAACTGGACGACAGAGTCTTTGAATTCGAGAAAGCAGACTCCACCTTTTTACTGTCGATGAGCCTTGTGGAGTTTTGATTTTGATGTCTTGAGAAGGGAGTGGATGCCCCCCGATCCCACTTCGTGGAACCGCAGTTCCTCCACTCCCAAGAGGGCGCGCTTTGCCGCCCGCCAAAACTGCCCTTTTGGCTATTCGTAGAGGGGGTGCGGTGTTGCAGTTATCATCGCCGAAAATATCAACTCGGACATCAGAGTATTTATCAAAGAGCTGAAGCGATCGAAGGCTTGAATTTTTCCAAATTTGTTGACGTGATTGGGTGCAATCTTCCGATGTCACGGCTGGGAGATATCCCAGCCGAGGGCTCATCGACCCGATCGGAGGGGTTTTATAGCAATATCGATGTAATTACTCATGCTTACACTTCTTTATTTGTATCCAGGGTTCCAGCCCCGTTATCAACGCTTCTTTAATGCTGTGGCCATCCAACGCCGAGATCAAGCGCCGAAAATCGAATCCGCATCCGAAACGATTGTTTGGATGTCGTGCACTTTTCTGTGATGACTCCCATGCTCCCTCCCTTTTGGTTATGAGACACAATCAATCAGGACGGAACTTACGCTTTCGCTGATATGAATTGATAGGGATTAGGCAGCAATGCGCCTACAGGTCTCTTATGCTTGGTTTGAGTTGTGATGGCACTCAGCCGCTTGACTCTCGACGGGTTGAGCACTAAATCCACCTCTCCGAAATCGCGAAGGCCATAGCGAGCGCGCTCAGAACAGAGCGTAGTTGTCGGCAGCACGTTTACTTGTTGCCGAGAGTAGGGCAGGAATTGCAAAGGGAGGCCTCAGTGGTCTCCCTTTGGCATTTAAACGTGATACAAATTCCTACCTTCGTGTATTAATGTGTAGGCCAAACTGGACAGCTTGCCATTATTGCGCAAAGGTTCCTCAGTGTAGTGCAGCGCATACTGGCTTGGCTGAGCATAATAGATCGGCACTTCGGGTTTTCCATATTTCTCTGCTGAAACAGCAAAAATGCACATGGCTAGGGAAACGGGTTTGGGACCAAACGGCAACATATAAGATGTACGCTCACCGTGATTTGTCACACTCCTAATAGCATCAAACGTTTGGGACACATCGAGTGCTGAGAGCTGAATGAAGTCTATAGGGTCGACTTTCTTCAAGCCATCGTTCTCTCGCCCAACTATCCGCTCCATACTTTCTACAAATTTCCAGTTTCGCTTTAATCCTGGTGGGCCAGGTGGAAAAGGAAACAGCATTTTCAGGGCGCGGGGGCGATCCTCACCAAACATTCTGGGGAAGCCAAGAAGATGAAAACCAACCCCAACAAATGCGTAATCATGCTCACTTCTGCCTGTAACGGCCGTAAAGCCTTGTATTGGCCTTAGAGCCTCAGGGTTGCGGGATATGACTTTCGCATATTTCGTTCCTTGTGTGTAAACAACGACTAAATTTCTGACTCTTTCGTCATTCATCAAGTATTGTACGATGGGAAAAAACCATCTTTTTGGAAAAGATGTAATGTCAAGGATCACATTTTCTGAATCGCTTAAGGCTGCATTTGCATAATCGACAACTTCGTCTAGTGAAGATTTCAATTCGCCGACAAATTTATCGTACAAACCAGAAAGCTCACTCTCAATTTCATCCCAAGCTTTTTTTATTTCAATCTCAACGGCTAGTGCATCTTCGGGGTAGGGATCATTAATTTCCGCTAGAAACAGTCTCTTCGCAAAAGGGGAAAGTTCTAGCACGGATTGGACACTCCTTGTCTCTGTGCCAATACAGGCTAGAACTGCCCAATTCTTCCCGCAATTGAAATGAGACAAGAGCCATGGCGCATTGCCCCAAGCTCGAAATTTGAAATTATTCATGTGTCAAAAAGCGATTGTTGGTCCAGAGATGACTCTCTAGCAAATTTCACTCGATAGCCTGCATCGTAAATCCATGAAGCTACTTCGCTCACCTTCGCATAATACGGTTCCTTTGTCCTAATGTATGGAATCCGAAAGTGTGGGCAAAATACTGGGTGAAAATAGAATTTCTTTCGGTGTCGTCGATCACGGTTTTTAGTCGTGTGATCGAGCATTAACATATTTCCATAGTCGGCCAGCTCTTCTAGAAAATGTAAGATTTCAGGGTATTCCCCAACTTCCTGTTCGATCAGTGAAAAACCTGTATGGCCTGGATTGCTCAGTTTGTCGTCCGAGAACAGGTTGGAAGCCAGTTTCTCGGCTACCAACTTGACAAACCGCAAGCGCTCCGAGCTGCGGCCAGTCTCTTGGGCCATTTTATCGATCCAAAAGTTGCTTGCCTTAAGAATCCCAATCGATTGTACGATTTCGGCTATTTTGGGAAGTGAAGTCCTGTTCTCCGACTCATCTCCAGCGTATTGAATCCAGGTATCCCAAATGAATTGGTTAAGGCTCAGAAACACCAGTATATTTCCGCCCGATAATCCTATGATCTCTTGAGCGCCGCACCAATAGGGGCGCTGATGGGATTGGGACGCTATTTGCAAAGCCGCAGCTTCGCGGCGTTCCTTTCGCCAGTAAGATTTGGCCTCCCAAGGCAATTCACGGGTGGGGACGTTAAGGTCGAAGTCATCGCCTTTTTGTCTAATCCAAATCTCACCAAGTTTGGCTGAAAGCAAATCCTTTTTCGCTAGTGCTTTCAACGCAGCCTTAGTCTCGGCCTTCCATTTGGTATCCAGCTTCAGGATGTTTTCAGGTTGCCTAATATTGAGTCTCTTCACTCGCTCTGTCGCTGAGAGTTGGGGCCCATAGATAGTTTCAAGTGGATCGGTTTCGTCAGAAAGGCCATCCCTAAAGCCAGCAAACTTCAGTCTCCGCGCAAAGACATCTTTTGCAAAATCAGGGAATATATCAATTGTTTGATTTTCTTTTCGCTTTAGAAGTGCATCCAGGTCTACATATTTGTAGTCGCGCTCTTCCTCCAGCTTTGCTGTTGTGCCTTGAATTCTCCCGTGTCGCCGCCAAGCATGGCCACGGGCACCAATACGGTATGAAACTGCGCCGTCCCTTGCTGCAAGAGCCCTATTGATTACAGAGCGGTAGTCGACGTGCTTTCCTGGTGTATCTCTTGTAGATATGTTTCCAAGCTCTTCGTATTGATCGATGTCGACAAACATGCTCGTGTCATCGTCGACTATGCCTTCCGCCTTCAAGCTCAATATGCAATCTCGGATCGGGTGACCAATGTGAGTGCGGGTGTCCCTTATCGAGAAATCCAGCTCGTGATCTTTGCGGTGTAGGTACCTGCGGTACAACCTCACCCGCTCTTGAATACGCTTTTGAAGGCTCTCAAACGTCCGACAATCGCCCAGCCAACCTTCCCAAATCGGGAGGGCAGAAATGGTTGGGGCAATGTTGTTTAATGCGTTATCTCCCGTGTGCAGACCGACTTCCGTACGAATGCTCGTGGGTCCTTTCGCAATGAAAGACAGGGAATCTAAAAAGTCTTCTACTATCAAATAATTGAGAAAATCCGCAAATAGAAGTTCGACTTCCTCTGGATTCTCATCAATGTGTTTACGAAGGCCAAAGTCTATTGCACTCTTATGGGCTATATTCACACTCGCACTAAGAAACTTGCGGCGATTTTCTGGTACAGGAAATTCTTGTCCGACTATGTCGTATTCGCGCCTGACCCTCGGTTGCAGAAGCCCAAGAAGCATGCTCTTGCCGCTACCTTGTATGCCCGTTACAACGACATTGCCGGGTATGAAAATTGGCAGAGCATGCGGAACTAGGTAGTTGCTAAAAATTGTCACAAATTCGCGTGACGAAAATCTATCACCCACATACAGTTCGAAAAACGGATTCGATTTCATTAGACCCTGTTAACCCTCGCAAATAATGGCTTCCAGTCGTCAGTTTCCCGATGGAATAATGTCAGTGTGTTGTTTGGGCAGTTTGAGTACATAACCACTTGGGCTCCTGTCTTTTTAAATCCTAGCATAGCTTCTGTTTTCGAGATGCCCAAACGTCCTTGCAAACGTGAAAAAAGTTGCCAAAACTTTTCGTAGAGCTCAGGATTTGGACTATTCGTTCCGCGCTGAAACATCGCCTCATTGGGAATTAATAGTCCAGGTTTGTAATCAACGTTAACTAGCTTTTCTACTTTCTTGCTTACTAATTCATCTCCCTTTGGACAGACAACAAGAGGGCAAATTAGTACATTAAAATCTTTGAGGCTTTTTTCTACATAATCCAATGCTTCTTGCACCTGTGTACCAGAGCCAACAAAGTCCTCCAGCAGGACAATTTTTTTAATTTTGTTTTCAGCCATATAAGATTTTATCTTTTTTACATCACCGAATTTGACCAAAGACTTCCAGTCTGGCCTATGTTCCATTGATTTCAGGCCATTTACTTTTAGGAACGAGTTGATTCGCAAACTATCTGTAATTGGGCATAACCAGCATGAGTTTAAACTAGCTCTTATGTGCCCATCTATATCAGGGTCAAACAGGTTCAGCTGGTCTTGGTCAACAATCCACTGGCTTAATATCCCGCCGTATACGGATCGATAAAGCGCCTCGAACTCGCGACGACCGACAAAAAACAACTCCACCAACAGAGCTAGCAACAACTTTTGATCAGACTCCGAATCGAGGTTGTTCAGCCAATCAACGAGTCTGTCTTCAAACACTTGAAATTGGTTGGGTTCGTATTCCTGAAAAAGTTTACGTCCAAGAAACTTAATGTACGAGACGCTTCCCGCGTCTAAACCATCGTCGTCGCCCGCATAATCCCATTCGACTGGTAGTTCTGTGAGTACGCTTTTCAAACTAGGCTCTTCGCAAAATTTGCCACTTTGGCCGCGACCGGAGGAGGGACGGCATTTCCGATCAATCTAAATGATGTGTTTGGCTTTTCTGAAAATAAGAAACTGTCAGGAAAACCTTGAATTCTAGCCGCTTCCCTTACTGTCATTCCTCGATGTTGTGTTGGATGTAAGAATAACTGGAAATCGCCAAAACGAGTATCTACAGTCGGTGAGTTTTCGTACATGTTTAGTCGACGGTATTTTCCGTTGAACGTGTTCGTTAGGTCAAAAAGGTTGCCTACGCGGCGAAGGTACCCCTTCTTTGTCAAGATTGATACAAGGTTTCCAGCGTCTGATGATAGTTCCGTATTAATCTCGGCTAGCGAAATGGGGTCAGCGTCGCCATAGCTTCTTTTTCTGTTTCGTCTTCGAAGGGACCTAACGGCAGAAAGAAATTGTCGCTCCGAACGCGTTGTATGACCAAACACCTCAGGAATCATCCAAGTCGGTACAGCGGTCTGACCAGCTCGTACATTACACAATTTCTGACCAGGTTTGATCGCTTGGGCGATAAGAAAGTGCTTTGATCCCTCTTCAAGGAACTTGGGAGTATGTGCATTGGTCAAGCCTTCTAAACCCATAAGGACATCATGAAGCTTGGACTTAGAGGAATTCTCAATGAGCATATCGGTGTTGAATTCTCGTCCGCCACTTCGGGCAAATATAAATGCTCGCTTTCGGCGTTGGGGAACACCATAATCCTCACAGTTTAGGATTTGCAATTTTACGTGATATCCTGCACTTTTGAGCAATTCGATGCAGTGTTGTAATATAGGTATATTTCGTTTGTTGGTAAGGGCGGCAACATTCTCGATTACAGCTACTTTTGGCTGCGAGTTTACAATCAACCTACAGCTTGTTATTAAAAGGTTGTTTCGGGGGTCCTCTGTTTTGTATCCTCCTGCCGTAGAAAATCCCTGACATGGCGGTGTGGCGCAAATAATATCTAGATTTGATGGTAAGGTTGTTGCGTCAGAAATCTCACGTTGAATCGCGCTATGTTTCAGATTTCTGTTGTACGACGTAACTGCTGCTTCGTCGTTGTCATATGCAGCGGTGATGTTGACTCCGCTTTTTTCAAAACCAAGGTCCATTCCTCCACAGCCTGAAAATATACTTATAGCACGCAACTTTATACGTCCCAAATTTCATTACACCGTCGCGGCGTGTATGCCTTGTCCGCATTGTGGATAGCACGGCGGAATTTGTTTGTCTGCTTGTGGTTGGCAGCCTGTGGCATTAGTCGAGTGATTGCTTTGCTCCTAAATTACCGATCATCTCAATGGCTTGGGGGCAGGCAGCTTCTACGGCATCGATAATGGCATTGCACCATGGTTCCATCGCGATCCTTTTGAGCGGTAGTCTTTGTGATTGGCTGTAAGCAATTCGTGTGATCGCGGCCGCTCCGCGTGAAACTCCCTGGTTACCTGTTCCCTCATGATCAAGAACGGCCGACGCGGCATCGCCTCGTGTTGTCCAGTCTTCAACCATCGTCGCGAATGTGTTGCGGGCATCGTGCGGTGACCAATCTGGTTCCTGAACGCCTGCCAGCGCCAAAAGATTCGGCATTGAGTACTCTTGGCTTTTCTCGTCTTTGCCGCGCAACCGATCCAGAAGCTTGTTCACCGATGATCCGTCCATGTGATTAAGATTTCCGTCTTTGCTTTTTCGCGTAGCAGGAAACAGCCATTGTGAGCCAGTTTGATGAGATGCGGCCTGGGTGTCGGCGATCAACTTCATGGCGCGTGGGGGGATTGGGAGGACATGCTCTCTACGGCTCTTCATGACGTGAGGTGGCCTGTAAAGCAGGCCCCAACCGCCGCCTTGGCGTTCGTCTTCAATCAACTCGTCCGCTTCGGTGGTTATGATTGCTTCTCGACGCTGAGATGTAAGGACCATCGTCCAAAGCGCCCTTATTGTCGTGTTTGAAGTTTTTTGAGTTTTGATAGACCGTCCTGGCAAACTACGTGCACTGATTGCCAGCGCGATTGTCATGCCCAAATCTTCTACGGAAGGAAGGCGATCTTTGGTTTTCTCAGTATGAAGATTGGCGACATCGCGCCACCATTGCGACACGCCTACCAATCCCGCTTCTGCGGGGTGGTGCTTGCGCGCCCACGACAGTGCAGCTTTTAAGTAGGCGAGGCCTTTTCTGCTCGCCGATCCACCATGAAGTTCGGCCAGTTTGTTGCGGTAGGTTTCGAGAGCACTTTCATCCAATTCTCTCAGCAAGAGGTTAGAGATTTGGACAAAAGGCTTTTGAAGCCGCGCACTCTCAACATCCTTCAGCGTCTTGGCAGATGGAGCGTTTCTTTTTCCGCGAACAACGCGTCCCATCTTGATATGATCGTCCCGATATCGCTCCATGAGCGTGCCAATGGTCCACTCGTTGTTCTGCTTGCCATTGCGCCTCAACACAACATCGGCAGCGCCTTCCGCCGTGGCTCCTGCAAGCCTGGCATCAACCCAGGGCTTCGGGTCGATGCTGGACTTCAGCATCGCTCTGACGTGAGAGCACATATCGCGGGCCTGTTCGACGCTCCAGCGACTGACTGGGCCAAGGGTGACGGTCGATGATCTGAATTTCAGAATCCATTTCGCATTGTGGCCGCGAACTCGAATTTTCAGCCCTGGCTCATCGGTATCTGACCATTCTTGAAATTTGGTGATACCTGCCTCGGCCAGTTTGATTGCTTCACCTCTGTCGGCTCTGCGCAGTGCTTTTCTAAACGACATGTGGGCCTAATTCCTTGTACCGTTTGTGTACCGACCCTATTATAAGACTCCGAATTCGATTACAGAAGACCTCACAAGCCTAAAATGCGATAAAGTGGCAAAAAATCAGATATTTAATTAATTAATTAAAGACCCCGCTAGTCGCCAAAACGACACGCAAGCGGAATCATAATCCGCGTGTCGGGGGTTCGAGTCCCTCTCCCGCTACCAACGATATCGTTCTGCTTCAGGTGATCATGTCATTTCAGGCGCTGGTCAGACCGGGCGCGGATGGACTCTGGTGCCAATCCGGGTGTCATGCATCATGAGTGCAACGCCAAGTCCCCGGTCTTCCCTCAAAAACAGGATCT
>Ga0180009_10007206_pt1 | contig 11434 bp, 11 predicted proteins | sample OS_PC_MetaG_FD_123537 | JGI IMG/M metagenome (GOLD analysis project Ga0180009, IMG submission 123537) | Groundwater microbial communities from the Aspo Hard Rock Laboratory (HRL) deep subsurface site, Sweden - OS_PC_MetaG | ecosystem: Environmental > Aquatic > Deep subsurface > Groundwater...
AATTACAATTTATGTGGCTGCTGAGTAGTAACTTTATTTTTAATATATCGTCCTTACGGGACTAATTACAAAAATGTTAAGTCACAATATTTATGAAAATATGTACTTAGCAAGTCTTTCAGAATAATATTTTACCGGATTGGCTTCCTGAAGAAATATGATATCAGGGTCCAACTCCTTAATTTGTGAAACCAGAATATTGAATCGCTCTCCTTTGCGTGTTTTTGTTTCATAATCACCCATTCTAAATACACCGTTGTAATTCAACCCCGACCAAACGTTTATCGTAACTACTTTGAGTTTGAGATCTTTCTCTTGTGCGCTTACATTAAATGAGTTTAGAAAGAGAAATATTATTATTGTATAATTCTTCATGTGTTATACTCTGCCATAATCAGTCGTAGAAACCCCAGAACAAACTTTTTGGACTTACCGCCCGTGTGCCTCCTCAGGATTTAGAAGTGGCGACACACGTGGACGGATCAAATTATTTTAAGAGCGCATAACCGAAAATAATTGATACACGCGTTCCATCAGGATTTTTAGCAACAGCTAAATTGATCGGAATACTTACTCCTCCGTAATCGAAGCTTTTGCCTATCGCTCCTATAATTGAGGTGGCAGCTCCGCCGCCAACAGATGGCGATAAATTAGGACCTAATCCAAATTCTAAACCGTTTGGGAAACGAACGCCAAAAATTAAAGACAAACTCGGAATTAGCGTACCATATTCAACTCCGCCAACCAAAGGAATAAATTCTGTTACGAATTGAGGACCTCCTCCTTCAGGAATAACTTGCCATTCAAAATGCCAGCCGAATTGACTTACTAAATTGCCGATATTCTTTTCGTCCAATTTCTTTTGAAGCGCGCTTCCAGCAAGCAGATATGTGAATCCTAATCTTGGTCCGCCCCAGTTTCTTTCTACAATTTTAGGCTTTTTTATCTCTTCGGATTCCTGAGAAAAAACCGAATTGCTAAAAACGATCAATAAAAGAAGAACAACCGTCAGTAATATTCTGTATTGTGTAAACATTTCTTTCTCCTTGTTGTGTCAAATGATTTATAGAAAAATAGATAAACCCATTAGAATACCAAAGAATGATAATTTGTCTTCGGATTTATAGGTGTAATCCCAGCTTTTAATTTCATCCGATAGATTCTGCTCGGAATGTTTATTTTTTGAATTTAGTGAGCCTAAGTTGCCCATAAAATTGATTTCCCACATTCCTTTTGGGAATGGAAGCCTTTCGTGCTCATTTTCCTGAGCAGATATTGTTAATGCTGCAATTAGTTTTATTGCTAAAAATATAAACGATTTCATTGTTCCTCCTATCTGATTAGATTACAATTACATGATAGGGGTTTCTTTTCATGTTGTTGTCATGGAAATGTAATTTTACGGTAAAAGATATCTCATCCAAGAACATATCTCTAGAAATTACCGTTCCGATTTTTTTAATAAAGAATTTCAATATTTTGAATTCCATGACGGAAAGATCTATTTGCACTCCACTTTTATATGCCTCTAACTTTTGGAAGTCAAGCTTAACATCAGAAAATGAGAAAGTTTCCACTTCTCCTTCATATTCCTTTTTACGCCGAAGTATTGCTTTTACTCTCGCCAAAAGTTCTCGTGTACTGAAGGGCTTGGTCATATAATCATCCGCTCCAATTTCAAGTCCTAACACTTTATCCATTTCTTCTTTTTTACACGTTAGCATTAAAATTGGGGTTTGAATATTTTTACTCCGCAAGTCTTTGCATATCTCAACTCCGTTTTTATTTGGGAGCATTAAATCCAAAATAATCAGATCGAATTTATCTTTCTCAGCAATTGCGAGTCCTTCTTCACCATCATCACAGGTTATAGATTCGTAATGCTCTTCTTCTAACGAAATGCTTAATCCCTGCAGAATAACCGGATCGTCATCTATTATTAAAATTTTTTTCATTTCTTTTCCAATTGGTTATTTGCTCTTTTATTGTTTGGATAACATTGATTTATTTTATGCCTTAAATTTAACTGTAACGCTTGTGCCTTCATTTTTAAAGCTTTGGATATCGATTTGCGAATTCAATAACTCACAACATCTTTTAACTAGCGTTAATCCGATTCCATTGCCCTCGTAGTTTTTAGAATAACTTACGTCTTCCTGAGAAAATGGTTCAAATAATTTTTCCATAAACTCTTTACTTATTGCGAAAAGAGCGGAATAAAACCGACTACAATTCGGAAATATTCCTCTGAATCGCTACGGGAATATCTTCTATTAGAATAGGATTTTGATTATATTAAAGAAAGTTAAAACCGGAAGTCGGATGTTCAGCATAATAATCGCACTCGTACTATTTCGGATTCTGCAGCCACAAGAGGATCCTTATTATAATCAACGCCTGCAAATGGTTCAGCATCAAATTGAAAACCGCGGTATAAAAGATTCATCTACATTAAAAGCAATGAGGAACGTGAAGCGGCATCTATTTGTTCCTAAAGGATCGATTAAGTATGCTTATGACGATAGACCCTTACCAATAGGTTACGGGCAAACGATATCCCAGCCTTATTGTGTTGCATATATGACCGAAATTCTAAAACCCGGAACAGATCACAAAGTTTTAGAGATCGGTACAGGTTCCGGATATCAAGCAGCGGTTTTAGCGGAAATAGTTGACTCTATGTTTACTATTGAAATAATTGAGGAATTAGGTAAATCGGCTAAAAAGAGACTTAAAAATCTTGAGTATAATAATGTTCAAGTTAAAATTGAGGACGGCTACTACGGATGGGAAGCACATGCACCTTTCGATGCAATAGTAGTTACAGCTGCAAGCGAATATATTCCGCCTACGCTCATAAAGCAACTAAAAGACGGCGGTAGAATGGTTATTCCCATCGGTTCTCCTTTTATGGTACAAACATTAATGCTTGTAGAAAAGAAAGGAGATAAAATTACTACAACGAGTTTGATACCTGTCCGATTCGTCTCTTTTACAAGAAGTAAATAAACAGCGCTACAATTATGCAAAAGCGGATTCAGTTATCAATCGGACTATTATCCATATCGATTATCGCTTTCCAATTAATATTGATGCAGATACTTTCGATAGTGCAATGGTATCATTTTGCATACATGGTTATCTCGGTTGCATTGTTAGGTTTTGGTACCGCAGGAACGTTTCTATCGATTTTCAAGAAAAAATTATTGAGCGCAATCGATGTTATTCTCCCTATTTTAATGATAACCTCCGGATTGGCGATGACGCTTGTAATAAGAATTTCACAAACCGAATTTATCCGGTTCGATTCATATTTAACGTTTGCCGATTTGTCTCAAATTTGGAAACTACTTTTAACTTATCTCCTTTATATTTTTCCTTTTTTTCTTTCAGCATTAGCAATAGGGATCACTTTTGTAAAATATCCCCATTCAATCGGTAAATTATATTTTTACAACTTATCCGGCTCCGCTTTTGGCGGAATAGTAGCAATTGGACTAATATGGCGCTTTCTACCTCATGAAATACCGGCAATCATTTCAATAATTCCCCTTGTAGCCGGATTAATAATTATTTCTAAAAAAATAATATACTTATTTTTTGTTGCAGTAATAACAGTAATTATTATTGTAGTTAATATATTTCAACAAAACCAATTAGTACTTTCTGAATTCAAGAGCCTAACTAAAACATTGAACCTTCCTGAAGCCGAAATTAAATTGAGTAAAAACAGTCCTTATGGATTTATGCAATTTGTTACTTCGCCTGCTTTGAGATATGCACCTGGACTGAGTTTGAATTTTACAGGTCCAATAACAGCAAGCGATGCGGTTTTTAGCAACGGTGACTGGTATGCACCAATTATTCATGGAAATCTAAAAAATAAGACCTTTATTTTAGATTACACTACAATTTCCCTTCCCTATTATACGGGAGAAAAAGAAAGAGTATTAATTCTAGAATCAAAAACAGGATACCGCGTCTTTCATGCATTAACGAAGGGAGCAAAAAATGTTGTAGCTGTTGAACCTAATTCTTTGATTATTTCATTATTAAAAAATGAATTAGCAGGTAAAACCGATTCCTTGTTCTTCAATCCAAAAGTATCTATCAAAAATATTGATTCACGCACTTTTTTGATGACCGACACATTAGAATATGATTTAATTACTCTCCCTATAATCGGTTCATTCGGCGGTTCCTCGGGTTTGTATGCCCTTCAAGAAGAATATAATCTTACAGTTGATGCGTTTAGGCAAATTTGGAATAAACTTTCATCAAATGGTCTCTTTTCCGTTACCTGTTGGATGGATCAGCCTTATCGCAATCCCTTAAAGATTCTTTCAACAATAGTTGAAACATTAAATCAGGAAGGAATTGAAAATCCCGTAAGCTACATTGCCGCTGTGAGAAGCTGGGGTACAATAACTTTTATTGTTAAGAAATCTCCTCTTTTAATAAATGAATTAAATCGAATTCGGCAATTTTGTAAAACAATGTTTTTCGATCCCGCGTTATTACCCGACATTGTAAAACAGGAGCGAACTAATTTTAATAAACTTCAAAACGAGGAATTCTTTCAATATATCGATGAAATTTTGAAAAATAGTCGTGCAAAATTTTATACCGATTATGCTTTTAAAATTGAACCGGCAACCGACAACCGTCCCTACTTTTCTCAATTTCTCAAATTTAGAAGTCTTCCGAAATTATCCGAACAATTCGGGAATTATACTGCTCCTTATTTTGAGATCGGCTATATTGTTTTAATTCTCACTTTCTTTCAAATTATAATAGCATCATTTTTGTTAATCATAGTTCCGCTTTTCAAAACCGGATGGAGAAGCAGCAATAAGTTATGGACGTTTACTTATTTCAGCGGTATTGGGATGGGATATATGTTTGTGGAAATAGTCTTCATTCAGCGCTTCATTCTTTACTTTGGAAATTCAATTTATTCCGTAGCTGCGGTTATCAGTTCAATGTTAATTTGTTCCGGTGCCGGTAGTTATTTTTCTTCATTTTTAAAAGCAAAAAGAGGAATAACTTTTTTTATTTTTGGTACGATTGTAGCGTTGATATTAATTTATTCCGTTATCCTTTTTCCGGTTTTAAAATTAACAATTTCATTTCCATTTATTATGAAGTTGTTAATAGCTATATTGATTATTTCGCCATTAGCCTTCTTGATGGGCATACCTTTCCCTGCAGGTATTAATTTACTTGTAAAAAAAAGTGAAGATGAAATTCCATGGGCTTGGGGAATTAACGGATGCTTCTCGGTTGTAAGCACAGTTTCTGCAACTATAATAGGAATTGAATTTGGATTTACTTCAGTTATATTGCTTGCATCTCTTGCATACTGTTTGCCGTTATTTGCAAATTTGAGGATAAAAAAATAGTCGGCTTCATCATAAAACATTAATAAAAATTTTTTTTTACTTGACAAAAGAAGATTTTTAAATTAGATTTACTTTGTATATCAAAGTACTTTATGGGGAAGTGTAAAAATGGTAAACAATATAGCTCAGCAAGAACTTGCTTTCATTAAAAAAGTGATGGCTGACAGCCGTCAAATATTAATAGACGACGGTAAATCTCTTATATTCTGGGGCATATTAGTGTCCTTTGGTTTGATTGTAACATATCTGTCAATTGCAGGAAAATGGCATGTAACTCCAGGCTGGTTCTGGCCAGCATTGATCGCTTTTGGTTGGGTTTATACAATTGTAACCGAAATTCGGCGCGAGAAAAAAAGAAGTGTAAAAACATTTGCCGGTAAAATAATGGGAGTTTTGTGGTTTTCTATCGGTGTATCGGCAACAATATTCGGATTTGTTGGAACCATATCGGGTGCGTATCATGAGGTTGTTATAAGCCCGGCAATATCTATTCTTCTTGGAATAGGTTACCTTGTAAGCGGTCTTCTATACGGAAAAACCTGGTTTGCACTTTTATCAATTGGATGGTGGACTGGTGCTATTGTAATGTTTTTGCTGCTCAATCTTGAAACACTTCTAATTATGGTCGGAATGATGGTGGTTTTGCAAACGATTCCCGGCATAATTTTATATAAAGAATTTAAAAAAGAAATACTGAACTCTAAATAGATGCTCAATTTTGATTATCAACAATTAGATGAAATAATTCACTCAAGAATACGGCTTGCCATTATGGCTGTACTCGTAACCGTTGATGAAGCGGAATTTACTTTTCTGAGGGAGAAAGTGCATACTACAGACGGAAATCTGAGCACTCATTTAAAGAAATTAGAAGATACAGGATACATTGCCGTGAATAAAAGTTTTGAAAATCGAAAACCGGTTTCAAGATATATGCTTACACAAAAAGGGAAAAAAGCATTTGAATCTTATGTTGAGCACCTAGAAAGACTTATTGGAAAGTAGCTATTGTGCACGACTAGTTTGTTCATCATCCCTCCTTTCCGATTCAGATAAATTCATTAATTGTATATATAATTATCTAAGGAAAAAAAATGAAAGTAATTTCTTTATTTATGGTTTTAGTAATCTTAATTTTCAACGCATCGAAGATGAACGCACAAGATGGTTTAATAACCGGTAGGGTTATGGATGCAAAAACCCGTGAAGCGCTTATCGGCGTTAATGTTATCGTTATTGAATTGGAAAGTACGGGTGCAGCCACTGACAACGACGGTAATTTCCAAATAAAAGTACCGGTGGGATCCTATTCAGTGAAAGCAAGCCTAATCGGATATCAATCGGTAGTTAAAACCGATGTCGTTGTTTCAGCCGGACGCGGGTTACATATTCTAATTAATATGTCTGAATCAACTCTATCTATAGATCAGGTTACCGTAACGGCAGATTATTTTGATGAGGCAATCATTGAAAACGATTTGAGTACTGTTATGCTTCATTCCGAAGAGGTTCGGCGTTCACCGGGCTCATCTCAAGATTTTCAAAGAATTCTTCAGGCTATGGCAGGAGTAGCATTTTCCACAGATCAATCGAACGAATTGTTGGTGCGCGGCGGTTCACCGAATGAAAATTTAACCGTTCTGGATAATATTGAAATTCATTCTACGAGTCATTATCCGAACACTTACAACTCCGGCGGACCAATTAATATGATCAATGTTGAATTAATTCAGGATATTCAGTTTTCTACCGGAGGATTTATTTCTAAGTACGGCGATAAACTTTCGTCCGTTCTTAGCGTTACAACCAGAGAGGGAACTAGAATCAGAGATTTCTCAACAAATGCAAATATTTCTATGGCGGGATACGGTGCGGTTCTTGAAGGCAGCATAAATAACGGCAGAGGGTCCTGGCTTTTATCGGCGAGAAACAGTTACATAAATTTGATTGCAGGTGCCGTAGGTCTTACAGCAATTCCCTATTATCACGATGTACAATTCAAAGCTGTTTATGACCTTACTAAAAAGCATCAAATTTCCTGGACGGGTATTTACGGAAACGACAGAATTGATATTGAAGGAACACCTGACAGAAATAACCTCATAATGGCAAATTCAAAAGATTCAATTGATGTGGAATCGGTAGATGTAAAACAGTTTCAGTATGCAACCGGTTTAACTTTGAAGAGTTTATGGACAAAGAATTTTTACTCTCTTATTACTCTTTCAACCAACAACTACAATTCAAAAGTACTTGTGAGCAGTGATTTCACAGAGCGAAAATATGATTCAAACGGGGATGTATTCGATCCATCGATCCTCAATTCACGGACAATTTTCAGCAATGAGAATGATAATGGCGAGACTACCTTAAGGACAGTATTCGTATTGAATATTGACAAACAGTATGAATTGAATTTTGGCGGTTCATTAAAATTTATTCAATTTAAAGACTTAACGGAATTGGATTCCGACACGGTCAGATATGATGTAAATAAAGATAATTTTTTCGATAATACTGTTATTCTTCCCGCTGCAGATCTTTTAAATGACTTTAATTTTTTCCAATATAGTAAATCATTTCTATATCTTAATAATAAACTAAAATTATTCAGCGATAGGCTAACATTAAATTTTGGCATTAGATATGACTATTTTTCATATAGCAACCGGGGGAATTTGAGTCCCCGTTTATCTGCTTCTTATCATATCATACCTAACATTACTTCGTTGAATTTCGCTTACGGTGAATTTTACCAAACGCAAGCTTTACCTGTTTATGGCGATAGATATCAATCAGAAGTTAACCGTTATTTACAAAATACTAATTCAAGGCATTTCGTTTTGGGACTCGAACATATATTCAACGAAGGGCTAAAACTTACAGCCGAAGCATACGTTAAATATTATTCCGATCTACCGGTCAGGGAAGATTTTATTCACTTTTCGGATAGAACTTTTCGATCTGAAAAATATTTGAATATCGGACGTAAAAGAACCAGAGGCATCGATATTCTAATGCAACAAAAATTAGTAAAAGATATTTACGGAACGCTAAGTTATTCGAGAATGTGGACGGAAGTTGATGATCCCCGTATCGGTTATGAAGGGAACAATTATGTTTCCGATTATGATTTCCCCCATATATTCACAATCATAGTCGGGAAAAGATTCAAAGACTTTAGGAAAAAATTGGACGGTATGCCTTTCTATATTAAATACCCTTCATTTCTTTTTCCCTTTTCGGATGATATGGAAATAAGTCTGCGATGGCGATATGCAAGCGGTAAACCTAATACTCCGAGAGAATATACGCCTTATGAACAGCACAGAGAAGGCGGAGTAAAATGGAGCAATGGATGGTGGGTACAAGGCTCAAATATTAATGGTGAAAGATTTTCGGATTATCACCGTCTTGATTTCGGATTTAACAGCAGATTTAATTTTCATAATTGGAATGCGGTAGTATTTCTATCGGTACAAAATATATATAACAGAAAGAATATCTCTCAATATAGATACAACTCGGACGGCACATTTGATAATATCTATCAGTACGCATTACTGCCGGTTTTTGGACTTGAAGTAGAATTTTAGTTCTCTGAATTTGGAAAACGAAAAGGACAATAATAGCCGTAAATGCAGATTAAGAAGAGGATTGCATCGATAAATAATAGAGTTGATTTATTTTTCACCTTAATCCCACGATATGGAATATTGCTCAACAACTCAGGAGATGCAAAAAAAAGAGGAACCGCCATAATATAAATAGAAATTGACTGACAGAATAGAGCGATTTATTAAATTTGTCTTCTGGTCATTCAATTTTAGGAATCAATATAGAAGAAGGTGGATAACCATTTGTCACAAAATTGTAAAATTCTTCACCAATTAAAAAATTAGATTATGATTACTGGTTACAGATTAGGGCGAGTGCAAAATTGAGTCGGGAGATACTGATAGTATCCATACATTTGCTTGTTATCTTTTGAGAAATAGGATATAATGATATATCGTTTTAAGAAAATATGACTGATTTTACATTCAAAGAGGTGATTTAGCAAACTACTATGATTGAACAATTTCTTTTTTCGCTTGGCGTTATTGGTCCCGTCTTTCTTTTAATTTTATTAGGAATTATTGTAAAGGTCTTAGGAATAGTTGACCAGGATTTTGTAACGAAATCTTCTAAGTTTGTTTTTAAAATCTCGCTGCCTGCATTGCTGATAAATAAATTAGCAAGCGCAGATTTTGGACAAGTCTTCGACGTAGAGATAATCTATTTCGCCCTGATTACAACGGTAATGCAATTTGGCTTGAGTTGGATTGCATCGATGTATTTTACAAAACTGCCGGAAGACCGGGGAGTATTCATTCAAGGGAGTTTTAGGAGTAATTATGCAATTGTTGGGCTGGCGGTTTTATCAAATTATTTTGGAAATGGCGTGTTGGGCAAAGCTACATTAGTACTGGCTTTTGTTATGCCGCTTTATAATTTGCTCGGAGTAGTTTCCCTTGTTCTGCCTCATCAAAGAATTAGAGAAATTAATTTCCTAAATATTCTCAAAGAAATTATGATGAATCCTTTGGTGCTCTCTGTTTTTATCGCAATGCCTTTCAGCTATGGAGTTATTGAAATGCCTGTCGTAGTTGATAAAACTATTTTATATCTGAGCAACATTGCACTGCCACTTGCTTTGATTGGCATCGGCGCAACATTAAATCTTGAGAGTTTAAAAGCAGCTTCAATAATGTCCTTTACTGCGAGCGGAATTAAGATTGTAATATTTCCAATGATTTTTTCAATCATCGCGATTTATTGGGGATTCTTCGGTGCCGATCTTGGGATTCTATTTGTTTTATTCGGCAGTCCAACTGCAATTGCATCGTTTATAATGGCAGATGCAATGAAAGGGAATCGAATGCTTGCCGGCGATATCATTATCATCTCATCGGTTTTATCTGTACTAACTTTGAGCATTGGATTCACCTTCCTAAATTATTATGGATATATCTAAAATGGCAGGTTGATTTCTCGAAGAAATTATGATGACTACTCGAAAAAAAATCGCATAATTCATGAAATAAAATTATGACCAGATGAACACAACTTTGAATAAATGGCAGGAAGAGCTGAATTCTAATTTGGGATCAAAAATCCGTTGGGATGCGGTTACTCTTCAACTCTATAGTACCGCCGCCTGCTTTTATGAAATTACTCCGCTTGCAGTCGTGATTCCTGAATCAATCGAAGATATTCAAAATACAATTTCAGTTTGCGCCGAGTACAAAATACCGGTTTTACCAAGAGGCGCCGGTTCAAGTCTTTCCGGGAATTCAGTCGGCAGAGCAGTCATTCTAGATTTAACTCGCAATTTTAACCAAGTAAAAATTATTTCAGAAAATCTGGTTCACTGTGGAGTTGGTGTTGTATTAAATAATTTACGGGATCACTTGAAACCGCTGAATAAAAAATTTGCTCCTGATCCCAGCAGTGGAAATGTATGCGTTATCGGCGGAATGCTTGGAAATAACAGCGGCGGTCCGCACACAATTAAACATGGAAACATGTATAAGCATGTTGATGAAGTCGATGTTATTCTATCTAATGGAAAGTTATTCAAAGCAAAAAACATCAAGCTAACTGAAATTGCTGAACTGGATGATTTTCATAAACCATATTATGAAAGAGTAAAAGAGCTTCTGGAAAAATATAAGAGTGAAATTTTTCAGAGCAGACCTAACTCTACAAAGAATGCTTCCGGATATCAGGTTTGGGACATATTAACAGAGACACACCTTAACTTAGCTTTGATGATGGTTGGAAGCGAAGGAACGCTTGGAGTTTTTAGCGGGGCTAAATTAAAAGTTATTCCCACAGTAAAAAGGCGTGGAATAATTTCTTTCTATTTTTCAGACATTGCCCAAATGGGAATTGCCGTAAAACACCTGCGAGCTTTGGGAGCTTCCGCAATTGAATTCGTTGATCAATCTTTTATTCAATTAGCTCTCAGTTTCAAACCGGAACTAAAA
>Ga0180009_10007207_pt1 | contig 11433 bp, 9 predicted proteins | sample OS_PC_MetaG_FD_123537 | JGI IMG/M metagenome (GOLD analysis project Ga0180009, IMG submission 123537) | Groundwater microbial communities from the Aspo Hard Rock Laboratory (HRL) deep subsurface site, Sweden - OS_PC_MetaG | ecosystem: Environmental > Aquatic > Deep subsurface > Groundwater...
ATACATAGACCCTACTGACAGATGCAATGCTAACTGTACATACTGTTACATCCCTGCTGAAATAAGAAAACATGGCAGTCAGATGACAGGGAAGGATCTCAATACAGTATTGGAAAAGATTGCGGTACATTTCAAGGATTTAAGAAAAAAACCTGTAATTGTCTTTCACGCTGCTGAACCGCTGTTGGTGAAAGATATACTGTTTGACTCCATAAAAAAATTCAGCAGTAAATTCGTTTTCGGCATTCAGACAAATGCGCTCCTTCTCGAAAAAGGGGATGTGGAGTTTATGAAAAAATACAAGGTAGGCGTAGGCGTATCGCTTGACGCACCCGATGCTCATACAAACAATCTCTCAAGGGTAACGGCAAAAGGCGGAGGCAATTTCGAGAAGGCTGTTCAGGCATTAGACTGGTTTAAAGGCTATGAAGGGTTGAATGTAATCGCGACTGTCACAAAATTCAATGTCAAAAAGCTTTCGGAGCATGTAAGATTTCTTCATAAGAAAAGAGTGCCGTGCATACTTTTAAACCCTGTCCGGGTGACACAGAAACAGGCATTGAAACAGAAGCCGGATGAAAAGGAGTTTGCAAAAGAATTAATAAGGGCTGTTGAGACAGCGATTGAGCTGACAAAAAGATCCGGCAGACAGATCGTTGTGGGTAATTTTGCAAATGTTATTCTGGCAATAATATCGCCTGTCGCAAGACGCATGATGTGTGATATTTCTCCTTGCGGCGGAGGCAGGACATTTCTTACAATCACTGCAAGCGGCGATATGGTGCCTTGCGGCGAGTTTATTAGCTTCAAAGAATTCTCAGGGGGAAATATCTTCAAGACATCAATTGAAAAGGCGATGAACTCAAAGCCGTTTAAAACAATCAGAGAAAGGACTGTGGAGAAGATTGATGAATGCAGCACATGCGGCTTCAGACACATATGCGGCTCGCCATGCCCTGCTGAGATGTATGCCAGAGGCAATATGTACAGAAAGGCGGAGTTTTGCGAGTTTTACAAAGAGATGATAAGATATGCCTTTAAATTGATATCTGAAGATAAGGTTCCATATCTCCTCAGAGAAGGCTCTCTGCAACAGATGCAGTATGAGTACCGCTATGCGTAAAGGATATATACATATTTATACAGGAAACGGCAAGGGCAAAACCACTACTGCATTGGGGCTTGCATTAAGGGCAGTGGGCGCAGGGCTTAAGGTATTTGTAGGACACTTCATGAAAAAAAGAATATGTAGTGAACATAAGGCATTGGAAAGATTTAAAGACCTTATAACAATAAAACAGTACGGCACTGGTTTTCTGAGGTCAAAAATCCCTACTCCATCCGAAAAGGCATCTGCAAAAAAAGGGCTTGAAGATGTAAAAAAAGCGCTTCTGTCAGGACAGTATGACATGGTAATGCTGGATGAGGTAAACATTGCTGTTCACTACGGACTTATTAGCGCAGATGATGTGCTGGGATTGCTTAATAAAAAGCCTCCTGAGACAGAGGTAATTATAACAGGCAGATATGCAGATGAAAAACTTATCAAAAAGGCAGACCTTGTAACAGAGATGAAGGAGATCAAACACTATTTTAAAGAAGGGGTTAAAGCAAGAAAAGGCATAGAGTATTGAAATGCAGAAGACAGAATACAGAACACAGACAAAGAACGAGAAACATCTTGGGATAATCATAAGTGACGGAAATGAAAGGTGGTGTTGAGATGAATAAAGTATATCTTATTGGGATTGGGCCTGGTAGCCCTGATTACCTTACTGTTCAGGCGATAAACACAATAAGAAAAACAGATGTCTTTTTCCTTCTTGAAAAAGAGGGAGAAGGGTGTAAGGATTTTCTCAAAATGAGAAAGAAGGTATTAGAAAGATATCTGGAAAGCGGGAAATATAGAATTGTGGTTGCCAGGATTCCCAAGCGTAAAAAGGGCGGTAAGTCATACGACGCAGAAGTTGAAGCATGGCGCCAGAAAAAGGCAGAAATTATTACCGAATTGATTAAAAATGAGCTGAAAGATGGAGAAACTGGAGCTTTTCTTGTCTGGGGTGACCCTGCATTATACGACGGACATTTAGAGATTTTACAACATATACTTGAAAAAGGAGCAATAAATTTTGAGTACGAGGCGATACCAGGAATAACCAGTATTCAGGTCCTGGCTGCAAAACATAAGATCCCACTCAACCGGATAGGGGAGTCAATCGTGATTACTACTGGCAGAAAACTAAAGGAATATTCAACTGACGAAGTTACAAATGTCATTGTATTGTTGGATTCCTATTCTGCCTTTAAACGTTTCCAAGATACGAATATTGATATCTACTGGGGAAGCTATTTAGGGACCGAGGATGAAATCTTAATTTCGGGGAAGTTAAAAGATGTAATTGACGGTATTAAAAAAATAAGAAGGGAAGCTAAAAATAAAAAGGGTTGGCTCATGGATACATATATTTTAAGACGGTCAAACAAAAAGTCAGTGTAGATGAAGAAAATGGGGATTAACGAAAGAAAAATTATTTACGCTCAATAAGTATGACTAAAATTAATGTCGTAGGAATAGGTTACAGACCCTTTGATAAAAGGGCAAGGGAAATTATTTTGGCTTCTGAAATCATCCTTGCATCCAAAAGGCTCTTTGAGGTTTTTAAGGGATATAAAGAATATGAGGAAGTTAAAGATAAGATAAAGGTCATAAACAATGTGGAAGAGACAATAAAATTCATTCACTCGTCACTCGTCACTCATCACTCGTCACTCATCACCCTCCTCGCCTCAGGCGATCCGGCATTTTTTGGAATCGGCAGAAGGGCTGTCAAGGAATTCGGAAAAGAAATTGTAGAGATACTTCCTGATTTATCAAGCATCCAGATAGCATTTTCACGGATAAAAGAATCATGGGATAACGCATTTTTAATGAGTCTTCACGGAGGTCCTGATCCTGAAAAAAGAAGAAGGCTGCCGTACGAATTGGATGATATTCCGTATTTACTTCAAAGGCATAATAAGATTGCCATCCTTACTGATAAAGAAAACAATCCTTCAGTTATTGCAAAAGTCCTTTTAGAATCTTCTGCGCTACTGCTCTCCTGCTCTTCTGCTCTAAAAGTGTATGTCTGTGAAAAACTCGGGTATCCAGATGAAAAAATAACAGAAGGCACACCTGAAGAGATTGCAGGGATGTCGTTTGCAACTCCGAATGTGGTCATCATACAGAACATCCCCCACCCGCACCCCGCCCCCTCGAGGGGGGAGGGCAAGGGAGGGGGTGCATGCCATGCCTCCGAAGTCAGATTTGGACTTAAGGAAGACGAGATTATTCATTCCAGAGGGCTCATAACTAAAGATGAAGTAAGGGCAGTAACCATCCACAAGTTGAGACTTCCTCAAAAAGGCGTGCTATGGGACATAGGCACGGGCTCAGGTTCGGTATCAGTGGAAACAGCAAGGCTGTATCCTGAAATAAAGGTTTTTGCCGTTGAAAAAGACGAGGAGCAGATTAAAAACATCAAAGAGAACAGGATTAAATTTGACGCAACCAATATTGAAATAATAAAGGGACAGGCGCCTGATGTTTTGATAAACCTCCCAGCCCCTGACAGGGTTTTTATTGGCGGCAGCGGCGGAAGGCTTAAGGAGATAATAAACATTATCAGCAATAAAATGACATCTGGAATTGTTGCTATAAATGCTACTACAATAGAGACTTTGAATGAGTCAATTCAATACCTTGAAAACAATGGATTTAAGGTAGAGGTCTCTGAGGTTTCGATATCAAGGGCAAAAATTATAAGTGGTAGAAGACATATGAGTTCCTTAAATCCGGTATTCGTTATAACTGGAGAAAAACAGACATGACAGGTAAGTTTTATGTCATAGGCGTAGGTCCCGGAGACCCGGAACTGCTGACACTAAAGGCAGCGCGGATTCTCAGGGAAGTTAAGTGCATCTGCGTTCCAAAAGGCAGAGAGGAAGGAAGCAGCCTTGCGCTGTCAATAGTTAAGAAGGCGCTGAGCCTTGACAATAAAGAGATTATTGAAGCCTATTTCCCGATGAGGAAGACAAAGACAAGTAGACAGTCAGAAGATTGTGAACTTGACAACAAATGGGCTGAGACTGTAAAAAATATCCTGAGCAGACTTAATAAAGGAATCGACGTCGCTTTTATCACATTAGGAGACCCTGCTATTTACAGCACTTTTTTTTATTTATATGACAGGCTGCTTGAATCGAAACCCGAATTAAAGATAGATATAATACCCGGCGTGTCCTCCATAAACGCCTCTGCGGCAAAGGCGAAGATATCTCTGGGGCTTGCTGATGAAAAGATCGCAATCCTGCCCGCAAATTATATTGAGAACCTGAAGGAGACTCTGGAAAAATTTGACACTGTAGTGCTTATGAAGGTTAATAAAGTATTTGAAGGCATAATTCATACCCTCACTGAAATGAATTTACTAAACAAAGCAATATATATATCAAGGGCAGGCATGGAGGATGAAAAGGTATTCAAAAATATCAAACATGTCAAAGAAGAAGACCTTAACTATTTCTCTATGATAATAGTTAAAAAGGGGGCTCGTGGGGGAGACAAAGTCTCCCCCACGCACTAAAAATGAGCAAGGTTTTTTTTATAGGCGCCGGTCCGGGAGACCCTGAACTTATAACAATTAAAGGCAGAAAGCTGCTTGACAGCGCTGATGTTGTAATTTATGCTGGGAGTCTCGTAAATCCGGAACTGCTCATAGGCTTAAATGCAGAAATCCATGACTCTACAAAGATGACCCTTGATGAGATAGTGGAAATCATAAGGAATGCTGTAGGCACCGGAAAAACCGTTGTCAGGCTTCACACAGGTGACACATCGTTTTACAGCGCAATATCAGAACAGATAGAAAAGCTCCGGGAGTTAAATATTGGATATGAAATTATCCCAGGCGTTTCATCCGCAATGGCAGGCGCTGCAATACTCGGACAGGAACTTACAATCCCTGAGATAAGCCAGACTGTAATATTTACTCGTATTGAAGGAAAAACACCTGTGCCGGAAACTGAAAAACTCAGCGAGCTTGCAAGGCACAGGGCGACAATAGTCATATTTTTAAGTGTTGGGATGATCGAAGAAGTTAAGAGCGAACTTTTGCAGGGCTATTCCGAAGACACGCCTGTTGTAATCATTGAAAAGGCTACTTGGAAGGAACAGAAAGTCGTAAGAGGTCAGCTAAAAGACATTGTAAGTTTAGTCAAAGATGCAGGCATTAAAAAAACTGCATTGATATATGTCGGAGAATCGCTGAGGGCATCCGAAAAATCTTTAGGCAAAGAATCAAAGCTGTATCACAGGGATTTCAAGCATGGCTACAGGAAATAAGAGTCAGAAGGCGGAAGTCAGAATCCGGAAGCCGGAAATTAAAACTGCAATTTTTTATATAACAGATAATGGTTTTAGTCTTGCCAAAAAAATTAAAAGACTTTATTCGGATGTCGAAGTTCTTAAATTTAAATCGGAAGCTGTTTCCGAAGCCTGGAATGAGCGCGGGAATCTCATCTTTATCATGGCATCAGGCATTGTCGTACGGACTGTTGCGCCTCTGATAAAGGATAAGCGGACAGACCCTGCTGTTGTTGTGCTTGATGAAAAAGGGGGATTCGCCGTCAGTCTTTTGAGCGGGCATCTTGGGGGCGCAAACAAAATTGCAAAAGAGATTGCAGATTTCCTCAGCGGGCAAGCTGTTATTACAACCGCATCAGATACTAACAACCTGCCTGCAATAGATTTATGGGCTAAAGAAAATGACTTAGTTATAGAGAATTGGGATACTGTTCCTGAGATATCAACAAGGTTTTTAAACAGCGGCGAATTGAGGGTTTATTCGGAAGTTGAGATAAAGATGCCTGAGGGGTTTTTGAGAGTAGATAAGCCAAGTTCCGCTGATGTGCTGATAACCAGCAAAAATCTCAAATCTCAAATCTCAGCTTCCAAATTTCAAGCGTATCTGCGTCCCAAAAATCTCATTATCGGCATTGGCTGTAACAGCGGGACAGCGGCAGATGAGATTAAAGATGCTGTCAAAAGAGCGCTGGCTGAAAAAAAATTATCTTTCCTCTCAATTCATAGTGTCGCAACAATTGACATCAAGGCAGATGAGAAAGGCCTTAATGAATTTGTCCGGGAATATGGATTTTCCATAAAGACATTTACTGCTGATGAATTAAATAAAATCAGTTCGGAGTCAGGAGTTCGGTCTATCCAACCCATAGGGAGTTCGGAGATTGTTTTTAAGGCAACAGGCGCTTATGCAGTTGCAGAGCCCGCAGCATTGCTTGCATCAAGAGCAGATGAGTTGCTTGTGAGAAAGCAAAAGATTGGAAATGTAACAGTTGCAGTTGCAGAAATAAAGTCAGGTGTCAGGTGTCAGGTGTCAGGTGTCAAAAACAAAAATGAAGAGGCAAAAGGAAAAATATTCATTGTCGGGACAGGCCCCGGAAGTGTTGAACATATCACTCCATATGCGCAGAAAGCAATAAGAAACTCCGATGTAATAGTCGGATATGGCACATACCTTGAGTTGATAAAGGAACTAATAGAAGACAAGGAGATTGTTTCAACAGGAATGACGCAGGAAATAGAAAGATGCAAAAAGGCTGTTGAGCTTGCAATGAACGGCAAGACCGTTGCTGTAATCAGCGGAGGCGACCCCGGAATATACGCAATGGCAGGGCTGGTGTTTGAACTCCTAAAAGACCGTAATGCGTTATGCGTTATGCGTTATGCGTTAAAAAATAAAAACGCATCACGTGTCACGCATCACGTGTCACGCGTAGATGTTGAAGTCATTCCCGGTATTTCTGCCCTAAATGCCTGCGCTGCAAGGCTGGGCGCGCCGCTAATGCATGACTTCGCCTCAATCAGTTTATCAGATAGGCTTACGCTGTGGGAGCTGATAGAGAAAAGACTTGATGCCGCAGCCAAAGCTGATTTTGTCATCATACTTTACAATCCGAAAAGCAAAGGAAGGGCCAAGCATATAGACAGGGCAATGGAAATTATTTTGAAATGCCGGAAACCTGAAACACCCGTCGGCATAGTAAAAGGCGCAATGAGAGGGGATGAAAGAATAATCATCACTGATTTAAAAAACATGCTTGAGCATGATATTGATATGCAGACAACTGTGATAATAGGCAATTCTCAGACATTCGTGTGGAATGAGAGAATGATAACGCCAAGAGGATATGAAAAAAAATTCAAAATCTAAAATTCATCCCGATTTATTCGGGACAAAATTAAACTCTGCGCTCCAAACTCCCCGGCCTCGCTCTGCGAAGCGGGGCGGGCCGAACTCCGAACTGAAAAAGAGCGTAGCATTTCTCTGGGATGAATCATTTTTGTGGGGGCTGATGGCTTATAATGCCCTGAAAGCAAATGGCCTGTCCTTTGAACTCATCCGCGCAGAAGACATAAAAAAAGGACGCCTTAAAAATTATGCGATGCTCTTTGTTCCCGGAGGCTGGGCTTCAAATAAATTAAAGCCGCTTGGCGACAAAGGCATCAACGAAATAAAAAAGTTTGTGCGTAACGGCGGAAATTATCTCGGATTCTGCGGAGGCGCGGGGCTTGCAACGCTTGAAGGCATAGGGCTCTTGGATATCAAAAGAAAGCCGACAAAGGAAAGAGTTCCAAGCTTCAGCGGAAGGATTTATCTTAATATAAATGAACACCCGATATGGGAAAGATTCAAAATTCAAAATTCAAAATTCACATCAAAAAACTCCGAACTCAAAACTCCGAACTCAAAACTCGTCTTCCACGCCTGGTGGCCCTCGCAGTTTTTAATAGAAGACAGCGGCTTAAAAATACTCGCAACTTATGGCAACGCCCTGCCTGATTCATTCAGCTCTGATTTGAATGTCGGAGATGTAGAAATAAACGGCAGCTGGTCAGAGCTTGAAGGGATTTATGGGATTAATCTCAACCCTGAAAGGCTGAAAAATGAGCCTGCTGTAATAGAGGGGGCTTTCGGTAAAGGCAGGGTAATATTGTCACTTATACATTTCGATACGCCGGATGATGCAAACGGCACGGTGGTTTTGAGGAATTTATGGAACCATCTGGCGGGAAAACAGTCAGCGTTCAACAGTCAGCGTTCAGCCAAAAACTCCAAACTATTGATTCATTCAGATATAATGTTCAATAACTATTGTAATCTTGTCATTCCGGCTTGTCCGGAATCTTTCTTAGGGAAGGACTCCCGACAAGCGGGAGTGACAGAAAAAGAAAAGAGTTCTCTTAACGAACTGGAGACAGCAGTCAATGACTTAATTAATCTCGGCATTCGCAATTTTCTCTGGTTCTGGAGAAATCCCATGCTTTTGCAGTGGCGCAGGGGGGTAAGAGGGCTTGAATATTGCACTTTGTATATTATGATTAAGGAGATTGCTGAAATACTTAAAGGCCGTTATGCGTCATGCGTCATGCGTCATGAGATAAAAGAAAAGTCCGCAACCCCATTACCCATTACGGATTACTTATTACGAATAAAAGAACTACTTATCCCTTTTGTAGACAAGGCAAAGCATCTTCTTATTTTAGAGAGGTATGAGATTCAGAACGGGCATATTACATACGAAAGATGCGATGACCCTGAGATTCAAAAATTAAGGACAGAACTCTTTTCCTCTTCAAAAAGCCACGGTGGGTTGTTTAAGGAATTAATAGAGGAAGTAGATAAGCTTTTATATGATTTAATAAAAACTGAAGCAACCGGATAATGCAGTAAATATTTTCATTCACTTTTGTGCCCCGAAAGCTTTCGGGGCATGTGTGTTTCATAGGGATTCCAGAGATGGCATGAAACAAGCCTGCCTTTGGCTTCTTGATCCTGAACTTGTTTCAGGACAGGAACTATATTATCGCAAGGTTTGAATCTTTTCGGACACCTCGGATGAAACGGACATCCCGAAGGGATATGTATCGGGCTTGGGACTTCACCAATCTCTTTTGGTGAATGGGCTTGTCTGCCTGAGGCGGATGAAAAGGGGTGAATGGCCATGGCTCGTAGAGGTGAATGGGTGATGCGGGGAGCCGATGCAAGCAGTATGTCTGTATATGGGTGCATTGGTTTGTTAAACAACTCTTCTGTTTTTGCATATTCAACTATCCTGCCGAGGTACATCACAGCTACGGTATCGCTGAAATAATGGACAATCTTAAGGTCATGGCTTATAAACAAAAACGTTATCTTTGTTTCTTCCCTTAGTTTCTGAAGCAGATTGAGTATCTGCGCCTGTATTGAGACATCAAGCGCTGAGAGCGGTTCATCGGCAACTATAAGTTTCGGATTCACAGCAAGCGCCCTTGCAATGCATATCCTCTGCCTCTGGCCGCCGCTGAACTCATGAGGATAACGGTTCATCACATCTGCTCCGAGACCGACTTTTTTCAGGAGTTCTGCGCTTGCGTCTTTGAAGTATTTTTTGTCAACAATCCTGTGTATCTTCAGCGGCTCTGAAATCGTATCAAAAACAGTCCTCCTCGGATTAAGCGATGCAAAGGGATCCTGAAATATTATCTGCACAGATTTTCTGAATGCCTTCAGGGAATCGCCTTTAAGCGCAAATATATCCCTGCCCTCAAAAAGTATCTCTCCTGAGGTAGGCTTCATAAGTTTCAAAACAAGACGCGCAACAGTTGATTTGCCGCAGCCGCTTTCTCCGACAAGCGCAAAGACCTTATCCTTCTCTATTAAAAAATCAATACCGTCCACAGCCTTAAGCCAGAGCGGTTCGCCTGTCAGCCTCTTTTTCACAGGGAAATATTTTTTTAAAGCCTTTACGCTCAGTAGTTCCATATAATCTCTTCTGCTCTTATACACCTTGCAAGGTGTGTGATTTCCTTTTCTGTTGATAGCTGCCTGAGGTCAGGCTCTTTTTCTTGACATGCAGGGATAACAAACCTGCACCTGTCAGCAAACTTGCAGCCGTCAGGAAGCCTGTCAGGACGGGGAACAGTTCCCGGAATAGGATTAAGAGGCTTGCCTTTTTCCTTTGGCAGTGAATCAAGAAGCCCCATTGTATATGGATGCCTCGGGTTGCTGAACAGCTCATTTACATCTGTGAGTTCCGCAATCCTTCCTGCATACATTATCGCAACCCTTCTGGCGTTCTCTGAGATAATGCCAAGGTCATGCGTTATCAGAAGGACTAACATCTTTCTTTCCTGCCGAAGCCCCTGAAGGAGTTCAAGTATCTGCGCCTGTATGGTCACGTCAAGCGCTGTTGTTGGTTCATCAGCTATAAGCAGGGCAGGGTTGCATGCTATTGCCATTGCTATCATCACCCTCTGCCTCATTCCTCCTGACATCTGATGAGGATATTCTTTTATCCTTATCTCAGGCGACGGTATTTTCACATCGCGCAGCAGTTCTACTGCCCTGTCAGAAGCCTCTTTTTTTGACATGCCGAGATGCGTTGTCATAACCTCGGATATCTGATACCCGATAGTCAGAACCGGATTAAGCGATGTCATGGGTTCCTGAAATATCATTGCCAGTTCTTTTCCGCGCAAACGGCGCATGGATTCCCTGTCAAGTTTGAGGAGGTCTGTGCCTTTGAAGTTTATTGCACCTTCGGCATAAGCATTCGGAGGAAGTATGCCCATCAACGCAAGCGCCGTAAGGCTTTTGCCGCAGCCGCTTTCGCCGACAAGCCCGAACACCTCGGATTCATTGATATTAAAAGACAGGCCGCTGACCACTTTTATTGGCAAGGCTTCAGTCCTGAATGAGATATCAAGGGAGTTTATTCCGAGCAGTGACACTGCTTCTTACTGTTCCTTTTTCTTTAGGAGTTGAATGTATGTCTTTGCTTCTTTTTCATGCAGTTCATGCAGATGAGAATCCATGATTATTTAATATATGGATTCAAAGAGCCTTTGTCAACATTCAGTCTATTAACTTTCACCTGAAAATCCACCTCTTTGTCATTCTGGCTTGTCCAGAATCTTTCTTTACGATTCCTGACAAGCAGGAAGGATTCCGAATCCCGAAGCATCGGGAGAATGACAGAAAAAGAAGCGGGAATGACATTTTCATACCCCTTTGTGCCCCGAAAGCTTTCGGGGCATGTGTGTTTTATATAACCACATCAATTATTATCGGTCTTTTATCAGGAGGGATATCGCCAGTCTGAATCCCTGAAAGAAAAACTTCCTCTTAACGCAGAGATGCATTCTTTAATCTCAAGCCCGTTTCCAACGGTTTTCCCAAGAGGCTGATTCATATCCGTAATAACTGCGACTGTCTTTACTCCCATTGAATTGCCTATGTTAACCATTGTCCTTGCAAGGTTTCTTGCATCACTGATATTTTTCATAAATGCGCCCTTGCCTGCCTTCACGTCAAGCACAAGCCCGCCAATGCC
>Ga0180009_10007209_pt1 | contig 11432 bp, 12 predicted proteins | sample OS_PC_MetaG_FD_123537 | JGI IMG/M metagenome (GOLD analysis project Ga0180009, IMG submission 123537) | Groundwater microbial communities from the Aspo Hard Rock Laboratory (HRL) deep subsurface site, Sweden - OS_PC_MetaG | ecosystem: Environmental > Aquatic > Deep subsurface > Groundwater...
ATTGTAGTATCGAGAATATACATCCACAATATATGTGGTTACGAGCAACGTAAATTTTTGTCATAAAGTTCATTCCATAAATGACTCCGAGGCGGAGTTTCGGTGTCAGGTGCTAACGTTGCAAACCTACACAGGCCAAAAGTGCTGCGCTCACATTGGAGCACGCCATCTAAGGCTGTGCTCAGCTGCATACCTGTCGGCAGGCAGTTGGGGTACATGTGCCTCGTTTTTCCTAAGTGCAGGTCTGCCAGGATAAGTGTTTTGATTTACAAGATTAAAATAAGCCAGTCTCCCGCTATAAGCGGGATTAATCCTGTTAAATAATAGACGGCTTAACTTTTACCTAATTCTTTACTCCCCTTTGAACTTTTTGATGATTTTGGGAATAAAGAATGAAAAGATGAAAAGTCCAATGGAAAAAAAGACCTTGAAAGATATCAGCTCTTCCCAGTTACCTGATGCCCACACCTCTTTGAGTGTCCCTATGAAAAATGTAAAAATGAATGTGCCAACAATAATACCCAAACCGGTTCCGAAAAAATAGTCGCGGAAATGCACCTTGGTCAGGCCCATGCCGAAATTCATGGGCGTGAATGGGAAATAGACCAACCGCAGGTAAAGGACTGTTGCAAAACCGTTTCGCTCAATGGCATCGTCATATTTTTTGAGCCTGTCTCCTATAAGCGAGGCAGCAAACTCTCTTCCCAGGGTCCGTCCGATAAAGAACGCAGCACTCGCGCCAAGCATGGCGCCGATCCAGACATATAAGAAACCCCAGTAGGCCCCAAAAATGGCGGCTCCTAACCCGGTTAACAATGTTCCGGGCAAGAACAGGCATATCCCAATGGCGTAAATCAACATGAAGAGCACGGGGGCCCAGTGCCCTGCCGCTTCCAGGAAATGACCCAGGGCTTCCGCTGTCAGATAATCCTTAATTGGTGTAAAACGGATAAAGGAAATGGCCAGAACAATAAAGACAATGAGTATGCCTGCCTTCACCAGGGCTTTACCGCGTGTGTTTGTAAGTTGTTTCATTTCAGTCTCCATCTCTTTTATCAAGTACCCCAATACCATCCACAGATTACGCAGATTCCCGCAGATTATTTAAACATCCCGCCCAACCATCCAATCATCCATCCATCCAAGTACCCAATACCCAATACCCAGTACCCAATCAACAAGCCCTCCCTTTGAGATGGAAAAAGAACTTCAGGCCTTTCTTGACCTTTTCTGAAAATATCTTGGGAGAAAAGAACGTGCCAGCCACACGCTTATTGATCTCGCCAAGCGTCGGGTATGGATGGACAGCAGAGGCCAGGGTGGAAAGCTTTACCTTCCCGTTTAAAACGGCTACCCATTCGTTGAGCAGCTCTCCAGCTTGTGGTCCAAGGATCTGGACACCCAGAGGCTTCTCCTTTTCATCCAGGAGCATCTTTATCTTTCCGACCCTTTCACCCTCTGCAAGACTTCTGTCATTGTCCTTAAATGCTTCCGTCCACACCGAATATTCAATTCCGGCGGCCTTGGCTGCTTTCTCATTCATTCCAATGCTGGCAAGTTCAGGGTCCGTATAAGTACACCACGGAAGAAATGTGTAGTCGGTCTTTCTGGGAAGATGAAAAATAGCGTTGCTGATCACAATGCCTCCTTCATATCCCGCAGCGTGTGTAAATTGATATGCGCCTGTCACATCACCCGCAGCATATATGTGTTTTTGACTTGTCCGCAGCCTGTCATCTGCTTTCAGGCCCTTTCTATCGAATTCGATGCCGATGTCATCAAGACTGAGGCCTTCCAAATTAGCAGTTCTTCCCATGGCCACCAGAACCATCTCGGCCCTGAGATTAACCGTCTCTCCTCCGCCAGTTTTAATAATAACCTCTTTTTCAACACCATGGTCATTGGTACGGATAACAGAGGTATTGAGATGGAATACCACGCCCTCGGAGCCTAAAACGTTCATGACTTCATCAGCCATGTCCTTGTCCTCTTTGCTCAGAATTTGACCACTTCGCTGAACTACCATAACTTGTGTTCCCAAGCGAATGAAAGACTGGGCCATCTCCATGGCGATGGGGCCGGCACCAAGAACAATCATGGATTTGGGCAGGTGATCCAGCGAAAAGATTTCTTTGTTGGTTATATAAGGGGTTTTATCAAGACCCTCTATGGGAGGAATGCCGGGCGAAGAGCCTGTTGCGATGACCCAGTTCTTCGCCGAATATGTATTCCCGTTTAGACGGATAGTGTGTTCATCGGAGAATGTCGGGTCACCAAATTCCACTTTTGCACCCAGAGAGCAAAATCTTTCTTCGGAATCATGCTTCTGAATGGTGCTGATCACTGATTGTATTCTTTTTTTTACCTCGCGGTAATCCACCGGCGGCAGGTCAACAGTGGGAAGGCCAAATGCCTTTGAGTTTCTCATAAAATGGTAGACATGGGCTGTCCTGATCAGGGTTTTACTTGGAACGCAACCAAAATGCAGACAGTCACCACCGAGTTCTTTCTCGTTTTCAACGAGAAGTGTTTTGGCCCCCAGTTGGGCTGCCCCGGAAGCAACGGTGAGACCCGCGGCTCCGCCACCTAAGATGCCTATATCGAAATCATAGTCTGCCATGAATCCCTCCAAATGATATTAATAATACTTTTTTGGATGCAGATGAACGCAGATTTTCAAGACTAAAAAATTATTATCTGTGTATGTCTGCGAAAATCTGTGTCCTAAGTTATTCATTATTTTCCATTAAGAGACCAATCATAGTCAAGGTACTTAACCTCAATCTTTTCTTTATTTGCCTCTAATTGCTCTTTCAGATCCCCTTTTGCGTATTTCAAAAAAAAGCCGACGATATCCTTATTGAAATCCTCCGCAAACCACTTAAATATACTGCTCACATAAAGCGTGTGGTCTTCAAGGTGGTTACTTTCGAGATCGTTGATAAACGCCCTTGTCATTTCATCCAGTTGTTGATCCAATTCGCCCCCACTATATGGCTCAGATCGCAAAGGGGGGCAGCTTTTAGCTGCGCAATTTATTGCAAAATGTACCCGTGGATCCTTAAAGCGGGGCCTAAGTATGTTATGCTCAATGTCATCTAAGGTAATGATCTTGCCGTCAATACGGCAAATCTTCTTTTTCCATGGACTCTTGAACAGGCTTCCCAGGTCCTTGATGGATTTGATGCCAGGGTAACCGATCAGGATTAGCTTGATGGTCCAGGCGTTATAGGCATTGACGTAAAAAGCAAACTGCTCATTACGAGAAAGAGTTTTGGTATCAGTTTTTTCAAGCACCTTGAGGTATTGCTCTAATTTTGCTTCAACGTTTTTGAAACTTTCGTAGTCCACCACACCATCTTTCACATATTTCCCAAGCAGCTCAGCGTAAATGCTATTGTCTACTACCTGCGCTGACCTTGCTGTTGTCACCAGCGCCGTGATTAAAAAAAACAACAAAGCGCTAAGAAAGAGTAGATGTCTGCCGTTTATCATTAAGGCTTCCCTTCACTAAGATACCTCTGATATCCATTTGCTGAAAATGTCCCTGCTTTTTTGGCTTATTCTTAATCAAATTTTTTCATAACCCTTTCGATTTCACCAATCAATTGGTCCACGTTAAAGGGCTTTTCAATGAAACCATCGCATCGATTCCGCAAGGCATCTATCAGCATTTCCTTTCCCCCGTAGGCTGACATTATTATTACGGGTAGTTCTTCGTAACTTTCCCGAATCTTTTTCAATAGTTCTATCCCATCTTTCCCTGGCATAATGTAATCAGTCAGAACCATATCAATCCGGTAGATCATTTCTTCCAGCTGTTCAAGTGCCTCTATGGCATTCAAGGCTTCAAACACCTGATAGCCCTTACTCCGTAACGCTCTCCTAAGGGTTTCGATCTGAACCTTTTCATCGTCAACGACCAGTATGTTCATAGTTTCTTCCTGCCTTAGCGGTAAGTAGCCCTAAGCCTTCTTAAGGCCCATCCTTTTGTGCATTTGAAATAGAATCATCTCTCTCAAACCGTGAACCGTGAACACTTGAACCGTGAACCTCAGTAACTACAATCTAAAAAGTAATTATTTTATCATTTCCTTTTAATATCTGTGTCAGTGGTTCTCCCATATATTTTACTTCTATTCCAAGAGCTTCTAAGCTGTCGGAAACTCCATAGCTGTCCGAACACGCCTTGCAAGCCATTAGCTCCACACCAGCCTCTTTAATCTTTATTATCTCAGCCTGTAACTCTTTGTCTTCAGAAACAAGCCTGGCCGAAGGACCCCAGACAATCAGGGAGATATCATTCCACCATCCCTTTCGCTTGGCGTTCAACGTATACATAAACACCATTTTTTTTGCTACTTCTCTATCCCCGCTTGACCATAATACAAAAAGTTTTTCTGGTTGAACTGGATTTTCTGTCATAAACGTTTCCTCCTTTAAAATTCGGTGCGCAAGTGGTTAGTTTTAAGTGGTTTGTGGTTAGTGATTTTTCAACGGACAACGGATAACGGACAACAAACTTATCGTACAGCACATAATGTGCCAGATAGAAATATTCTTCGGTTCAGGTTATATAATCAGGAATTTCAGCAAGTTAATCATGGAGGTTTGTATTGCAGAGTTTAAAAAATGCTCTTTAAGGGTTTGAAAGATATGCTTAATTGGAATGCTTTATTGAGAAAAACAACAATTAATCAAATGGTTATGCCATACAATACCATTTTGGAACGGTCCATTTTGGATGTCTTACATGGAGTGTCCATACCCTGAGGGCACCACACGACAAATGCAGCTATTGGCCGAACAGTCAGTGGATCTGACGGGAGAAAACGGCGCGGTTTTTTTTACCGGTGCAGGTCTGTAACGTTAGTATCTTATAAATAAATTTGTGTTCAAATTGCTCAAAAAAAACTCTGTATAGCCGGGAAAGCCTTTGCTGTAAAGGCCCTCAGAAGAATAAACGGCGATTCAACTTTTTACAACCTGTTTGGTTCCGGAGTATCCCGCTTAAGAATTAAAAGATTGAGGGATTTGGAGATTGAGTTTCTTATCTGTGAAATTCTGTCTACTTTTGTTTGAATAGACGGAGCGAAGCGATACCTCAAATCGTCAATATTCAATTTGGTTCCGGTTTACTCAGGCCCGCAGCTCACTTTCAAGACAGCGCTTCAATAACAGCCCTCATGAAGGCTGGCAGGTCATCGGGTGTGCGACTTGTAATCAGTTTGCCATCTACCACCACCTCTTCATCGACCCAGTTTGCCCCCGCATGGACCAGGTCGTCTTTGATAGCAAAAAACGAGGTTACTTTTTTACCTTCAAGGATATTAGCCGAAGCAAGCATCCAGCCGGCATGACAAATGGCCGCCACTACTTTACCCGCCTCATGGAGATCCTTCACAATTCGGACCATTTTTGGGTGACGTCTCATATGATCAGGTGCATAACCACCCGGAATAATAACACCGTCAAATTCTGAGAATGAAATCTCGTCTGCGTTGGCATCCACTTCTACTTCTGTTCCTGGTTTACCGGTATATTCGGCGGCAGTACCGGAACCGACCACCACTACTTCGGCACCGGCCTCCTTGAGTCTGTAATACGGATACCAGAATTCAAGTGTGTTAAACATTTGCTCTACCATGATAATCAGCTTTTTTCCCTTTAGCTCCATGTCTTCCTCCATCTCATCTGTTTTAAAGTTGAATAATAAAACAATTGATCACATTTTACAAGTTCAGGTCGTAACATTTCCATAAATCCGGGCATTCCGAATGCCTCCCCCTTTTGCAAATGGGGATTGAGGGGGATTTTTTTGATATAGCCCTGATTTATTGAGAACTTACTTCAGGTCTTGATAAGTGGTTGAGTTGATAAGTGATTATTATTATTTGAATTCATATCGTTTGTCAAAAAAAGGACACTTGATATTATTTAACGGTGTTCGAAATATTAAAAATCAAGCGGACTTTTTGCATCTTTAATCGTCTGGCTTTTGATCGTGTGGGTATAAATCATGGTTGTTCTGACATCACTGTGTCCCAGCAGTTCCTGAATCGTTCGGATATCGTAATTGGCCTGCAAAAGGTGACTGGCGAAACTGTGGCGAAAGGTATGGGCCGAGGCCCGCTTGGGGATTTTAGCCCTGCCCACGCCCCGTTTTATGGCCTTCTGGACATGGGTGTCATGGAGATGATAGCGCTTGTATTCTTTTGTCTCCGGGATAAGGGTCAGGGTCTTTGCTGGAAAAAACCACTGCCAGACCAGTTCCTTGGCGGCATTTTTGTATTTTTTCTCCAATGAATCGGGAAGAAAGGTACCTGCATACCCTGTCTTGAGATCTTCCTGATGCAGATCAATGACGGATTGAAGATGCGTCTTCAGTTCCGGGACAATGGTTTCCGGGATAGGGACGGTCCTGTCCTTTTTTCCTTTCCCGTCATGCACCGTTAAGATCAGTGTATCGAAATTGAAACAGTTGATCCGGAGATTCATGCCTTCTGACAGGCGAAGCCCGCAACCATACAATAACTTAACAATTAAATCATAGGGAGAGGAAAGGTGGAAAATGATGGCTTCAATCTCCTCCCGTGATAAGACCACAGGGATATAGGGTTTTCTTTTGGCCCTTGGAACTTCTTTGAGATCGCCGAATTCATTTTTCAGGATATGCCGGTAAAAAAACAGAAGTGCATTAAAGGCCTGATTCTGTGTTGAAGCCGCTACGTGACGCTCAACAGCCAGATCGGTCAAGAAATCTTTCACATCAGGTGTTGATAACAGGCGGGGATCTTTGCTTTTTGTAAAATTCTGGAATTGCCTGACCCATCCCCTGTATGATTTCAATGTTTTTGGAGAATAGTGTCTTAAACGAATTTCAGCATTTAAATCATTATAGACCGGTCTCCAATCCGCTTGAGTTGATTTCGAATCTTCTTTTTTACTTGATATTATCTCCTTTTTATTCTTTAATGCCCCTATCTTATCATGATCAACGTTCTTTAATTCATAAAAAATGGAAACAGCATGGAACGCCTGTTTCCGTTGCTCCTCAGTCTGGTTCTTATCCTTCAGCTTTTGAAGAAAATGCGGGAGGCTCTCTTTTTTTGACTTTTCGTGATGATATTTAAGGCAGAAATCAAGATAGTACTTTAACCATTTTCTATAATAAAAATGGGCGGGCAGGGGCGCGCCCTTTTTAACCAGAGCCGCGTCGTATAGAATCTTGCTTTCAGCAGGGATGGATTTCATCTGATATTATCCGGTTATAAAATTGCTTCACGATTTTATAGAAAGCGGTTTCGCTGTTCTGGAAAGAATTTTTCATGCTATCCAGTTAACTGGATAACCTGCAATTTGTGGAGTTATCCAGTTAGTAAAACATAAAATACACGGGTTTTTTTGCCAATATTTTTTTTAATTGGAAGATTATACAGAAACTGCTCAATCACTGGTTAACCGCTTGGTCAGTAACTATGTGGAAGTCTTTAGATACAGTACGAGGATTAGCAGAGTTCCTGGAGGTAACCCCCGGCACAGTGCGGAGCTGGATACGCCGAGGGTCTTTAGTAGCAGAGAGGCGAGGCACTCGTTACCACATTCCTAATGATATCAATGCAGACTTTGTGCAGAAGAAACTCAAGGAGAAACACGAACGACCTAATTCTCCGTTTGTTCCAAAGGAGATTGGCGCTTATGAGAAATGGCACACTGTTTTAGACGAATTCTGTTGGTTGCTGAAAGTCACATATACCACCCGGGAGGACCTGAAGGCACGTAGGTTCCGGCTTGACTCTCTATTGGCAGCATATCTTGAACCGAATATCAGCAAGGTCGTCAAGATTGGCAAATTGTTAGGCTCCAATCCCTCAAGGAAAACGATGGTTTCTGCCGATTTACGTCGCGGATGGTACAACGAACTCTTTTATTCGGTTCCACTAAAAACGTCCACCCTTGGTCTCTCCTTTGCCGATATCCATAGCAATCATGAATCTTCCGACGACCGATTTACATTTCCATCATGGCGAATCGTATCGGCCTACTATGCTTGTTACTTTTACTTACGTGCGATAACTATTCAAAAAGAGCCCGCGGTAAATGTCCAGCGTCACGATGCAACTATCAACGCCTTTAAATTCAACGTTGTGCCAGTCCTAAGTTCAAATATCTGGGCATTTCCCATTGATATTTCATGGTCTCCCCGGACACGGATCTCTCGTAGGCAGCTCCCACTGCACTCTTTGACGCACCTGCAATATGGATACGCGGCTCATCCAAGAGCGCCCCACAGATCGCCGAGTGAAAGCTTCGAATTCGTCTACGACCAATTTCGTCGGAGAGCGAAACAACGAAAGAACCCTAAAAGATACACATTGCTCGATTTCCTTCGTGAGTTTCGTGTCTGGGCGAACTACATTGATATCGACAATCTCCTTAGCCTATGGGGGGCTGGCTATAGGGCATTTCTCGATCAGAATCTGTCTGCAATAACATTCTTCATCGCAGCTATCTCGGAGTTTGGATTCGTGGCAGTTAGGGGACCTGATGAGTACCTTCATGAGCTACAGTCGTTTTATGATGGCTTCATCTGCAACAATCCTGCTCTTGAAAGCAGCTTTCCAAACACACCAATGTATCAGCGGATGGTAATTTTTTCGCGACTCGGATTGATCGATGGAAATATTCAGCTTCGTAGACATGTCGATATCAATGCGGTTTCCGTGTAGGCCGCGGCTAACCTTACTAATTCAGCCGACGCAAAAAGCCGCGCGGCTGATTAGCCCGTTATCTGTATAAGAGACAAAATATCATGCCTTGGGTTCAAGAATTAATTGATATTATTAAAAGGCAGAGGAGACATGCCAGTTTCTTTGAATGGCCTCAAAAAGATACTAAAGAACTGGGTATATTAAAATGTTTGATTGACTCATTAGAAAATGACGATGGCTCTTCCTATTCTGATCCCCAAAGCACTTTGAATGACCCACCGGATTGTGTTGCAAGAGATAATAGTGGAAAACTAGTGGGGATAGAAATCTCTGAATTTGTTGATCTCAAAACTGTAAGAGACGCACAACATAATAATGCCTATCCAAAATACTGGGATAAACAAGAGATTATTGAAAGGACACAGTCGATAATATTAAAAAAAGACCGAAAGAAATTCCATGGTGGCCCTTATTCAAAGATCATTTTGATAATTTTTACTGATGAGACTTTTCTTGATCCGGATGATGCAATTCAATATCTAAAGCAGCACGAATTCAAAAGTACAAATCAAATAGACGAAATCTATTTTTTATTTTCATATGATCCAAGGCATAATACTTATCCATATGTAAAATTAAAAAAATCAGATAACATTCGGGTTCAAGGGACGGCATAAAACAGCCGCCCCTGACCCGACTCGATGGCTCGGACGCTCCGCGCCGAGCCATCGAGGCTGCGGATTTCATCCACTGTCTGTCAGGCGCTCCGCGCCTGACAGACAGTGGATTCACTTGACTGCGTCCGTCCATGATCCCTCCGGGATCATGGACGGACTCGCAAGTGATCCGCAGCCCCGTTGGGCTGACCCAGGGTGTGCCCTGACACTCCCGTGACGGCCTAGGGGGCCGCAGTATGGACATAGATCGACTCAGAGATCTCCTTTCGGCGCAGATTCATAGTCTTAGCCAGTCAAATCGACATGTCGATTTACCGGACGTCTGCCAAACCATAGGTCTGCCCGCGCCGCCTGACGAAGGAAGTAAACGTCAGCGAATGCTCGCCGCATTCGAGAGTGTTCCCGACAGCAACCTCAAGTGGGTAGCGACTCGACTCCTCGAGAACTTTCCACTCGCTTCCGCGCCTCGCTACGACCTCGAGGAGACGCTGTGGAGCGATGACTCGTTTATGATCATTCCCAAGAGATTCCGACGAGACCTCGCCCGTAGCATAGAGATCGATGACTTGTTCTCCGACTGGAGTAGTTTTGAGCGTTTGCTCGATCGGTTCTGGGTGTTGGAATCCAGTCCTTTGGACATTCTGTTCGGAACCCACTCGCTTAGATCCGAGATCGAAAGACACGTCGTTCGAAACCCGGGAGATTGGACGACCGAGGATCTCTTCCGAGCTCTTGGAGCCTTCGAGTGCACCGACAAGCGGTTTGCACTCTTCATCGAAGGAGCCATATCTCCCGATGTCCAAACAGATGAAGCGAGGCAACGAACGCTCGTTGAAAAGACAAACCAAGTCCTCCGACCTTGCGGAGCAGAACTGCGGGAGACGGGTGAAGATGGCGGATACCCACTGTTTCAGTTTTACGCATTTGCGTCCACCAGTGGCCGAGCAAAGAACATCATCTTTGCATCCACAGCGAAGCCTGATCTCCGATTCTCCGACGCCATCAACAACGATGTCGAGATAGTAACCAATGCTGATCGTGTGCTTATCTATGATAGGCCAATTGGATCTGCGGGCATCACATGGAATGACCTCCAGTCTTGGTGGGCAGATCAACAGGGTATCCCAAACAACGATGATGCCAAGAAGAGCCTGTTTCGCAGATTGAAATCTTGTTTGCCTTCAGGTTCGCCGCCTCAGAGCCTGCTGTTTCAGTCGTATTTCACCTCATTCCGTGAGATGATTCCTGAGCTTCCCGCTCTCTTGCCCGAAGTGTGGCTTCATTGGGACCCCAAAACCGTCAAGGAACGCGGTGCGGAAGCCCTTCTTAGATTTCGGATGGACTTCTTGCTCTTGTTGCCGGGAGGCCGGAGGGTGGTACTCGAAGTCGACGGCAAGATGCACTACGCGGAGGATAGCGGAGAGGCGAGCCCGAAGAGATACTCCGAGATGGTGTCTGGCGACCGAGACCTCCGGCTTGCAGGATACGACGTTTATCGTTTCGGCGCACTCGAGCTGATGGGTGAGGCTGGCACCAAGCGCGCCGAAGACTTTTTCCGACGACTCTTCCGTAAGTACGGCGTCTATGGAGCATGAAGAGATTCGTCCCAATTGCATTGCCAGACCAGTCCCAACAAGTCGCCCAACCATCTGCTGGTAGGGACGCGCAAACAGCCGCGCGCCCGACAGCAGAACCGTTATCTGTATAATTCTTCACGGAGAAATTGAATATGCCCGAGTCCTTATTGAACATAGATTTTGCTGGAGCTGCAAAGCTAATCGAGACATCTGCAAAATTGGTAAAGTTGTTTACCGAGAGTATCCGAGATGCCCTTAAGGCAGGTTTGGAGTCAGTAGATATAATTGAAGCACGCAGAGCAGAGTCTCGATTGAAGAAAATGCATCTACGCGCCACCCATTTAGTTAGGCAACAGGGTATCATGCTGGGGATATAACCGAAAGTTGTGTTTGAGAGGTTAGGTGGTGTATCCTTCCAGGATGTCTTTAAAGTCCTGGAAGACAAAAAACATCAAAGAGAAAGGATA
>Ga0180009_10007210_pt1 | contig 11430 bp, 11 predicted proteins | sample OS_PC_MetaG_FD_123537 | JGI IMG/M metagenome (GOLD analysis project Ga0180009, IMG submission 123537) | Groundwater microbial communities from the Aspo Hard Rock Laboratory (HRL) deep subsurface site, Sweden - OS_PC_MetaG | ecosystem: Environmental > Aquatic > Deep subsurface > Groundwater...
CAAGGACAGCCAGCTGGATGACGATTTTGTCATCATTGCCCGGGTTGAAGCCTTTATCGCCGGTTGGGGACTTAAAGCAGCCCTCGAGAGAGCGGAGGCCTACCGACAGGCCGGTGCAGATGCCATTCTGATCCACAGCAAACTCAACAACAGCAGTGAAATCTTTTCTTTTCTGAAGGAGTGGGGGGAGCGGTCACCCATCGTACTGGTCCCGACCAAGTACTACACAACCCCTACCAACGATTTCCGGGAGCACAAGGTCTCCCTCGTTATCTGGGCGAATCATCTCATCCGGGGTAACATTGCCAAGATGCAGGAGGTTGCCCGGCAGATTCATACAGATGAAAACCTGCTGAGCGTCGAGGATATGATCGTTCCGGTCAAGGAGATATTCAGGCTTCAGGATGATCAGGAAATCGCGGAAGCGGAAAAACGATACCTCAGTCAGCAGGCAAAAAACCCTTTTAAGGCGGTTGTGCTGGCTGCGACCCGCGGAAAGCTGCTTGGCCATCTGACGGGAGAGATTCCCAAAACCATGCTCAAAATCGGAAAGAAAAGCATCCTGGAACGGATCGTCGCCCATCTGAACGAGTATGACATAAAGGATATCACCGTGGTGGGCGGATACAAGGCAGAGGCCATCCAGTTCCCCAACCTGCGGGTGGTGGTCAACGACCAGTATGCAACCACCGGTCAGCTGGCCTCGCTTGCCAAAGCGCTGGACAGCCTGGATCAGTCCGCTCTCATCATTTTTGGGGATATTCTCTTTAAGAAATACACGCTCCAGTTTGCCATTGAAGATCCCGAAGATGTGGTCATCATCGTGGATTCCAGGATTGACAAGGAAAGTCCGATTCAGTCCGATTACGTTATGGCGACCGAACCGGATCGTCAGTCCTATTTTGCAGAAGAGAGCTATGTCAGGGAGATGGTATTTACAGCGCCGGGCGATCAACACGACGGCGAATTTATTGGTATTTTAAAGCTTTCACCCGCTGCAGGCCTCAAGACCCGGGAGTTTATCCTGAAACGCCAGCAGGAACCCGGTTTTGAGTCCCTGGAAATACGGGATTTGATTACCCATTTTATTCAACAGGGCATGAAGGTAAAAATACAATATATTTCAGGTCATTGGGTCGATGTAAACCGGATATCCGATCTGACCCTCGCAAATGAGTTTTAGCCATGGTGAATGCCAACGATTTTCTGCAACTGTGCAAACAGCATCAGTACGATCTGTTTTCCGGAACCCCCTGCTCCTATTTAAAACCTCTGATTAATGCGGTGATTGACGATCCGGAGATTCAATATCTCCCGGCAACCAATGAAGGGGATGCCGTGGCGATGATCTGCGGTGCGTCTCTGAATAACCGGAAGGGGGTCGTGATGTTTCAGAACTCCGGTCTGGGAAATGCGGTGAATCCACTTACGTCGCTCTCTTTTCCCTTTCGGTTTCCCTTTATCATGATCGTCACGCACCGGGGACAGCCAGGCGGACCGGCAGATGAACCCCAGCATGAATTGATGGGAAAGGTGACCGAGGAAATGCTCGATACCCTGAAAATCGGCTGGGAACATTTTCCCGACGATGTTCCGCAATTGCAGGCGGCTTTCCAGAGAGCCCTCGACTACATCAAAAAAACCGATCTGCCCTATGCCTTTGTGCTGCGTAAGGGCACCATTGAGTCACAAGAGTTGAAGAGTCCGCCACCGGAACTGCCACTGGGGAAAAGAACCTTCTCATTTTCTGAAACAATCGGCAAACGTTACGAAGAACGCCTGACGCGGACGGAAGCGCTCAGAGAAATTCTGGCGTTCAAGCACCCGGATGATATCCTGGTTGCCACCACCGGCAAAACAGGCAGGGAGTTGTACGCTCTTGGAGATACGCCGGATCAGCTTTACATGGTTGGTTCCATGGGGTGTGCCTCCTCATTTGCGCTGGGGGCAGCGATCTGCAGCCCTGAACGCCGCTGGGTCGTCATCGATGGCGATGCGGCAGCACTGATGCGGTTGGGAAACCTGGCATCCGTGGGGCATTTTCAGCCTTCAAACTATCTGCACGTTCTGCTGGACAACGAAATAAACGATTCAACAGGTGGTCAAAGCACCGTCAGCCCCAATGTCTCCTTTTCTGCAGTGGCACAGGCATGTGGTTATGGACAGGTTTTTGCGGCGGATTGTGCTGAAGCGCTGACATCGATTCTGCAGAAACTGGAAAAAAACAGTGGGCCTGTTCTGATTCATTTTCGCATTCGCAAGGGCTCACCCAAGGACCTGGGGCGACCCGCTATCAAACCCTATGAGGTCAAGCAACGACTGATGAGCCATCTGGCGGCCGGACAACCGATTGACCGTCGCGGCAGGGAATAAATCGATGAAGGATACCCAAAAAGAGATAAGAACCGCTGTCATCCTGGCAGCGGGAATGGGGCAGAGGCTGCGTCAGGTGATCGATGACAGACCCAAAGGATTACTGCTCATTGATGGTAAGGAGATTATCAGACGGTCACTGGACAGCCTGCTGGAAAATGGGATCACCGAAATAGTCATGGTGTTGGGATACCTGAGGGAGAAATACATCCAGGCGCTGAAAACGGATTATCCGCAGATTAAATATGTTCAGAATGCTGATTATGCAGAAACGGGAAGCATGCATTCCCTGTTTCTGGCCCGGGAACAGGTCAGGGATGGGTTTCTGCTGCTGGAATCGGATCTGCTGTATGAAGATCGCTGCTTGTCAGCACTGCTGACCGACCCGGGGGATGAGGCGGTACTCATTTCAGGAGCCACCCATTCCGGAGATGAAGTATTTGTTCACGGCGAATCCGGGCTCATTCAGTACATTGCCAAGAAAAAAAATCCGGATCTGGTCAGTCAGGGAGAACTGGTCGGGATCTCAAAAATTTCCGCTGATTTATACAGTCAGATGCAGGAATACTATAGCCAGGTGATTCGATTCCCATCGAACTACCACTATGAGGATTGTCTTTCCGATCTCGCAACCCGGTTGCCGATCCATTACCTGAAGGTGGAGGATGCAATCTGGACGGAAATCGATGATCCTTCCCACTATCGACGAGCGGTAGAATTGATTTATCCCAGGATTTGCGAGAAACGGAAGCTCGTCGGTCAGGCCGGAAAGCGGCAAATCTCTTGATCCACTCAGGTCTCACCGTTTCTGAACGACGATCGGTCATAACCGGCCCACAGGATGAAATGTCGGGTGGCATAAGAGTGGATTTCAGGTTAAGCCAATGTAATAATAGACAAAATATACAATTATATTGACTACCCCGTGGAATAATGATCAAATCAAAAATTAACTCGAAAAAAAGATATACTGTTTCAACACGACAAAACAAACGTTAAGGAAAAGAGATTATGGAAATAAAAGTGATTAACAATCAGATTGAAAGGTCCATGAGGGAATTAAAAAGAATGTTAATCAGAGAAGGTATCTTCAAGGAGTTAAAAAAGCGCAGGTACTATTTTAAGCCCAGTACGAAGAATAAAATGAAGCGCGAAGATGCTGAAAAAACGAGACACAAGGACAGGAAAAGAGCACAGGCTCGCGCAAGAGCAATCCTCTAGGGCGTTTTCCCCCGCCAACAGTTCGGATGCCTGCCGGTGTGCGCACCGGCAGGCGTCATCTTCAGATCCCGCCAGCATTGTGTGTGACAGGCACCGTTTCATTGAACGGACGGTATCGGTTTGTTTTCTTTGCCGTTAACGCACAGAATTTATTGAATAAATTCGCGATCTTCATCCGTTATACCCCCGGCGGTATCCCCACCGTTCAATCTCTCACGTCTCTGTTTGCCTGTTTTCCAATTGAAAACGGAACTCTTTGAATTTACCTTTCCCGGTTGCCATGATACCCTCTTTCCATGAACCGATACCGGGAATCCGATCCGGCACAGGGCATCGCATCAATTGCAGCGGGCAGTTCTTTATCCGTGTGGGCATCGACGGGTAGAATCCCTGCGCGATGGGGGCACTGTCAGGGATATAGCCGCGGGATGGGATCTGTCTGGGGAAGTTCCGAATTCATCTCTTTGAAAAACAACTCAAATGGGAGAAAAAGGTTGGCAATGGGTCACCGTCATATTGCCGGAGGTTCTCCGACGTGTCATTTCCTGATGGCTGCCACCTGTCACCTGCCGGCCCCGATTGAACCGACGGGTAGCTTTCAGGCCGATTCACAGGGGTGAGGGGTTATGATTCAGCTGTTGCCTGCCTGGTGTTTTCACTGCCATCGATTTATCTCCCGACCGCTTCTCTCCCCTTCTCCATATCTCTGCAGGTCCTGCTATGAGATGCTGCCAGTGATCGATCGCCCCATCTGTCGTCGCTGTGGACTGCATCATCCAACCGGTGATTGCCGGGAGCCATGGGCAGAGCACATCCATACATTTTACGCGATGTTCTATTACCAGGATCCAATTCAACGTTGGATTGTCAATCTCAAATACTCAGGCGGTTTTTTTGCAGGCCGGTTGCTGAGGCATTTTATCGATGTCTGGTTTGAGACGAATGCAGAACGGGTTCGGAATCTCGATGCGGTGCTGCCGGTCCCGATACACCCGTTCCGGTTGAGACAGCGCGGGTTCAATCAAACGACCTTTCTCCTGAGAAAACAGCGGATATTGCCATTGCAGACCCGGATCCTGAAAAAACAGCGGTTCACCTCACAGCAGGCCGGTCTGGCGCGCTGGAAACGCAGCGACAATATCAGGGATTCCTTTCAAGCGCATGCCAGTGTCCATTCCAAAAACGTGCTGGTATTTGACGATGTCTGCACCACCGGCCAGACCCTGGGAGAAGTCTGCACCTGTCTTAAAAAGGCAGGTGCGGGGGAGATCCATGTGTTGACCCTGAGTCGCAGCATGTAGCGGGTTGAACCCGCCACTGCGGCGTGTCAGCGTGATCCTGGAGCTACAGATAACCCTGCCGCAGAAAACAGGGTCAGGTCGCGACGGGTTCCGATTCAAGATCCGCACCCACCAGGGTTTCTCCGGCTTCCTCCTGTATCAGATGGGAATCCACCAGTCTGCTGGAAAAGAAGATATTCGCAATCTTCAACCCCAGGAGGACCAGCAGGATGGTTGTCATGGACCCTGTCCGGGCATCCTTGAACATATCCATGCCAAAAATAAAAATAATGCCTGAAAGCTGGCCGGCCATGTTCAGCAGGCCGTTGGAGGTTCCTTCCGGGACCGGGCGGGTGACTTCGGCACCAAACTGGTAGACAATCGGCCCGACACTCATGGAGAAGAAGCCCAGGATAACCCCTGACAGCAGCAGTAAGTCGAAACGGGTCGCATAAATCAGGCCAATCAGTCCCGGGACACCCAGGAGAATAGCCCACATGAGGATTCGACCCCGGATGCGGAGCTTGTCGGAAAGCACCGGCCAGATGATTGCCCCGAAGATTCCGGCAAACAGTATCACGGCCCCCAGGGTTCCTGCCTGGGTCATATCAAAGCCCCGGTCTCTGATGATGGGTTCGATCCAGGTCGTGATCCCGTTAAACATACCAAAACCGATGAACATCACCAGCATGACCAGCATAAACTGCTTACTCTTCCAGACATCCTTGAAACCATCCAATACCAGTGCCCGTTCCTCATGCCCGGCCGGACAGGGGGGTGTTGGAGGTGCTTCTCTGGCGAACGCAATATAGATGCCTGCGCAGACGACAGCAGCCCAGCCGTATACAACGAGCATGGATTGCATGCCGATTTCCAGGGTCAGGATCGGTGTCACAGCCATACCGATAATAATACCGATAAAGGTTGCCAGTACCGCGAGGCCGCCGGCCGTTGCCCGCTGGGTGATCTTGAACCACTTGGCAGCGACGGTGGTATTGGCATTCATGATAAACGGCTGCCCGATGGAGAGCCCGATGGTGGCAATCAATACCATGCTGTAATCCGATCCGTAATACCCCCGCATCAGGGCAAAACCGGCTGTAAAGATGGCCCCGATGGAAACACTGACCCGGGAGCCGTATGTATCAATAACCCAGGAGGCTGGAATCGACACCACCAGATAAACGATCATCCAGATCATCGACAACAATCCGATATCCAGGTCGGTGACTTTGTAGAACTCGGCAGCATGTCCCGTTATGGGGGCAAATGTGATCCAGAGTGTCTGAACGACGGCATTGATCACCATGAAAACACCCAGTACGACAAATCGGTATCGATATACTTGAAAATCCTTTTCAGCCATAAGATATCCTTCGCAAATAGACAAGATTTAAACTCAATGATGCTTCCAGAGGAAATCGGATCCAGGAATTTGAATCAGCGGTTTCGGATCCGGAATGACATCGGTGTTGCGTGGTGTAAAAAAACGAACCACAGGCAGTTGGTTGATTCTGGATGAACCTGCCAGTCAGCCGGTTTTTATCTGTTCGGATGTTCTTACGTGGTCAAAGGGCGATTGTCAACGGATTTATCAAGCCGGAAAAGCCTGCCCGGCTGCGCAACAACGGGAAACATGAGGATGTGTGGGGTCTGCGATGTCTTTATCTACCCCTGGTGACGTATCAGTTCGATGTTGTGATAGAAGTAATAAAGGATTTCGTGGTATTTGTAACCTTTCTCTGCCATCTCCTTGGCTGACCACTGGCTGAGCCCCACGCCGTGGCCGTTTCCCCGGCCCTTGAAGTGAAAACCGCCGGGAATGCGGGTGATATCAAAGAGCAGGCTCTGTATTCGTTTGTAGCCGCCGGCTTTGCGGAAATCATATCCGGAGAGTGTTGAATTCCTGTCTCCGATGAACGTCAGCTCCAGGACGCGACTGGATGATGTTCGTTTACTGATGATAATATCTTCGATCCCGCTGGTTCGAATCCGGGCCTTATTGAGAATTTTTTCCATCTCCCAGTCTGTAATCCGCGCCTCCCAGTGGTACCGCGGATCCCGTTCGCCGTAGGGCACCGGTTTGACTTTCAGATAGGGCAGCGGGTTTTGCCAGATGCGGACAGGATCTTCGGTGATACCACCACAATTTGAATGATAAAAGGTTTGTGCCAGGTGTCCTCCGTAGCCGACAACGATGCCCTGGGTCGCCCGGATAGCCTCTTTTCCCCGCTCATCCGCAATGTCGGACCCTTTGTAGACCTGGTCATAGTGTCCAGCGGTAAGATGCCAGGGTAACTGACTGTATTTTTCCCGTTTAAACAGGGCAAAGGTCCTGGAGATCACTGCCTGGGCTTTCACTACCTCCATGTGCCATTTGGTACTGATTTCAGCGTTCAGAACCCCTTCCAGATAGGATTCTGTGGGGATATGGTTGATCAGATGCAGCCCCCCGACGTAAGGGCGGATTTCGAATGTCCCCAGGTATTTTCGACGCTGACGGGTGTTCATATCCTGGATGGTTGTTTCTCCCCGGGCGGTGATCAGCAGGTTGCCGGTGACCGTCAACTTCTGGTTGATGAGCAGACGGGATTGGCTGGCAGGCGTCACCAACAGGTTTTTTGCTGTTCCCAGCCGGTTGTGATCATCACTGACAGTGAGGTCCTGTGAACTGGAGATGGCGACGCCGGCAGAAGAGCTGAACAGCAGGACCTTCAGAACAGGGTTCTGATAGGCTGCCTCCAGTGGTCGGAGAGCAGTCATGCCCATGATGACAACCAGGCATGTAAACGTGAGACGGGCTATGACACCGAACCTGTCCTGTCGCCTGTGAGGATAATCGGTCAATTTTTTTTACGGATGGTGATGATTTGGTATCGTCCGGAAAGCTGAACACCATCTTTCAGATCGATGGTCCAGTTACCCAGATTGGACTGTATTTTTTCAAAGATCAACTCAATATTGGTGCGATGGATCTCTTTCTGGCCATGGTAGATCAAAAACCGATGGATCAATTCACGGGCAAAAACCGGTGGGACAGATAATACCTGGTCGTATTGCAGAGACTCCTGCTGATAGCGTTCCTGAGGCACTGTCTCCTGGAAAAGGGCTTTCAGGAGTCGGGCGTCCTGATCGATTGCCAGCATCTTCTCTTCGAGTTTTCCCCCGGCACATGCCTGCATCAGGGGCACCAACTGGTTGCGAATCAGATTCCGGGTATAATCGTTTCCGGAATTGGAACGGTCTTCACGCCATTTGCGGTTGATATCGCAGAGATACTCTTCCAGCGCTGATTTGGGAATGTGAAGCAGTGGCCGGATATAGGGCAGGTTTTTCTTTTGCATGGGATTGAAGGCGAAAAGCGACCCTCCCCGCAGCATTCGCCAGATCTGGGTTTCGATCAGGTCGTTCAGGTGATGCCCCAGCGCGATTTTACCAAACCCCTGTTCCGCCATGATGCGGTTCAGATGCTCATAGCGCCATTGCCGGGCTCTGTTCTGCATCCCTTTCTGACCACTGAGCGTGTCTGTTTTGATGATACTGACCGGGATTTTTTCTGCCTCTGCCAGCTCGCGGATAAAACCGGCTTCGTCCTCGCTCTCCAGTCGCAGGCCATGATTGAAGTGCACCCAGTGAAGATCCAGGTCAATTTTTTCCCTGAAAGCGGACAATAGACAGCACAGGCTCATGGAATCAATACCACCGCTCAGGCTGACGATTATTTTGTCATGGGGCTCTATCAGACCTTCTCTGGTAGATGATTGATAAATCTGATAACAGAAGCGATTCATGATGCCACATCCAAATCAGCGGATTGTCCAGCCGCCTGTTTATTCGGGGGTTCCGGTGGAAACTGAATGATTCGGTTGTTCAAAAAGATCATCGAACCGGCATCAATCCTATCATTGTCGGACCCATTCGGGCAATTGAGGGGGATTTGCCGGCCGGTTCCTTGACTAATAGTTTGAATATATTGTATAAAAATATAACAGGAGTTTGAAACGAACGGTGTTATTGGTTTCAAAAAGATTGATGTAATTTGCCGGTTGTGATATCCCTCCTGAAAGAATAAAGTGAGCAAAGGGTGGTTACTGAAAAACCGCTCCGGTATAGGTGCCCTTTTTGGCTTTCAGGCCCATCCGGGAGGACGATGGCGACAGGTTGCCAAACCTTTCTGAAGGATTCGTACAAGTTTGAAAAGATGATGAAACGTTCTGATATAAAAATATTGATCATTGATGACGAACCGTTCATTCGGGAAAGCCTGGCGGGTTTTCTGGAGGATTGTGACTATTTTGTTTCATCGGCCGACAGTTCGGAGCAGGCGATGGATCAATTGCGGGAAACTCCCTTCGATATTGCCATTGTTGATTTGCGGCTGCCAGGAATGAACGGGGATGTCTTTATCCAGGATGTCAGTCGTCTGGCTCCTCAGATTCGGTTTCTGATCCATACAGGATCTGTCGACTACCGCTTGTCAGCGGAGCTGCTTGAGATCGGTGTACGCCCCGAACATGTTTTTTACAAGCCTCAACACGACCTCGCGCTTTTTGTGGATAAGATTGAAGATCTGCTGAAAGACCGTCTCTTGCCTTAACGCCAGGCATTTCGTCCCTTCATCGTTACCCTCATTGACCGACGGGAGAAAGATCGCTTCCCCCGCGGGTCCGAAAAAAAGAATAAAAAAGAGGCTGTGACAAATTTTAATTTCCGGTGAACTGGGGGGGGCGTTTTTCCAGAAATGCCGTAAACGCTTCGTTCAAATCGTCGGACATGACGGCTGCCGCGTTTTTCTGGGCGACATATTCCAGCCCCGGGTAGACACCGTGGTCACGACTGAAATTCATGACATCCTTGACCCCCTGCACCGTCAATGTCGCACAGGCTGCGATCTCCTGTGCGATCTTATCCGCCTGCAGATAGAGTTCTTCCCGGGTGTCACAGAGATGGGTGATGAAACCCATTTTCAGGGCGTCCTCGGCCGAAAAGTCCCGCCCTGTCAGAGCCAGTTCCCGGTACCAGCCCTGCCCGATGATATGGGGCAGCCGCTGCAATGTTCCCACATCGGCCACGATGGCGATGCGGGTCTCTCTGATGCTGAAAATGGTGTCTCTGCTGGCCAGCCGAATGTCGCAGGCGCTCATCAGGTCAATGCCCCCGCCGATGCAGTAGCCGTGGGCAGCGGCAATAACCGGTTTGCGGCATTTCTCAATCTGGTTGAAGCCATCCTGCAGTTCCATAATACGGGCCCTCAGATTTTCGCGGGCTGCCGCCCCGGTGCCGTCACCGAGCAGACCTTCGGCCGCTTCGGGTAGATCCAGCCCTACGGTAAAGCTTTTGCCCTCCCCCCGGATCACCACTGCATAGACGGATGGATCCCTGTCGAAAAGCCTGAACTGCCGGGCCATCTCTTCGAAAAACAAAAAACGCATGGCATTGTGCTTTTCCGGACGGTTCAACAGCAGGGTGGCAATATGTCCCTTTTGTTCAACTCTGATAGTCTGGTTTTCCGTCATCCTTATCTCTCCTTGATCATTTCTTCAATAATCTCCCTGACAGTCAGGACATTGTGAATCAGCCCAATCACCTCTCCGGCTGCCAGAATTCCGGCATCCAGATCGCCCTGGAGCCACGATTCCTCAATACCGGCTCCCGAAAACCCTTTCTGGAGCAATGAGGGATCATTGACCATTTTCTCCGTCAACGGTGTCCGCAGGGCCCGTATCTGAAACCCGCCCATATTCAGCAGACCGGTATCGGTTTCGGTACGGGCGACAATAGCCTCCTTGTAGTTGGCATGGGCAATACACTCCCGGGAAACGATAAAACGGGTCCCCACCTGGACGCCACCTGCTCCCAGGGCGAGCGCTGCCCTGTATCCCCTTGAGTCGGCAATGCCGCCGGCGGCGATGACTGGAAGCGTTACTGCATCGACGATGGATGGTACCAGGACCATTGTCGAGGCTCCCTTGAACCCCTGGATGCCACCTGATTCAGATCCTTCGGCGATAATGGCATCGACGCCGAGGGCTGCCGATTTAACAGCGACACTGACCGACGGTACAACCGGGATTACGTTCATGTTGAATGATTTCAGACGGGGCATCAGTGCTTTGGGGGATCCGCCCGATATTGTCACCGTCTTGATTCCGGATTCAGCGAGCAGTTCAGCAAACTGTTCGGTCAATGGGTTCATCACCTGCAGGTTCGCGCCAAAAGGGTGTCGGGTGAGTTTCTGGGTTTCCTTGATCTGCTGGTGCAAAACATCCACACTGGAAGCAAAAGCGGTGGCCAGGGTCCCGAATCCGCCAGCTTCTGAAACGGCCGCGACAAATTCGGGATTGCTGATAACCCCCATGGCGCCCTGGATGATCGGATACCGGCATCCAAGAATCTCACATACTGTTTTCATGCGGTTCTCCCTGTTGAAGGCACAGTTCTGTCAAAAATATCTGGCAGAACGGGTTTATTAAAGCTTAAATACCAATCTATTACGTTATTTTTCTCGATCTCCCCCTGTTTAGACCGGGGTTTTAGGGGGTAAAAGTGTGTGAGC
>Ga0180009_10007211_pt1 | contig 11430 bp, 7 predicted proteins | sample OS_PC_MetaG_FD_123537 | JGI IMG/M metagenome (GOLD analysis project Ga0180009, IMG submission 123537) | Groundwater microbial communities from the Aspo Hard Rock Laboratory (HRL) deep subsurface site, Sweden - OS_PC_MetaG | ecosystem: Environmental > Aquatic > Deep subsurface > Groundwater...
CCTGGCCCGGCTGGCGGGTACGGTGGGTTATTGGTGGATGGGCTACTTGACCGTCAGCCTGCTGTTGCTGCTGGCCCTGGCTCTTTTGCGCCTGGGGGCCCTGCCCTTTTCCCCCCGGGCCTGGGATTGGCGCCTGCCAGTGGGCCTGGCCCTGGGCTTGGCCATATTCATCAGCGCCTACGCGGGCTGGGCGGCCACGGACCTGCGCCTGAACCGGGTCGTCGTCCCCACCAACAAGCTGCCCCCCGGGGTGGAGCGCCTGAGCATCGCCCAGACCACGGACCTGCACCTGGGCCTGCCCGGCGGGGTGTCTCGCCTGCGAAAGGCCCTGAAGCTCATCGAGCAGGCCCACCCCGACCTGTGGGTGGACACCGGCGATTTGTGGGACCGGCCCTTGTTGGACGCCGACGAGTTGGTGGCCATGATGCGCCGGGTGAAACCACCCCTGGGCAAGTACATGATCGCGGGCAACCACGAATTTTACGTGGGCCTGGGCACCTCCTTCGAGTTGAGCCGGGCGGCCGGATTCATTGTGCTGGACAACCGGGGCCAGGCGGTGGGCCAGGCCCTGTATCTGGCCGGAGTGAACGACGCCCGCCGGATAAACCCGGACTGGGACGCGGCGGCCTTGGCCGGGCGCGATCCCCGGCGCATCAACATCCTTCTGCGCCACCGCCCGCTTTTCAACCCGCAACACGCCGGCAAGGTGGACCTGCAGCTCTCGGGCCACACTCACGGCGGACAGATGTGGCCCGCCCACCTCATCACCAGCCGCATATTCCCCTACTTCGCCGGACCCTACCGGGCGGCCCAGGGGGTAATGCTCCACACCAGCCGAGGCACCGGCACCTGGGGCCCGCCTCTGAGGCTCTTCTCCCCGCCCGAGGTCACCCTCATCGAACTGGTGCGCGCCCCGGCCAACGCCTCACCCCGCTGAACCGCCGGCCGGCGGCGCAAAGATTTCTTGACAGGAGCCGGCCCTGCCTTTAACTTTACGTTAACGTCAACTGTAGGTATTGTGGCCATGAGAAACGAGAGCGCATCCCCCCCGAAGTTGTGGACCATCGCAGAGCTGGCCCAGGACCTCGCAATCAGCACCCGCACCATACGCTTTTACGAGGAAAAGGGGCTGATTACCCCGGAACGCACCGCAGGCAACCGGCGCATTTATTCCAAGCGGGACCGGGCCCGGCTCAAGCTTATCCTCAGAGGCAAGCGCTTTGGCTACTCCCTGGAGGAAATCGGGGAGATGATCGGCATGGGTTCGGCGGACCTGGCCGAAGAGGAACAGATCGTCCGCACCTTGGCCTACGCTGACAAAAAGCTAAAGGACATCAGCCAGCGCATAGAGGAACTCAAAATGCTGGCCGAGGATATCGAAACCATGCGAGCCAAGCTTTTGGCCAAGTTGAGTCAACTGCACCCATAAGGTCACGCCATACAAGCTGCGCCAGGATGCGTCCTAGCGTCTGGAGGCCGAGATGTTTGATTTTTTGCTGAACGAACAGCAGCGCAAGCTGCGTGACGAGGTGCGCGAGTTGGTGGCCTGGGTGCCCCGGCAGCTCATCCTGGACATGGACCAGGACAAGGTCACCTTTCCCAAGGAGTTCTTGGCCGAGGCCGGGCGGCGCAATCTTCTGGGCTGCCGCTACCCCAAACAGTGGGGCGGCCGGGACCTGGACTGGGTGAGCACCTGCATGGTCATGGAAGAGGTGGGCGTGCTGGGTTACATCTTCGCCTGCGTCTTCGGGGTGGGGGCCGAGCTGGTGTGCGACGCCATCATCCAGCACGGCACGGACGATCTCAAGGAGCGCTACGTAAAACCGCTGTTGGCCGGCGAGATTTTCGCCGCCGAGTGCCTCACCGAGCCCCGGGGCGGATCGGACTTTTTCGGCACCACCAGCGTGGCCGAAGACAAGGGCGACCACTTCCTGCTCAGCGGCCAGAAGCGCTTCATCGTGGGGGCCGAGGGGGCCGACTTCTTCCTGGTCTACGCCCGCACCGACCCCGACCCCAAGGCCGACCCGCGCAAGGCCCTGACCTGTTTCGTGGTGGACCGGGGACCCGGAGTGGAGGTGGCCTACATATACGGCTTAATGGGCTGCCGGGGCGGCGGGGCCGGCCGCCTGGTGTTCACGGACGTGAAGGTGCCCAAACACAACGTGGTGGGCCAAGTGGGAGGGGCCTACGCGGTGTTCAACACCATGATGATCCCCGAGCGACTGGGAACCGCGGCCATGACCATCGGCGCGGCCCAACCGGCGGTGGAAGTGGCCACCGGCTACAGCACCCGGCGCAAGGCCTTTGGCCAGCCCATCAACCAGTTCCAGGGAGTGAGCTTCCAGGTGGCCCAGGCGGTCACCCTCATGGACGCGGCCCGGGCCATGGTCTACGTCACCGCCCGGGCGGTGGACGCCGGGGAAAGCCAAAACCACACCCGCCGGCTCATCAGCCAGACCAAAAAATTCGTCACCGAAAGTTGCCAACAGGCGGCCAATCACGCCATGCAGGTGATGGGGGGCATCGGGTATACTAACGTCTTCCCGGTGGAGCGCATCGTGCGCGATTTGCGTTTGGCGTCCATCTGGACCGGCACCAACGAGGTGATGAGCATGATCGTGGCCCACGAGTGGTACCGCGACTATCACCAAGCCAAGGCCTCGGCTCCCCGGGACTACGAGGCCGACGCCGAGGAGGCCGGGTCCGGAGAAAAGGTCTATGATTAGTGAGCTTGGCTGAAACCCTGGCCCTGGCCGTGGCCCTGGGCTGCGACGCCTTTGCGGTGGGCCTGGCCGTGGGGGGGCGCTTCGGCGCCCCCCGCCAAATATTTCGACTGTCCTTCCACTTCGGCCTGTTCCAGTTCCTCATGCCGCTCATCGGCTGGGGCCTGGGCGCGGGCCTGGCCACGGTGGCCGCCCGCTGGGCCCCCTGGATCGCCGCTGCGGTGTTGGTGTTCATCGGCGGCAAGATGGCCTGGGAGGCCCTGGCCCCCCAGGAGGAGCGCACCCACGGCCTGGACCCCACCAAGGGCTGGAGCCTCATGGCCCTTTCCCTGGCCACCAGCATCGACGCCCTGGGGGTGGGCCTGTCCCTGGGCATGGTGGGGCACAACGTCTTGGGCGCGGCGGTGGTCATCGGCATCGTGGCCGCGGGCATGACTTTGGTGGCCATGAAGCTGGCCGGGCTTATGAGCGCCCGCCTGGGGCAGCGCATGGGCTTGGTTGGGGGCGTAATTCTGATTGGGATAGCAGTTAAGTTGGTGGCATTTTAGGGCGGCTGCGCCAGACGCGGTTATGCTGCGTTGCGGGCATCGCTCCAGCCTCGACGTAGCTTAAGCTACGCCTGCGGCTGTCGCTCGGCGGACGCCTTGCCCGCGACCGCCTGACTGTGCCGCCTTCTGCCTCGCACCCGGAAAAAGAAACTTCTCTTTCAGGTCAAGGCCAGAAGGAAATGGAAGATTACTTTTTCCCAACTCTGCTTTTTGGTTAGGAAAAAGAAAGCGTTGCTGGTTGCGCTCGGGCCTTGACGTGCTCTCGTAACTCACCCCGGCCTCGTAGCCTCGAGGTCTTCCAGAATAGCGGTCATGGCGAGGAGCGGCGGCCTCGGCGGGTGGCGGAATGTCCACCATCCTTCCGCCGCGACGTGTCCATCTTCCTTTTCCTTTGCCTCCCCCCTGGACTCGGAAGGAAGAAATCTCTCTTTCAGCCCAAGGCCCAGGGGAAGCGGAAGATTGCCACGCCCCGCCGGGAAAGCGTCCTCCTGGCGAGAGGCCTTATTCACCAGCGGGGCTCGCAATGACCGCTATTGCTGATTACTTTTTCCCAACCTCTTTTATTTCTTTGCTCCCGCAAAAAAAGGAGGAGCCCCGAAGGACTCCTCCCGTACATGCTAATTAGCAGGGTAGGCGCTTAGTCAAGCACCGGCCGAGGCAGCAGCCCCGCGCCCTCGATGATCTCCTTGGCCCGGTGCTCCCACTCGATGGCCATGACGTGCACTCCGGCCACGCCTTCCATCTGTTTGAACTCCTCGATCTGCTCGATGGCCATCTTGATGCCCTCGGCCCCCTGCTTTTTCTTGTCCACCCCTTGCAGGCGCTTGACGATGGCCTCGGGCACGTCCATGCCCGGCACGAACTTGGCCATGTACTTGGCCATACCCACGGACTTCATGGGGGTGACCCCGGCCAGGATGTAGCACTTCTCGTGCAGGCCCCGGTCCACCACCTGCTTCATGAACAGGCGGAACTTGTCCATGTTGTAGATGCACTGGGTCTGCACGAAGTCGGCCCCGGCGGCTATCTTCTTGGCCAGGCGGGTCACCCGGAACTCGAAGGGATCGGCAAAGGGGTTGGAGGCCGCGCCGATGAAGAGCTTGGGCGAACCATCCAGGTCCTTGTCGTTCAGGAACTTTCCTTCGTCGCGCATCTTCTTGAAGGCGGCCAGAAGCTGAACCGAGTCAAGATCGTAGACGTTCTTGCTCTCCGGGTGGCTGCCGAAGCGCTGGTGGTCGCCGGAGAGGCACAGCACGTTCTTGATGCCCAGGGCGGTGGCTCCCAATATGTCGGCCATCAGCGCCAGACGGTTGCGGTCGCGGCAAACCATCTGGTAGTTGGGCTCCAGACCCTCGTCGATGAGAATCTTGCTCGCCGCCCAGGAAGCCATGCGCACCACCGCGGTCTGGTTGTCGGTGATGTTCACCGACTCCACGATGCCCTTCAGGAAGCTGGCCTTGTGGCGCACCTCCTCGACGTTGTTGCCCTGGGGGGGACCAAGCTCGCCGGTGACCGCGAAGTGGCCAGCGGAGAGCATTTTTTCCAGATTGCTGCCGGCTTTCATTGCTTCAGGTCCTCCCTAACCCGCTTGCGGGGGCCACCGTCGCGGGCGGTCAGCCAGTTCTTGTTGGGCCACACCTGCTCCAACTCCTCCAGCCTGCCCATGACCGCCATCTTCTTGACGATCTGGTCCCACACGCAGGGCACATCGGGGCTGATCTCGCAGTTGCCCGAATCCGAGCCGCCGCAGGGGCCGTTCATCAGGCTCTTGGAGCAGCGAGCGATGGGGCAAAGGCCACCGAAGTTATGCACCAGGCAGTTGCCGCAGCTCTGACAGCGCTCGGCCCAGACCCCGTGCTCCAGGGCCCCGCCGATGAAGGTGGTGTTGATGCCCGGAAACACGGCCACGTCGCCAAAACGCTCGGCCACGAACTGGGGGCCCACCCCGCAGGCGATGGAGACGATGGCGTCGTATTTGTTGGCTACCTCGGCCAGTTCCTCGATGTACTCGGGGTCGCACTGGCGCTCCAGAGTCATCTCGTCCACGGTGGGGGGCAGGCCGTCCTTTTTGCGGGCGATGCGCAGGGCGCTGGCCAGGATGCCAACTTCTTTCTCTCCGCCCACGTTGCACACGGTCACGCATCCCCGGCAGCCCAACACCAGGACCTTGTCCCGTCCTTCGATCATGGACAGGATTTCCTCCAAGGGCTTGCTGTCACCTACGATCATTGTGACTATCCTTCCTCGTCAACAGATAGCTCGATCCGCCTCGGCCAGCCTAGGCCGCCTGGGCCTTACCCACCGGGCTGGGACCCAGCTCCTTTATGCGCTCGGTAAACTCCCGGGCCACCTCGGCGAAGCGGGGGCCCTGGGCGGAACTCATGTTGTACATCTCGATGCGCTCGGGTTCTATACCCAGCGATCCCAAGACCTTTTTGACATATTCCACCTTGCGGCGCGCCTTGAGATTGCCGGTGAGGAAGTGGCAGTCGCCTTCCATGCAGCCGGCCACGTATACGCCGTCCACTCCGTCTTCAAAGGAACGCAACAGGTGCAAAATGTCCACCCGCCCCGAACAGGGCAGTTGAATTACACGCACGTTGGTGGGGTATTGCAGTCTCATCGAACCTGCCAGGTCCGCAGCTGAATACGCTCAGTACTGGCAGCAGAAGGCTACGATTTTCGGTTCAAACTCAGCGCTCAAGTTCATCCTCCTGGTCCCGGGCCGCCGGTGCGCACCGGAATACGGCAGGTGATGGCTCCGGCCTCCCTGGGCCGGGGCCGGCAATTCGGCTCAGTTCATCGCCGCCCGTTCCTTGGCCAGGATCTGGGCGTCGGTGAAGTGTTGCAGGGTAATGGCCTTGCCCGGGCATTCCGCGGCGCAGGCTCCGCAGCCGTAGCACTGGGCCACTTCTATGTGGGCCGCGCCGTCCACGATCTTGGGCACCCCGTAGGGGCAGGTGCGCACGCAGGTGAGGCACACCGAGCACTTCTTGGGGTCCACCGTGGCCACCACGCCGCCCACCCGGATTACGGTCTTGGCCAGCACGGTCATGGCCCGGCCAGCGGCGGCGTTGGCCTGGGCGATGGCCTCGTCGATGGGCTTGGGGTAGTGGGCCAGGCCGGCCTGGTAAATGCCCTCGGTGGCGAAGTCCACCGGCCTGAGCTTGGCGTGGGCCTCCAGGAAGAAGCCCTCGGCGTTGAGCGGGGTCTTCATGGCCTCGGCCAGGTGGTGCACGTCGTTGGGCAAGATGGCCGCGGCCAGCACCAGCCGGTCCACGTCGAAGCTGATGGGACGGCCCAGCACGTGGTCGGTGGCGGTGACGCTGATCTTGCCGCCGGCTTCGGACACCTGGGGCTTGTCCTCCAGCTTGTAGCGGAAGAAGAGCACCCCGGCCTCGCGGGCCTTTTTGTACAGATCCTCGCGCACACCGTAGGTGCGGATGTCGCGGTAGAGGATGTAGACGTTGGCCTCGGGGTTGGCCTCCTTGACCTTGATGGCGCTCTCCACCGAATGGGTGCAGCACAAACGGCTGCAATAGGGCCGCTCGGGCTCCCGGGAACCCACGCACTGGATGAAGGCCACCGAGTCCCAGTCCTTGGGTGCCTCGGGGTTGCCCCCCAGCTCCATGTCCAGCTCCAGGGAGGTGAGCACCCCGTCGCTCTGGCCGTATAGGTACTCGCTGGGCTTCAGCTCATGGCCGCCGGTGGCCAGCACGATGACCCCGTGCTGCACCACCATCTCTTCCCCGCCCGCCGGAGTGATGCCGCTTACGTAGTTGCCCACGAAGCCCTTGAAGGCGGTGAGCTGGCTGTCAAGGTACACCGTGATGTTGGGATTGCCGTTGACCTGGGCCACCAGATCCTCAAGGTAGGGGGCTACCGCCTCGCCCTTCCAGGAGTTGAGCAGATAGCGGGCGTTGCCGCCCAGCTCGCCGCTCTTTTCCACCAGATGCACCGGATAACCGGCGCTGGCCAGGTTGAGCGCCGCGCTGATGCCGGCCACGCCGCCGCCCACCACGATGGCGCTCTTTTCCAGAGACAACTCCACCTGGTGCAGGGGCTCGACCAGGGTGGCCTTGGCCACCGCCATGCGCACCAAGTCCTTGGCCTTGGCCGTGGCCTTTTCCGGCTCGCCCTGGTGCACCCAGGAGTCCTGGTCGCGGATGTTGGCCATCTCGAACAGATACTTGTTCAAGCCGGCCTCGCGGATGGTTTCCTGGAACATGGGCTCGTGGGTGCGGGGGCTGCAAGAGGCCACCACCACACGGTTGAGATTGTTCTCCAGGATTTTGTCCTTGATCTTGTTCTGGGTGTCCTGGGAGCAGGTGAACAGGTTGTCGTCCACGAACTCCACGTAGGGCAAGGTGGCGGCGTATTCGCGCACCGCCGGAACGTCCACGATGCCCCCGATGTTGATGCCGCAGTTGCACACGAACACCCCCACCCGGGGCTGCTCCTCACTAACGTCCTTTTCCAGCGGATAGCTGACTTCCTTGGTCAGGGTGCCCCGGGACTCGGCCAAGTCCAGGCTGGCCACGCAGGCGGCGGCGCTGGCCTCCATCACCGCCTGGGGGATGTCCTTGGGCCCGGCAAAGGCGCCGCAGGCGAAGATGCCTTCCCGGCTGGTGCCCACGGGCTTGAAGGAGCTGGTCTCGCTGAAATTATAGCCGGTGAGGTCGATGTCCATGCGCTTGGCGGTCTCGATGGCCTCGGGGCCGGTTTGCAAGCCCACCGACAAGACCACCATGTCGAATTCTTCTTCCTTGGCCTCGCCGTTTTCGGTGACGTACTCGATGCGCAGGCGGTCATCCTCGGCCGGGTCCACCGAGTGCACCCGGGAGCGCACGAAACGCACTCCCTTTTCCTCTTCGGCCCGATTGTAATACTTTTCGAAGTCCTTGCCGTAGGTGCGCATGTCCATGAAGAAGATGGTGGTGTCCAGATCCCCGTGGGAATGCTCCTTGGCGATCACCGCCTCCTTGATGGCGTACATGCAGCACACCGCAGAACAGTAGCCGTTGTCGCAGTGGTTTATGTCCCGGCTGCCCACGCACTGGAGCCAGGCGATCTTTTTGGGCTCGACCCCGTCGCTGGGGCGCTGGAGGTGGCCCTGATAGGGGCCCGAGGCGCTAAGAACCCGCTCGAACTCCATGGCCGAGAGCACGTTGGGGTGCTTGGCATAGGAGTAGGTGTCGAAGATGGCCGGATCGAAGGGCTCGAAGCCCGGGGCCAGGATCACGCTGCCCACGTTGATGGTCAGCTCCTGGGGTTTCTGGTCGTGGGCCGGGGCGTGAGCCTTGCAGGTTTCCACGCACTGGAAGCACTCGCAGCACACCGCGCAGTTGAGGCAGCGCTCGCCCTCCTGTTGGCCCTGTTCGGCGGTGATGCCCAGCTCGAACTGATCAAAGTCGCACTTGCGGCTGTCGGCCTCGCGGATCTCCATCCGCGCACGGGGCGCCACGGGAAGATCCAGGGGGATGGGATTGAAGCACTGCTCGTCCTCGGGCTTGAGCTGGGGCTTCTCGCGGCCCTCGGCCATATCCTGGCCGTCGAACTTGCGCAGCATGCTGATGGCCGCGTCGCGTCCGGCGGCCACCGCGCCGATGGCGATCCAGGGGCCGGTGACCGCGTCGCCACCGGCGAACACCTTGTCCAGGTTGGTGGCCATGGTCACCGGGTCGGTGGCGATGGTACCCCGGGGGGTCAAACCCAGGCCAGAGTCCGCGCCCAGGAAAGACAGGTCGGTGCGCTGGCCGATGGCGGTGATGAAAAGATCGGCTTCCAGCTCGATGGTGTCGGACTCGTCGAATTGAGGGGAGAAGCGGTGGTCGTCGTCAAAGACCCTGGTGCACTTCTTGAGCACCAGGCTGGTGGCCTTGTCGCCCTCGGTCTTTATGGCCAACACGCCCCGGCGGTGGAACATGGTGATGCCCTCTTCCAGGGCCTCCTCCACTTCCCAGGGGCTGGCCGGGCATTCTTCCTCGGACTCCAGCATGACCATGGTCACGTTGGCCGCGCCACCCCGCAGGGCGGTTCGGGCCGCGTCGATGGCCACGTTGCCGCCGCCCACCACCAGCACGTTGTCGCCGGAGGGCACGGGCCGGTCCAGGCTGAGGTCTTGCAGATAGCCCAGGGCGGGCACCACGTTGGCGCTGTCCTCGCCGGGGACGTTCAGCTTGAAGCTGGCCGGAGCGCCCACGCCCAAAAACACCGCGTCAAAATCTTTTTGCAGGCCGGCGAAGGTGATGTCCTTGCCGATGGGGGTGTTCAGCTTGATCTCCACTCCCATCTTGGTGATCTGCTCCACCTCCTTGGCCAGCGCCTCCCGGGGCAGACGGTAAGCCGGCACTCCGGTGGCCAGGGCACCGCCCGCCACGGGAAGGGCCTCGTAGATCACCGACTTCACCCCGGAGCGGGCCAGGTGGTAGGCGCAGGAGAGACCGGCCGGGCCGGCTCCCACGATGGCCACTCTCTCGGGGCGGGGCTCGGCCTCGGGCTGGGGCACGTTTTCCACACCCACCTCGTCGGCCACCAGGCGCTTGATGTCGCGGATGGCCACGGCCTCGTCCACGGTGAGGCGGCGGCAGGCGTCCTCGCAGGGATGGGGGCAGATGCGCCCGATGGCGCCCGGCAGGGGCAGGTCCTTCATGATGATGGCCAGGCTCTCGGCGAACTTGCCCACCTTGGCCATCTGCACGTAGCCCTGCACGTTCAGGTTGGCCGGACAGGTCACCGAGCAGGGGGCCTGGTCCAGCTTGGTTATGCCGTAGGCGTTGGGGAAGGCCTGGGCGTAGCGCTTGAAGGTGGCCTTGCGCTCACTAAGGCCCTGGTCGAACTCGTTGGGCAGCGCAACGGGGCAGGACTCGATGCAGTCGCCGCAGGCGGTGCAGGCTTCCATGTCCACGAAGCGGGGCTCTTGATGCACCTGCACCTGAAAGTCGCCCGGTTGGCCGGAGATGGAAGCCACCTCGGCTTGGGTCAGTATCTCGATGTTGAGGTGACGGCCACACTCCACCAATTTGGGGGAGATGATGCACATGGCGCAGTCGTTGGTGGGGAAAGTTTTGTCCAATTGGGCCATGCGTCCGCCAATGGCCGTGGTTTTCTCCACCAGGTAAACGTAGTACCCCGCGTTGGCCAGATCCAACGAGGCCTGTACACCGGCGATGCCGGCGCCGACTACCATCACCGCTCCGACTTTCTTGCTTTGTGCCATTCGACTTCGTCCTTGCAAGCGGTTCTCCGCCGGACCAGCCGTCCAGCGGTTCAGAGGCGACTCACCCCAAACAGGCGAATCGCCACTTTGTGAAAAAGATCATAAATTACCTAGGAATAGTAACATTAATCAACGATCGGCACTATAGACAAAAAGCCAAAACTTGGCAAGGCCTGATTGTCCCTGCCGATTCGCCTAGTTATCACATCGGAATTAATGGCCAATCGCATCCACCCCATTGAAAGCCATGTTAGCCCATCGGAGAAGTGAAACCAAGGCCAAGTTCGGCCCGCGACACAGGTGACGGCGCAAAAAAAGCCCGGGCCTTTCGGCCCGGGCTTGGGATCTGCTAGATGGGTTCGTGTCCTAGAACACGCCCTTCACCTTGCCGGTTTCCACGTCCACATCCACCCGGCGGTAGGCGGGGTTGGAGCCGGAGCCGGGCATCAAGCTGATGTTGCCGGCCACGGGCACCACGAATCCGGCGCCGCCGTAGGTGAGGATGTCGCGCACGAACAGGCGCCATCCCTTGGGCACGCCCTTGATTGCCGGGTTGTCCGACAGCGACAGGTGGGTCTTGACCATGCAGGTGCCCAGCTTGGACAACTCGGGATCGGCCTCGATCTTCTTGGCCTTGCTCAGTGCGACGTCGGAGTAGTCCGCGCCGTCGGCCCCGTAGACCTCCTTGGCGATCATGTCGATGCGCTCGCGCAGGGGGGTGCTCAACTCGTAGAGCAGCTTGAACTCATTGGGCTCGTTGCAAGCGTCGATGACCGCGTCGGCGAACTCCAGGGCGCCCTCGCCGCCGTGCTCCCAATGGCGCGACAGGGCCACGCGGGCGCCGGCCGCCTCGCCCAGCTCACGCACCTTGGCGATCTCGGCGTCGGTGTCGGTGTAGAAGGCGTTGATGCACACCACCGGGTTGATGCCGGCCTTGCGC
>Ga0180009_10007212_pt1 | contig 11430 bp, 8 predicted proteins | sample OS_PC_MetaG_FD_123537 | JGI IMG/M metagenome (GOLD analysis project Ga0180009, IMG submission 123537) | Groundwater microbial communities from the Aspo Hard Rock Laboratory (HRL) deep subsurface site, Sweden - OS_PC_MetaG | ecosystem: Environmental > Aquatic > Deep subsurface > Groundwater...
AAAAAATCAATCACTGGCAGGATCAGACCATGTCAAGGAAATTATTGTACACACCGGGCAGCATTATGATGCCAACATGTCGGCGATTTTTTTTGATGAGCTTAAGATACCCAGACCGGATTATAACTTAAATATCGGTTCCGGCTCCCATGGCAGCCAGACAGGGCAGATGCTCGCTGAGATTGAAAAGGTTCTGATCCATGAAAAACCTGATACAGTATTAACTTACGGAGATACCAATTCGACTATGGCCGGTGCTCTTGCCGCTGTAAAACTTCACATCCCGGCTGTTCACGTTGAGGCCGGCCTCAGGAGTTTTAATCGTCAAATGCCTGAAGAAATCAACCGGATTGTTACAGATGAAGTGGCCAGTGTATTGTTCTGTCCGACCAAAGCAGCTGTTAACAACCTATCGGCCGAAGGTATTATTCATAAAAAAGGTACAACAGCGTTAATTGATTTTAATTCCCGGCATTGCTATCTTGTCGGAGATGTCATGTACGATTCCATTCTGTTCAACACCAAATTAGCGGAAAAGAAATCCAATATTTTGACTGTTTTAGAACTTAGACCCAATGAATATTATCTTGCAACACTTCATCGGGCAGAAAACACAGATGATCCGTTAAAACTCAAGAATATTTTTTTGGCCTTTAATGATATTGCAGCCAAGGGAGAAAAAATTATCCTTCCAATACATCCCAGGACCAGAAAATGCTTAACTGAACTGGAACGTCAAAATAAAGCAAATGGCTTTTGTTTAAATTCAGGTGTTCGATTGGTTGACCCGGTCGGTTATCTGGACATGATTCAGCTTGAAAAGAATGCCAAGGCCATATTTACGGATTCAGGCGGTGTTCAGAAGGAAGCATATCTGCTTCAGATTCCTTGCATGACCCTGAGACCGGAAACCGAATGGGTTGAAACCGTAGCCGCCGGATGGAATACGCTTTGCGGTTCAAGTTTGAAAAAATTGATGGTGGCCTATGAGGTTTTGAACACAGGTCAAGGCACCCTGCCGCCGTTTTTATCCGACGCAACTACCGGCAGCTCAGGATTTAAGGATGGTGTCGGGTATTATGGTGACGGCCATGCATCTGAAAAAATAATTGATATTATTTACAAGGGATTTTTAAGGCAATGATCCCTTTGAAAAAGAAAATACTCATGCTGCTGTCCAATGCCTTTGATCCGGATCCGAGGGTACAAAGAGAGGCTGTTGCATTGGCCTCTAATGGATATGAAGTCCACATTCTTTGCTGGGATAGGGATTTAAAAGCTGCGGAATATGAAGTCCTTGATGATATTAATATTCACCGGGTTTATGTTCAATCGACTCATGGTCGTGGAGCCACACAGATCGCTTTTCTTGGATTGTTCTGGATTAAGGCATTTGTAAAAGGCCTGTCAAAACAGTTTGATTATGTTCATGCGCATGATTTTGATACCCTTCCGCTGGGATATGCGTTATCAAAAATAAAAAAGGCAAAACTCATCTATGATTCTCATGAGAGCTATGTTGATATGTTGTACAGTCATCCAGTCTGGCTGAAAAAATTGATATTTTCTATGGAAAACTTTTTTCTCAAGCGGGTGGATCTATTGATTACAGTGGGTGAAAAACTTCGAAATCACTTTGAAAAAAGAGGGGCTAAAAATAATTGTGTGGTTGGAAACTGGCAGGATCCTGAAAAATTTATATTTACCAAGGACCTGGTTGCATCTGAACGTGAAAAAATCGGCATATCAAAAAATCAGAAAGTCATTTCTTTTATTGCCAACCTCGGGATCGAACGGCAAGTTTTACAACTTGTTGAAGCGGTAAAACAGACACCGGATATTTTTCTGATCATCGGCGGGAACGGTGCATGTAGACAACTTGTGGAAACTGCAGCAAAAGAATGCAGGAACATTCATTATCTGGGATATGTAAAACCCCATAAAATTCCCATGTATACGGCATGTTCAGATATTGTCTTCTATGGCTTTGACCCGCATAACCCGAATGCCAGGTTCAGTGCTCCCAATAAACTATTTGAAGGACTTGCTGCTGGTAAAATCATATTGACTTGTGATTTTGGTGAAATCGGTAAAATTGTCAAAGAAACCCAATGTGGAATTATTCTTGACAGCTATTCTGTAAAGGACTTGAAAAAGGCTTTTAATCGACTTTTATCGGAAAATTCACAAGAATGGTGCCAAAATTCATTAAATGCCGGAAAGCACCGTTATAATTTGGCAAAAGCTATTTCAATATTATGTATTCGCTATAATCAACTATAGCGAAAAGAGGTCTATGGACAGAGAAAAAGAATATATCAACGGAATGCTGACACGGACAGCCCTGTGTTTTTCACAACTCGAAATTGACAAGATCAGGAATACCACCTTGTCAATTGCAGGTTTGGGCGGGGTAGGGGCCATTACTGTAGAGCTTTTTGCAAGATGGGGGATAAAAAAATTCAGACTGATGGATATGGACTGCTATGATGAATCAAATATGAACCGCCAGCTGTTTGCTACTTCCAGAACCCTTGGCAGAAACAAGGTGGATGTTGCCGAGGAGCGGATCAAGGAAATCAATCCATATGCCGAGATAGAATTGAAAATTGCTGATCGTGTGGATAATGACAATATTGATCGATTTATAAAAGGTGCTGGTTTTATTATCCAGAATGCAGATCATCCTTCGTGTAAACTCTTTTACCTTGCTGCAAAAAAATATAAAGTGCCTCTGGTTAATGGTTATGCCACTATTTCAGGGGGAAGGGTCCAAGTATTCAACTATGATCAATCTGACTGCACCAGTTTCCTAGAGAATATTTGGCATAAGATCAAATACAAAGACGGTAAAACCGTGGATCAAATGACAAGAGAAGAGATCGAAAAATTTGATCGGGACAACGTTCACTCTACAGCGCCTTCTGTCAATTTTGTTGTGAACATCGTTGGTGCTATGATCGTGGGAGAAACCATAAAGGTGATTGCCAGAAGGGGCAAACCAGTTGTTTATCCCAGATATCGATGTTTTGATCTGTTTGACAACACCATGGGGATTCGGAATTCAAATTCAATCTTTAATCCTGATAATATGTCCAGATTAATATCTGTGATAAAAAATAGGATAAAATGAAAATGAAATCTAAAGGCCTTGAACGCCTTCTCAAAGCTACCGGATACACGATAAAAGGTCTACGCGCTGCATGGGACAATGAAGAAGCTTTTAGACAGGAAGTGATAGTGCTACTATTTGTTATCCCGCTGGGGTTATGGGTTGGCGGTACGCCTGTCCAAAAAGGACTATTTGTTTTTGTATGGCTTGTCGTAATGATGGTGGAATTAATCAACTCAAGCATAGAAGCAATTGTCGATAGAATAGGATATGAAAAGCACGAACTGTCCGGCCGGGCAAAAGATATGGGATCTGCTGCTGTGTTTATCAGTATATGTGCATCAATCATAGTCTGGCTGGCAATAATTTATGATAGGATAACTAAATCCGGATATTGATAAAAGGACCAAAAAAATAATGTACTTGGTGCTGATCGCTCTGCGTATGGAATATGGAATTTTATAGAGGATAACTACAGTTCATGCTTGATTTATTAACGCGTAAAATATTTGAAATACCCAAACAGGCTCGCCTTATCCTTTTTTTTATGTTCCTTGTGATTTTGATGGATGGTTATGTTTTTGTATATAATCAACTGTTAAAGCAAAATATTTTAGGACCATACCTGGGAGCTCCTTTTGCTTTAGTTGGGGAATTTCTTATCGTGGCAATTGTAGTTTCATTGAGTCTGTTGTTTCCACAAAGGATTCAAAAGTTATTTTTGACCGGTCTGTTTGTTTTCCTTTCTTTGATATATCTATCTGTTTTAATTTATTATAGGGAATTTAAATATTTCCCAACAATAAATTTATTGAGTATGGTCTTTCATAAAGGGAATATTTTAGGGGATGTTACCGATGTCATATGGTCTCTTTTTAAATTATCAGATCTGATTTTTCCGTTTTTGTTCCTTATCTGGATATTTGTTGCGGTAAAATACAAAGGATTGAAGATCAGGTTTAAAACTCGAATGAAAACAGGACTTATATGCCTATTGATAACCAGTTTGCTCTTTGTTGTTTACAAAACCAGTTTTAACCTTATATATAAACTCCATTCTCCCTGGCATCAACAGATGAGGCCAAATCCTGACTTGATTATTTCACATATTGGTTTTCTGCCATTTTGTCTGGAGGATTTCATTTCGTTCTATAGAATTTCAAAAAATACAAAAAAACAACTAAGCCAGGCCGATAAAAAATTACTTTTAGATTATTATCAATCAATCAAATCTAATAAAAATGAATATACTGGTAAATTCAAGGGATTCAATCTATTTTTACTTCAATTTGAGAGCCTAAGCAATATTGTTATCAACCAAAAGATCAATGGCCATGAAATTACACCGACCGTAAATCGATTGATCCGGGAAGGAATATATTTTTCACAATTTTATACCCAGGAAGGCGCAGGACCCACCACAAGCAGCGAATTTGTTACATTGAATTCCATTATTGCTCCCACAGATTCATTTGTTGCTATTTCCTATAGGTTTAATACGTTTTATACCCTGGCAAATTTGTTTAATTTAGAAGGATATCATACATTTGCCCTTCACGGGAACAATGGATCATATTACAACAGGGAATTTATTTATGAACGGTATGGATTTGACGAATTCTATAGTAAAAAAAGAATTGACGGTCAGATTGTTCATCGTTGGATTGGAGATAAAGACCTTCTCAAAAAAGCTTCTGAAGTTGCTGCTAACTGCAATTCTTTGTTTTTCGGTTTTCCGATCATGGTTACCAGCCATAAAAATTGGGACATCAGCTCGGTTTTTGATCTGGATACAGGATCCCATCCTTTTTCAGGCAGGTCTGAAGGATATGTTAAAAATATCAACTATTCGGATCAGGCGATACAATTATTTTTAGACAGGCTGGAAAAAAGTCGTTTGCTTGAAAATACGATTATAATGATATATGGGGATCACAGCCCGAAACTGCTTAAAAAGGAGATAGAGTCCATTATTGGGCATGATGTAACCGATCTTGAATCAAAACGCTTGAGGGTTCAGATTCCCTTTATCCTCTGGGCGCCTAAAGGAAGTATTGAGCCTAAAGTCATTCATGATGTATTTCCTCAGATTGACGTTCTTCCCACAATTGCCAATCTTTTTGATCTGGGCACACACTTTGGTATTGGGAAGGATATTTTTGATATTAAAAATACAAATATCGCCTGTACCCAGGAATTTATTATTACAAAGAATGCCACCTATCATAAGTTCAATCAGTCTGAAATGCAAGTCGCTTCAGGCTCAACCAAAGAACAGCCCTTGAAGGATGTCAAACCCCTTTGTGACATTCAGATGAGAATTTCAGATCTTATTTTGAGAACAGATGCAGTTCAATATCTAAAATCTTTGAAAGAATAGTATGCCACCGACCACCATTGCCTATTTAATCGTTTTGGCCTTTTCTATGGCCGGCTCCCTTCTTTATCATCCCATTATCGGTATGATTGCTTATATTGTAATATATAATATCGGTCCGGTAAAAAAGTGGTGGGGAGAAATACCGTATCATTATGGGATAAGAGATAGTCAGTTCATGTACGTCACTGTCATGCTCAGCTATTTTATTAAACCGGTGAAAACGAATCTTTCGTTAACGGTTTTGGACCGTCAAGAATGGCTGCTGATTTTATACCTCTGCCTGTTATGGTTTTCAACAATAATTGGTCTTGATCTAGGCCAGGATACCTACAATGTTTTTAAAATTACAAAGGTTGTTGTTATCCTGATTTTAGCGAGTCATATTATTACGGATATTAAATTATTTGAAATGTTTTGGTGGTCATTGATCCTTTGTAACATTTATATGGGATACAATGCCTTTTTCGCAAGTGACTGGATGTTTAGTAACAACCGGCTGGATATTGGAATCGGGAGTGTGGATTTTGGTGAAGCCAATTTTCTGGCCGCACATATGGTTATGATGCTTCCTATAACGGGTGTTATGTTAATCAGATCAGGAAATATTGGAAAGCTGATTTGTTTGGTTAATGCGGTATTAACAGTGAACACTCTGGCAATGCTTCGATCCCGAGGCGGGTTTTTGGCGATGGTTGTTTCACTTGGTTTTGTAATATTTCTTGCGGAAAAAAAATACAGGTTATTGATTATAGCTGGAACTGCATTCGGAATAATCGGTTTTTTCGCGCTGACTGATGTTCATTTCTGGGACCGGATTTCAACCATTAGCGTTGAGGAGCAAGACAGGGACAGTTCTGCACAGGGGCGACTTGCTTTATGGAACATTGCCTGGGAAATGGCCAAAGAGCATCCTTTAGGGATTGGTGCAGACAATTACAAACCTTTGATGGGCAGTTATGGAACTGAAAGACATAATCGAGATACACACAGCACATATTTTAAATGTCTTGCTGAAATAGGATTTCATGGTCTATTGGTACTTGGGCTTTTAATTTATAATTGCTTTAACATATTGTTTCAAATAAGAAAAATACCGATACGGAATGCACAGAGTCATATTTTTCGGTTATATTCATTTGGATTGATCATTGCGCTTATTTCCTATTTGACAGCCGGTATATTTATCAGCATGAATTACATTGAGGAATTTTACTGGATGCTGATGATGCCTTTATTTTTAAAGCGATCTATTATTACGGCTAATGCTCAAGAACAATAGCTACGTGAGCTTTGAGCAACACTATCAGAAAAACCTCCAAATCTTACAAAAATGAAAATACTTACCCCGCTAAAACCAATTTTTATAATACAAAAGACATTTGAACAACTCAGATAGGAAAGAAGCCAATTGATAAAGAACAGTGGGAGTGTCAAATTGCAATTTCTGACTGATTTTTGAACCTAAGTTAGCAAACGTTTCCTGAAGGATGCCATTAAGAAATGGGAAAAATAATTTCAGTTGAAATAAGTAAAAAGATAGTAGTTATTAATACAGTAACTAATCTATTAACATACTTTTTCAGTATTACACTTCTAATATGGGTTCAACAATATCTATTGAGGAGGATCAGTCCAGAAGAATACAGTCTTCTTCCCATTGTGGGTTCTTTGGTAATGTTTACACCGATTATTACGACTATTTTTATCGCTGGTATTGGCAGATATCTTGTGGAAGCATATGCCGAAGGGAATGAATTGCAAGTAACTAAAATTGTTTCTAGCATTTGGCCAATTCTTTTTATCTCTGGTATTATTTTTTCACTACTAAGTTTTTATTTATCTATAAATATTGAAAGCATTTTGCATATTCCCAAGGGCTATGAAGAAATGACGACTCTAATGCTCCTGGTTGCTTTTTTCAACCTATTGATGGCGTATATACTCTCTCCCTTCTTAGCAGGGTTTAATATTCGACAAAAATTTTATCTTGGCCATTTTATTGATACAATTTTTGAGATTTTTAGGATTATCTTATTGTTGTTACTATTGTTTAAAGTTAGCACAAGTGTCTTATGGGTTGTTGTTGCCAGTTCACTATCTAACGTTCTAAAATTGATTGTAAAAATAATCATCTCCTGTAGGCTTGTTCCAGCGTTACGCATGAGAATACGGCTGTTTGATTTCAGCATAGCTAAGACAGTCATATCATTTGGTGTTTGGTCATCTTTAGGACAAATTGGCTATAGGATTAGAACTGCAGCAGACCCTATTCTATTGAATCTTTTCACCACTCCATTAGATATTACAACTTTCCATCTTGGATCCATGTTTCGTAGACAATTTGATTCTTTTTTACCATCGTTGACATCATCCCTTCAACCTGCTCTCATTGCCATGCATGCAAAAAAAGAAAAAGAAAGATTAAAGTATCTTTTTTACAGACTAAACAAATATTTGATGTGGGTAACTCTTTTATTTATTTCACCGTTACTCGTATACAGACAGGAGCTTATTTCCCTTTATGTTGGCAATGAATATATTGAAGCAGCAAGTGTATTAGGATTATTGTTCGTGCCAGCTTTTCTTGGGATGAGTATACAATTAATATGGAGTCTCGCCCCTGCTATTGGAAAAATTAAGCATATGACCATTATTTCTTTTTCAATGCAGTTATGCAATTTGACTTTGACAATTATTTTATTAAAATATTTTAATATGGGAGCTATCGGTTGTGCTTTGTCAACCTGTATTACTGCATTTATTTCTTTAGTATTGTTTTTTTTACCTCTTGCAATGAAATTATTAAATGGGAAAATATCCGAATGGTTTTATCTTACATTTTTACCGGGTCTTCTTCCTGCTATTTCAGCTTTAACCATCTATGGAGTTTTAAAAATGCAATTTGATAGTTATTCATGGATGAAATTAGGCTGTTGTTTTATTGTTGGGAGCATTGGATACATTATTACAGTTGTTTTATGCATGAATACAAATGATAAAATAGAAGTAATAGAGATGATAACCGGGATTCGGTCAAAAATAGTTGGATTTAAAAATTCAACAACAAAATAAATGAAAGCAGCAATTAATCAAAGGTCTCTAATAAAAATTCGCTCGTTGATTGTATTAGATTATTGAAAAGAAATGTGGAAGAGTCACGAGTGCTCCAGAGTAACTCGAGATGGTTGAACAAATGTCTCTGATAGTCACTAACGAAAGGGTATTAAAGATGACTGAAAGTATCAGTAACAAAGGCAGTCAATATATTTTTGTTGGCGGGACGCCAAGATCTGGTACAACTCTAGTACAAAATATTTTAGACTCCCATATGGAAATCTGTGGGTTGCCGGAAATGCATTATCTTGAAGAAATTATTAATTTGAGAAAAAGACTTATGTATTTTGTTGAAAGAAAAATGGTTGCAATTTTTAACACACGAGAGGAAATTGATGAATTTATATCATCACAAATTCAATATTTATTAAATCCGCTTATAACAAAATATAATTGTAAATTGTTATCCGAAAAAACGCCTAGAAACGTGTTGGTATTTTCAGAACTTCTTGAATTATTCCCTGGATCAAGATGTATCCACGTTATTCGAGATCCTCGAGCAACTATTGCTTCAATGTTTAAGGTACGTGATAAGGCAATAAGCGAAAATCGCTTTGATGTTCCAATGGCAAGAATTGTTACAAAATCTGCTATTGAATATTGTGAAGAATGTATGTTAGCTGGTTTGGAAGCGAAGAAAAAATTCCCCCAAAATGTATTCGTTCTAAAATATGAAGAACTTATTGATAATCTTGAAGTAAAAACCAAAGAAATATGCCGTTTTTTAAAAATTAACTGGCAGGAAAATATGATGCATCCTGGAAGTGTTAATCATTTTGGTGAAAAAGGTATGACCAATGATTATATGTCGGTTTTCTATGATAAGAAGTCCTTTCGTCGAAATCCTGATAATAAAAGTATTGAAAAATGGAAAAAGGACTTAAAGATCAGTGACCAAATTAGGATTTCGAATTATTTCAAATCCACTAATCAATTTTTAGAATTTGGGTATAACTTTTCTATAGAACATCTTCCTTTCATTAAGAGACAAATTGGATTAGTAGAGTCGAGTTTATTACAAATAAAAGGAACCATAAAAAGAAACATATATAAAAATATACAACGGTTACTAAACTAATATAGAGCAACGATATTTTTGGAAAGAATATTTAAAAAATAGTTTTTTAAAAGTGACTTAAAAATAGAGATTATGAGGTTTTGATTTTATGAAAAAAAATATTGCGATTATTTTAGCTGGTGGAATTGGAGAAAGATTTGGGGCCGAGATTCCAAAACAATTTGTAAATCTTAATGGAAAGCCTATCATTTCATATTGCTTGGAAACTTTTCAAAAACACCCGGATATTCATGGAATTGTAGTGTCAACCCATGAAAAATATATGCAAACAGTTAAAGAGTTATGTCCTGAATGTATTTTGGTGAAAGGAGGGAGCACCAGGCAGGATTCAACTTTTAACGCATTGAAGGCTTGTCCAAAAGATACAGATCATGTTCTTATCCATGATGCGGTCCGCCCATTTGTTGATTTTCCAATAATTAATAGATGTATTAAGGCACTTGAAAAAGGAAATATTGCGGTTGATACCAAAATCTCATCAAATGATACAATAATCAAAATTAAGACTGATGGTATAATATCGGACATGCCTGACAGAAGATACCTATATCGTGGCCAAACACCCCAAGCGTTTAAATTCAAAGATATATTTGATGCTTATAATGAACCTGCAAATAGCGATATACCACCAACTGACGATATGCGATATATTTTTAATAAAGGGTTGCCATGCCATACTGTGGAAGGGTCTGAGTTTAATATTAAAATCACTAATACCGCAGATTTGTATTTGGCCGAACGGATTGCTCAAAAGATATTCCGAGTTAATACAAACGAAGTTGACCTTACAGGGAAAAAATGTCTTGTATTTGGTTCCTCTGGTGGTATCGGGGGTGAAATTGTTCAACTTTTGGAAGAAAAAGGTGCGCGTGTGTTAGGGGTTGGATCAAAAGAATTTGATCTTCAGAGGTTCAATGATTATGAATCTTTTTTTCAAGGAGTTAAGAATGATTTTGGTTGGATTGATATTTTAATCAATGCTGCTGGTGTTCTTGAAAAAGAAATGTTGGTAAATATGAATGATAATTCTGTCAGTAAGATGATAGATATTAATTATAAGGCGCCCATTGAAATAACCCGTTATGCGGTTAGATATCTATTAAAGAATGGAAGTTCAATATTTCATTTAGGCTCTAGCTCTTGGAGTCGTGGAAGGAAATCATATGCTATCTATTCTTCTGCAAAAGCCGCTCTTGTTAATTTTGTCCAAGCAATGTCTGAGGAGCTTGAACCATTAGGTATTAACATCAATTGTATAAATCCACCTAGAACAAATACAAAGATGCGGCAAAAAAATTTTCCTGGTGAAGATTTATCAACATTAATGGATCCCAGAGCTGTTGCGAAAGAAATTTTAAGATATTGTGGCGCTTTTGGAACAGGGTATATAATCGATTTGAAAGTAGGAATAGAATAATTTATCACAATTTGTTGAGGCGAGGGGATTCACTTTTATGAACCAAATTTTATGCACAGATAATAAGTGTTTTGGAATTTATAAAAAGGATTAAAAGGAATTCAGTCGTTGGGAAAGTTTTTAAACTCAGGCTTTTTTAAGTAGTGATATCAGCAAAGGTAATAGGCTTTTTTTATTCCATTAAATTAATGAAATATGTTTAATTTGAACAAAGAAATGTTAAGAAAATATCGAAAAACAGAGTCTACTATAGTTTGGACTGAAGAAATCCGAATGTTTGTGCAAAACCCTAAAATTGATCAAAGGTCTTCTTAAATTCATGCAGGGAA
>Ga0180009_10007213_pt1 | contig 11429 bp, 8 predicted proteins | sample OS_PC_MetaG_FD_123537 | JGI IMG/M metagenome (GOLD analysis project Ga0180009, IMG submission 123537) | Groundwater microbial communities from the Aspo Hard Rock Laboratory (HRL) deep subsurface site, Sweden - OS_PC_MetaG | ecosystem: Environmental > Aquatic > Deep subsurface > Groundwater...
AATTAACCTCGAAGATATTAAAGCCCCGGAATGTTTTTACATCGAGGAAGAATTAAAAAGAACGTGCACAATCCCAATTTTCCACGACGATCAGCACGGTACCGCAATAATTTCTTGCGCTGCACTAATTAACGCCGCTGAAGTTGCTGGAAAAGATCTCAGTAAAGTTCGAATAGTTGTTTCGGGCGCCGGGGCTTCGGCAATTGCCTGCTGCAACCTTTATCAAAAAGCAGGAGTGCTAGCAAAAAACATATATATGTTTGATACCAAAGGATTGGTTCATAAAGACCGTACTGATCTTAACGAATTCAAAATTGCTTATGCTGGTGAGAACAAATATAAATCACTTGATGATGCAATGGTTGGAGCTGACGTATTTGTTGGTTTATCGAAAGGAAATATTGTTTCCAAAGCAATGGTAAAAAGCATGGCAGATAATCCAATTATTTTTGCCATGGCAAACCCTGATCCTGAAATCTTATACTACGATGCAAAGGAAGTCCGTGAAGATTTAATAATGGCAACGGGCAGAAGCGATTTTCCGAATCAAGTAAATAATGTTCTTGGATTCCCATTTATTTTCAGAGGAGCGCTGGACGTACGCGCTAAAGCAATTACCGAAGAAATGAAAATGGCAGCCGTTCTTGCTTTAGCTAATCTTGCTAAGGAACAAGTTCCGGATAATGTTATTAAAGCATACGGTGGAAAGGATTTTGCATTTGGTCCAGAATATATCATCCCAAAACCATTCGATCCAAGAGTGCTGTGGAGTGTTGCTCCTGCGGTTGCTAAAGCGGCAATTGATTGCGGCGTAGCGCGCAAGCCAATCACCGATTGGGAAGCTTATAAATACGAATTGAAACAAAGGCTCGGTTATTCGCAAGAAATTATGCGGCTTATGATTCACAAAGCTCAAAAAAATCCTAAGCGCATCGTTTATCCGGAAGGCGAGGAAGAAAAAATAATCCGCGCTGCAAGCGCCGTTAAAATTGATCAAATCGGTGATCCGATATTGCTTGGGGATGAAGAAATAATTAGTCAAAAAATTGCCGCATTGGAATTTGACCCGGCTAATTTTACAATTATCGATCCGTTGAAACATCCCGATCTTCGTGAATACGCTACTCAGTTTTATAGAAAGCGCCATAGAGAAGGAGTTACGCAGAGAAGAGCAAATGAGTTGATGAAAGAGTCTACTTATTTCGGATGCATGATGGTTTCATCCGGGAATGCAGACGCCCTAATCGGTGGAATGACTGCGCACTATCCGGATACAATTAGACCGGCATTACAGTGCATCGGTATTAAGGATGGAATCAAAGTGGTCTCCGGATTATATATTGTAATCGTTAACCGAAAAGTATTTTTCTTCGCAGACGCGACCGTTAATATAGATCCAACTGCCGAGCAACTTGCAGAAATAGCAATTAGCGCTGCGGATACTGCGAGCGGGTTTGATATTGAGCCAAAAGTTGCCATGCTTTCATTTAGTAACTTCGGCAGCGTTAAACATCCTGAATCCTTAAAAGTGAAAAAAGCGGCTCAATTAGTTAACGAACTAAGACCTGATATTATCTGCGATGGTGAAATGCAAGCTGATACTGCAGTAGTATCAGAAATTCTTGAAAAGGAGTTTCCTTTCAGTAAGGTTCAAAGAGGAGCAAATGTTTTGATATTCCCTAATCTTGCTTCCGGAAATATTGCGTATAAATTATTCGAAAGACTTACCAGCGCTACAGTAATTGGACCAATATTAATGGGAATGAAAAAACCGGTTCACGTTCTTCAGCGCGGGGCATCTGTTGACGATATAATCAATATGACTGCAATCGGCGTTGTTGAATCTGCAAATTTAGATTAGTAATTATTCCATCACCGGAACTGATATTTGATATCGGCTCCGGCTGACTTCAATTGAAAATTCTACTCCAGACTTTTTTATTTTTAATCTCTAACTTACGGCATACAACTTAAAACTTTGTGAAGTTTTTTAGTGTTAAAAAATGTTACATATCTTATGGCTAGTATTATCCTTTTTTTTGCGGGGATGATTTGTTATGGATATTTTCTGAATCTACGAGAAGTTAGTTTGCATCAAGTATTGAGTGAAAAAGGGATTAGCAATCCACAGAATATTTCACTGGTTATTGAAAGGAAAAAATTCAGAATTGATTTGTACGTTAATGATATGCAAATTAAATCGTATCGAGCGGTTTTCGGAAGGTCTATAAATCGTGTTAAGTTATCTGCTGACGACTATGTTACTCCTAACGGTGAATATACCATTTGCAGCATTGATACAAATTCTGTTTACCGCAAAACATTTCAATTGAATTATCCGAATATTGACGATGCTGCGGAGGCTTTGAGAAACAAAATAATTACCGAAAAAGAATTTAGAACAATTAAAAGCGCAATTGCTAATTCCGGTTGCAGCATAGCAGATACAAAACTCGGTTCAAATATCGGGATCCACGGAATGGGAAAATATGATCTTATATTTAAAAATCTGCCGTTTATTTATAATTGGACTAACGGTTCAGCCGCTGTTAGCAATGAAGCGATCGATGAACTATATTCAGTTATTAAGGTTGGCACTAAAGTCACAATAAGATATTAGGAAACGCGTGAATATTAACTCCATTTTCTCCAGATTTATAATAAATTTAATTTTAATACTTTTATTTCTATCCATCGAATTATATGCACAAGAAGGAAAAAAGTATGAGCTTACAAAAATTTTTTTTTATGGGAATAATATTTTTTCTGATGGTGAATTAGAAAACGTAGTTTCTTCTAAGGAAACTCCGAATTGGTTTTCACAATTCATAAATGAATACATCGGGTTTGGGGAAGCGGCAACATATTTAAATTTGGGAGATTTACAAAATGACGCTGCGCTTATAAATGATTTATACTTCAATAGCGGATATTTCACAACCAAGGTTACATTTCAATATCTATTGGATTCGGAAAATTCTTCCGCGGAATTGCATTTCAATATTAACGAAGGAAGACCAACATTCTATAACAGTTTAACCGTTTTGGGGCTCGAGGATATTCTCCCCGAATTTAAAAACGATATCGATGAAATGGCTAGATTCGATGCTAAGCAAATCTATTCAACTCAATTTCTCGAAAACATGAATGCTTCTGTTCTTGATTATCTGAGAAATAGGGGAATGATGCTCGCAAATTCTGAAAGCCCAGTTATTGAAATTGATACGATAACAGACAAGGTAGACATTGTATTAAAGTACAATTCAGGTAAACGTTACATTATCAGCGGAATAGAAATAGAAAAAGGAGGAGCGGGCAGAGACCTTATTTCTGACGAGTTGCTGCGAAAATTGGTAGATATTGACACGGGCAGTTATTACAATTATTCAAAAATCAAATCCGGTCAAACGCGTCTTTATAGAACGAATTTGTTTTCATCTGCTTCTGTTAACGGTGTTATTGCGGATACTGTTCAAGACAGAGTTCCGATTAATATTGCTGTTAACGTCAGTTATCTCCATGAAATTTCTCCTGAGATCATTGCCAATAACGAAGATCAAAGTTTCAACCTCGGTCTTGGTTTGGGATTTATTAAAAGGAATTTTTTTGGTGATGCAAGAAAATTTACTATTAGCACTTCGGCGGCTCTTAAGAATTTTATCGAATCGAAAAGTACCGACTCAACAATAATGAGTTATGCCGATGCGAGAATAATTATTGATCAACCGTTTTTATTCGGCGCTCCGATTAATACAAAACTTGAAAATTATTTTACGATTCAAAAAAGGCAGCAGGAATACAATACGGATTTATTCGGTTCAAAATTAAGTTTGGATTTTGAACTGCCGGAAAAAGTATATATCAGTTCGCTAACCACTTATTTTTATTGGGAAAACCTAGAAGTAACCTATGAACAATCCTATCTATCGACCCTTGCAGCACAATTTTTGAAGAGGAAATTCCCGAAGCTTACTTCGGCGCAATTGGATTCTTCGGTTGCCGCAGTTGTTTCAGGAATCAAAAATGTTCAAACAACTAATACGGCTGTAATAGGCGTTCACACGAGTTCTGTTCAAACAAATAATTTTCTTTTTCCAACGGAAGGATATACATTATCGCTGCTTCTTGAGGATGGAAATACACTTCCGTATTTAATAAGCTTGGCTTCAGGAAACCAATATTCTGAGCCGCGGTATTATAAATTTTTAGTTAAAAGTTCACTTTATTTTCCGATGTATAATTCAAATACTTCTGCGTTTGGAATGAAATTTAACATCGGCAATATCCACGTTTACGAAGGCAATAAGGCGCGCGTACCTTTAAATCAAAGGTTTTATGCCGGCGGAAGTAACTCAATTAGAGGTTGGAGGTCGAGAGAATTAACACCCGATGAAGAAGCAAATTCATTTGATTTGGTTTCGCCTCAGGATTTAGAGGCAATTCTTGTTGATGATTTTACTCCCGGCGGATTCTTTTTAGTTGAAGGATCGGTAGAAACTAGAAATAGAATAATTGGTAATTTGGGCGGAGCAGTATTTTTAGACTTCGGAAATTCATGGCTTAGTTATAGGGATTTTACATTTAAAGGAGTTGCAATTGCTGCGGGTTTGGGTCTGCGATATTATTCGGAAATTGTTCCATTTAGATTGGATTTTGGTACAAAAGCCTACGACCCGAACGACAGCAGAAATTATTTTAAAAAATTGAACGATCCAGGCGGTTTTTGGAAAAATTTCCAATTTCAGATAGGTATTGGCGAAGCTTTTTGAGCCGCCTTCACCCGACAAGCAAGATCGGGTTTCTGCGGACGAGAAGATTGAGTATAATGACCCGCCGTTTATAGTTGAGCAGGGTTCGGAGCTTGCTCTGAGTTTGAGACCATTGATTAAAATAAATTTGTGATTGTAATGCTCTTCCAATTTGGGTATTTTTACACTTACATTTTTTGAGGTATTAATGATTTCCAGCATGACTGGATATGGGAAGTCAATTCTCACAGAAAATTCTATTTCAGTTGAAGTTGAAATTAAAAGTCTTAACAGTAGATTTTTAGATTTAAGCGTGAGGTTGCCCAAATCTTTATCCAGTAAGGAAATTGAAATTAGAAATTTGCTTAAAGATAGGATAAGCCGCGGTAAAATCATTTTAAATATTTACCTTAAAAATGAGGGCGTTGACAAAAATAGTTTAGGGGTTGACGAAACAAATCTCGATTCCGTAATTACATTTTTAAATTCGCTTAAAAAGCGGGCGGGTATAGATCAGGAAATTAGCCTTGAAAATATTTTAAGTTTCCAAAATCTTTTATTCTCAGATAAAGTTGAGGAGAGCGAAGATGAATTCAAATTAGCCGTAAAAGCTCTCCATTTAGCGATTGATAATTTAGTTGAAATGCGCAATGTGGAAGGAAATACATTAGTTCAGGATTTGAAGCAGAGAGCCGAAAGCATAAATGAAACCGTAAGTAAAATCGAAAGTCTTAGTCCCGAATCAATTTCTGATTACTTCACTAAATTAAGAGAAAGAGCTAAAGAATTACTTCAGGATAATGGTAGTGATGAGAAAGTGAAAACAGAACTTGCGTTACTAGCTGAAAAGTACGATGTAACCGAGGAGTGTGTGCGGCTTAAAAGCCATATTGAACAATTTTTGGAGACGTTGAAGAATTCCACCGAAGTCGGTAGAAAATTAAATTTCCTTACTCAGGAAATGAATAGAGAGGCAAATACAATTAATAGCAAATCCGTTTCTACAGAAATTTCGTATTACGGAATTTTCATTAAAGAGGAATTGGAGAAAATTAGGGAGCAGATTCAAAATATTGAGTAACCAATTGATGAAAACAGGTAAGTTATTTGTTTTTTCCGCTCCCAGCGGTTCCGGTAAAACAACTATTGTAAGAAATGTCTTAAAAGAAAATCCGGATTTTGTGTTTTCTATTTCTGCCACTACTAGAAAATGCAGAAAAATGGAAACGCACAGAAAGGACTATTTTTTTATTACCGAAGAAGAGTTTAAAAGAAACATTGCAGAAAACAAATTTGTAGAATGGGAACAGTTTTACGGTTATTATTACGGAACTCTTAAAAGTTTTATCGATTCTAATATACATGAAGGACGTTCGGTTGTTTTTGAAGTGGATGTTAAGGGCGCTATACAGATTAAGAATCATTATCCCGAAGCTGTTCTTATTTTCGTAAAACCGCCGAGCCTGGAAATACTGAAGCAAAGATTGATTGAACGAAAGACTGAGTGCGAAGAAGATCTTAAAAAAAGATTCGAAAGAATGGAAATGGAACTAAGTTATGAATCGCACTTTGATCATGTTGTGATTAATGAAAGTTTACAAAATGCAATTGAAGAAGTAAAAAAAATAATTGAATTAAATAAAATGGGAGAAGAAAAATGAAAATTACCCCTGTTGATTTGAAAAAAATAGACGAGAGGTCTGCCAATATTTACGAAGCGGCAATTGTTGCAGCAAAACGCGCAAGACAAATCAATGACGATAACAGACTCGAATACAATACTTTAGTTAATCAAATTGTTACTACTCCCGAAGATGAATTCGAGGACAAAGCAAATCCGGATCTTATAAGAATTTCTGTTGAATTCGAAAAGAAACATAAAGCTCATCAATACGCAATGGATGAACTATTGAATGGGCAAATTCAATATAGATATAAAGACACAGAATAGTTTTCAACTACATATTGAATCTTTGAAAGAATAATGGCAGTTTAAATTCCCAAACTGCCATTATTTGTTTGTAAGGGTAATAGTTTGCAAAAAGAAAAATTAAAGCTGGTAATTGAAGCGCTGAAGGATCAAAAAGCATATTTTGGAGACGAACTATTTGCTGCAATGAACTTTGATATAAATCTTGAAAATATTTTGGATTCAAATGCAACTTCATTCATTCACGAAACCGAACGTCCATTGAAAACCGATATAAAAACATCGGTCCATCTCAACTATTCTTCTGTAGAAGAGCTTGACGCTAACATTAATACATGTAAAAAGTGTGCGCTCGGTTCAACTAGATTGAAATTTGTTTTTGGTGTTGGAAATCCGAATGCAGATTTGATGCTGATAGGTGAAGCGCCCGGAGCGGATGAGGACAAACAGGGAATTCCATTTGTTGGAAGAGCCGGCAAACTGCTGAACGATATTTTAAAAGCAATCGAATTCGAGCGCGACGATATCTACATCGCAAATATATTAAAATGCCGACCGCCTAATAACCGCGATCCGCTTCCATCGGAAAGAGAAACTTGCTCGCCCTATTTGTATAAACAGATAGAATTAATAAAACCGAAAATAATTCTGTGTTTAGGAAGAATTTCGGCTAACGTGTTATTGAATAATAAAGAATCTCTTACACGTATGAGGGGCGAAGTTTATGATTTCGCCGCAAGTAAATTAATGGTAACTTACCACCCAGCCGCCTTGCTTAGAAATCCAAACTGGAAAAGAGGATGCTGGGAAGACGTTCAAAAAGTTAGGAAGTTATACGACCAATTAACTGATAAAAAATAAAATGGCAAAGAAAAAAGAATCTGTCGATATTGAAAAATTGAGAGCTGTTTCCAAGCAGCCTCCCGCAGCTCCGGAAGTAGAAGTAGCAGTACTTGGCGCCATTTTATTAGATAACAATTCCGCTCCAGGCGCTATAGAAATATTAAAGCCCGAATACTTTTTTGATCCAAAAAACAAAATTGTTTTTCAAGCTATCAGTTCGCTCTATCAATCCAACGAACCGATTGATAACGTTTCGCTTTATGAAGAATTAAAACGCGCCGGAAAACTTGAGGAGTGCGGCGGAGCTTCTTATATTGGCAAACTTTCGCAGGACATTTCCTCCGCTACCAACATCGATTACCATTCAAGAGTAGTGTTGGAAAAGTGGATTCTTCGTAAACTTATTTCCACTTCATTAGAGATAGCGAATTCCGCTTACGAAGGAAGAGATGATGTGTTCGATCTCCTCGATGAAGCAGAATCAAAAATCTTTTCTATCTCTGAAGAGGGGACTAAAGAGTCATTCACTTCTATGGACAAAGCGGTTAAACAAGCTCTAGAATTGATTGAAGCGATTCACTCAAAAAGTTTGGTAACGTTCGCAGTTCCAACGGGTTATTTTGCTTTGGATGATTTGCTCGGTGGATTTCAAAAATCAGATTTGATAATTGTTGCCGCGCGTCCTTCAATGGGAAAAACTGCTTTCGCATTATCGGTCGCTAGAAACGCCGCCGTGGAAAGTAAAATCCCAATTGCATTCTTTAGTTTGGAAATGTCAACCATTCAATTAGCAACAAGATTGATTTCCGCAGAAGCAAGAATTAATGCTCATAGCGTAAGAACAGGAAGATTCAAAGCAGAAGACGGCGCCAAGATAAGCCGAACTGTTCATAAATTAAGTCAAGCGCAAATTTACATTGATGATACTCCTGCTCTCTCAGTACTGGCGATGCGAGCCAAAGCCCGCAGACTTAAAGCAGAAAAAAATATCGGGCTAGTCATTGTGGATTATCTCCAATTGATGACATCCGGAATTAAAGTTGAAAGCAGGGAAAGAGAAATCTCAATTATATCAAGTTCACTCAAAGCGCTTGCAAAGGAATTGAATATTCCTGTTGTTGCATTGTCTCAGCTTAACCGCGTGGTCGAAACAACTTCGGACAAAAAACCAATGCTAAGCCATCTTCGCGAATCGGGATCCATCGAGCAGGACGCCGACGTTGTGCTTTTCCTTTATCGACCGGAGGTTTATGGTATTGCTCAATTTTATTCCGGTGAACCTACGCAGGGTGTAGCCGAAGTAATTGTTGGTAAACAGCGTAACGGTCCAGTGGGAGATGCAAAACTAAAATTTATAAAGGACTACGCAAGATTCGAAAACCTGGATCTATTCCACACGGAAATGCCGCAAATTGAGGATAGACAATCTTACGATGATGATCTTCCAATTTGATTTTCGGGTTTTAGCAATCGATTATTAATTTATATTCTTCCAAAAATTCAAATTATTTGATGTTCTCTCTATAATCAAATAAATTGCAAGCACAATTATTCCAAAATTAAAAATATACACGAACCGTAAAACTTTTGTTGAAGAATCATGTTAAAAAAACTTCAAAGCATTTCAGAGAAAAGTAAAAAGCTGGTGATCGGTTTAATGTCCGGGACTTCTGTTGACGGAGTTGATACTGCGCTGGTAGAAATTGAAAACTCCGGTGTGAATACAAAACTAAGTTTAATTGGGTTTTGCGAATCACCGTTCCCAAACGGACTTAAAGAATTTATTCTAAAAAACTGCTCAAATGAAAGCAGCAGAATTGAGGATATAAGCCAGTTAAATTTTCTGCTCGCTAATGTGTACGCCGAAAGCGTTAAAAATTTATTAGCTAATTTAAATTTTTCCGCCGATCAAATTGACTTGATTGGAAGTCACGGGCAAACAATTTATCATCATCCAAAAAAGAAAAATTTATTCGGATTTGAAACTGCGTCAACATTGCAAATCGGCGATCCATCGGTTTTGGCAAAATTAACCGGCATCACCACAGTTGGAGATTTTCGTGTTGGGGATGTTGCGCTCGGCGGACAGGGCGCGCCGCTCGTTCCTTATTTTGATTACATTTTATTTCATTCGCATGACAAAAACCGTGCGTTATTGAATATCGGGGGTATCTCGAATTTCACAATACTCAATAAAGTAAAGGGTGTTGAGGAAGTATTGGCATTTGATACAGGTCCGGGCAATATGATGATAGACAATTTAATGCAGAAGTTTTTTGATAAACCATTCGATGAGAACGGACAAATTGCGGAATCCGGAAAAATTAATGATGATCTCTTTACAAGATTGATGGAGCAAGATAATTTCATCGAGACACCACCTCCCAAATCTACAGGAAGAGAATATTACGGTTCTGAATTTCTTGTTGAATTGTTGAACGAGTTTAAGAAAGTTTCTTCAGAAGATTGGTTATACACCGTAACTATGTTCACCGCTTTTGGAATTTATAGGAATTACAAAAAGTTTGTTGAAGCGGATACTCAGATTGACGAACTGATTGTAAGCGGAGGCGGAGCTAAAAACAGATTTCTGTATAATGCGCTCCATAAATATTTTGGTAACGGAATTGAAATTAAAGTGATTGACGAAATCGGAATTTCATCCGATGCGAAGGAAGCGATTTGCTTTGCTGTGCTGGCTAACGAAACTATTTGTGGAAATCCTTCAAATATTCCGCTCACTACCGGCGCGACGAGACCAACGATTTTAGGTAAGATTTGTTTACCGTGATGAGTAGTTTTTATTAATCAATTTTATAGAAAGAATATTTTTGTTACAAACTGATTTTGATCTGCAATTTATTAAAAGATGTTTTGAATTAGCCGAAAGAGGAAAAGGGACTGTGAGTCCTAATCCAAAAGTCGGTTCTGTAATTGTCAAAAACAATCAGATAATTTCCGAAGGCTGGCATCAATATTTCGGCGGGCTTCATGCTGAAAGGAATGCAATCAACGCAGCAAATGAAAACATTGAAGACTCTACTCTTTATTGCAATTTAGAGCCTTGTTGTCACACAAATAAAAAAACTCCTCCATGCGTTCCACTTATTATTCAATCCAAAATATCAAGAATTGTAATCAGCAGTTACGATCCTAATCCAGACGTAAACGGAAAGGGAGTTCAGATGATGAGAGACGAAGGTATTGAAGTAATAACAGAAGTACTCAAAGATCAGGGAGATGAATTAAATAAATTCTTTTTCAAAAAGATAAAGACCGGGATTCCGTATATTGCGCTGAAGATTGCAACCTCTAGCAATAACAAAATTACTAAATCCATCGGCAGCCAAACTTGGATTACAGGTTTGGAAGCAAATTGTTTTGTACACGAGCTGCGCTCGGAATATGATGCTATATTAGTCGGAGCTGGAACGATAAATATTGATAATCCGCAATTGACTGTAAGATTAGTAAAGGGAACAAATCCTTACAGAGTAATAATAGACGGCAATTTGTCATCTTCAATTCATTCAAATGTATTTAATGATAAGGATTTTGATCGAACGATTATTTTTAGTAAGGAGAATTCAAATCCGGAAACAATCTCAGTATTGGGAAAGAAGGGGATCAAAATATTCGAACAGAAATCAAACAATTACGGGAAACTTAATATAAAAAAAATATTACATTTGCTGGGGGAGCAGAAAATTAATTCGATTCTTGTAGAAGGCGGAGCCGATATTTTTACTCAATTTATTTCGGAGGGACTTTTTGATGAGATATTTCATATTAAGTCCGAGCAATTTTTCAGGAAAGGGCTCGATGCATTTGATTCTGACATTGAACTATATTCTGAACTTGTAAGTTCAACCAAATTGGGTAGGGATGATTTGTTCATCTATAAAAAG
>Ga0180009_10007214_pt1 | contig 11428 bp, 9 predicted proteins | sample OS_PC_MetaG_FD_123537 | JGI IMG/M metagenome (GOLD analysis project Ga0180009, IMG submission 123537) | Groundwater microbial communities from the Aspo Hard Rock Laboratory (HRL) deep subsurface site, Sweden - OS_PC_MetaG | ecosystem: Environmental > Aquatic > Deep subsurface > Groundwater...
TCACTGCGGCCGCATTTGCGGCAGCTTGGGCGGAACCTGCCTGTGTGGCAGCCGAAGCTTGCGCGACCTGCGCCGAAGATTCGGCCCGGAACGTGGTCAGTTCCTGCTTGAGCGTCTGGTTTTCCTTCTCGAGCGTCTGGAATTTCTGCTCCAGAGCTTCGAGCCGTTCCAGCAAGGCTGCGTCCTGAGCCATGGCCGGCGTGGCGAATGACAAAGAGGCAGTGCCCGCCATGAGCGCAACGCGCATGGCGGCAGATGCGCCGAAGCGCACCTTCATAAATGAAATCATTGATTTATCCCCCAGGGAAAGTTTATCCATTTTGCCGTCGGCCCGCGACCCCAAGCGCCAGGCGGCAACTCCCAATATCGCTGCGACACGATTTCACAAGCCCGAAAAATCGGCTTCCCGCAGATTTGTTGAATATGACAACTGAACGACGGCACGAGCTCGAGGGCACTCCGCATTCGATCAAACGGCCCGCAAGTACGATTCAAGAAGGCGATGAGCTGCAATCCCGGTAGCGGTGATATTCGCGAGGTTCGGGAGCCTTGTGGTTTGACCCAACTGATGATCCCATTCGCTGCGACGCGCGCTTTTCGCTGTCAGAAAGCGAGGGCTACACCGGCGCGGTGCCGGTTTCAGCCCTGCCAATCAGGCGGAAAGGCCTCTGTTCTGCCGCGCGACCCCGTCGCTGTGCATCGCCCATATTGTTGCGGCCACAGTCAAGGCCCCCACCAATTGGTGCGCGGCGGCGATCCACAGTGACACTTCGCTCATCACTGTGGCAATGCCGAGCAGCACCATCGTGCCGAATGCGCTGTGCACCGCGATGCTGGCGAAGCGATCGGTCTTGCGCACTCGCCGTGCCAGCCACACCAGCGCCGCCACCGCTACCCATGCCCACCAGCGATGCAGGAATTGCAGCAGGAACGGATCATGGGTGATCGTCCAGACAATCCCGCGTGACCAGTCGACATCCGGCACCAGCCGCCCGTTCATCAGCGGCCAGTCATAGGCGGCGTGCCCGGCATTCAGCCCCGCCACCCATGCGCCGAGCAGCAATTGAATGAACAATACGCCTGCCACCAGCGCGGATGCGCGCGTCAGCGGGGCGGGGCGCGCATCGGGCACCCGCGCCAGCCGCCGCATATCGCGCGCCGTCCATACAAGGCCAGCGAGCAGCGCCAGCGCGGTCAGCAAGTGGAGCGACAGACGGAAATGGCTGACATCGGTCATGTCACCGACCAGTCCGGACTGCACCATCAGCCAGCCGAACAGGCCCTGTAGCCCGCCGAGCGCCAGCAGACCCAGCAACCGCGCCTTGTAGCCTTGCGGGATCGCGCCGCGCCACCAGAACCACGCCAGCGGCACCGCGTAAACCAGGCCGACAACCCGCGCGATCAGGCGGTGCACCCATTCCCAGAAATAGATGAACTGGAAATCAGCCAAGGTCATCCCGCCGATGGCCGCTTCGAGCCGGTATTCGGGGGTGGCCTGATATTTGGCGAATTCGGTCTGCCAGGCGGCCTCGGTCAAGGGTGGGAGGATGCCGGTAATGACATTCCATTCGGTGATCGACAGCCCGCTTTCGGTCAGCCGGGTAATCCCGCCGACCAGCACGATCAACACCACCAGCCCGGCGACAAGTTCCAGCCAGCGCGTCAGTGCCAGTGGGCGCGCGCGCGGGTTTGGCTGCGTTGCAAACAGGTTCGATACAGAGGCGAAGGTGGCCATGGTGCAGCGGTAAATGTGCCGGGAAGGCGACTTGTGCAAGTCCGTTCAGTGCAAGCAGGGGTGCGGGATGCGCAATCGAGCGCATGGCAATCGCCACTTGCGCAATGTGATAATATAACATAAGAGCCGATGCAAGATGACGCAAAACGCCCTTCCCCCCGCGAATCACACCTCGCTGCGCCGCCGCCTTGATCAGATCGGGATCGGGCTTGCCGGGCTGTGTGTGCTGCATTGTCTGACGACGCTGGTGGTGATTTCATCGCTTGGGCTGGGCGGGCATTTCCTGCTTGATGACAATATCCACCGGATCGGCCTGGCGCTGGCGCTGGGCGTGGCAGCGGTGGCAATCGGCTGGGGCCTGATGCGGCACCGCCGGATGTTGCCGTTCGGGCTGGCGCTGGTGGGGTTGATGCTGATGGGGGCTGCTTTGGTGGTGCCCCACGGCACCGATGAACTGATGTTGACACTGATGGGCGTGACGCTGGTGTCGATCGGCCACCTGATCAACCTGCGCGCCGCACGCTGAGCGATTGCGCAAACTCGCTGTTGCAGCGCGGGCGCAAGTGCCTATGTCTCGCGCCATGAACGATCCCAAGACCATCACGCTGAACGGCGATCCACGCCGCACCCACGCCGCCACAATTGCCGATCTGGTGCGCGAGTTGGAGCTTGCCCCTGGAAAGGTTGCGGTTGAACGCAACGGCGAAATCGTCCCGCGTTCGACTTTGGAGGATGCTCCGCTGGCCGAGGGCGACAGGCTGGAAATCGTCCACTTCGTCGGCGGCGGCGATCATCCGGCGGATAGCTGGAGCGTGGCCGGGCGCACTTTCACCTCGCGGTTGATTGTCGGCACCGGGAAATATAAAAGTTTCGAGCAGAACGCCGCCGCCGTCGCGGCTTCGGGGGCAGAGATCGTCACCGTGGCAGTGCGCCGGGTGAATGTCAGCGATCCCAAAGCGCCAATGCTGACCGACTATATCGACCCCAAAAAGATCACCTACCTGCCCAACACCGCTGGCTGCTTTACCGGCGAAGATGCAGTGCGCACGCTGCGGTTGGCGCGCGAGGCGGGCGGCTGGGATCTGGTTAAGCTGGAAGTGCTGGGCGAAGCGCGCACGCTTTATCCCGATATGCGCGAAACCCTGAAGGCGACCGAGGTGCTGGCCAAGGAAGGCTTCCTCCCCATGGTCTACTGCGCCGATGATCCCATCGCGGCGAAGCAATTGGAAGACGCGGGCGCGGTGGCGATCATGCCGCTGGGCGCGCCGATTGGTTCGGGGCTGGGCATCCAGAACCGGGTAATGATCCGGCTGATTGTCGAGGGCGCCAAGGTGCCCGTGCTGGTCGATGCGGGTGTCGGCACGGCATCGGATGCGGCGGTCGGCATGGAGCTGGGCTGTGACGGCATCCTGATGAACACAGCCATCGCCGAGGCCAAAGACCCGATCCGCATGGCCCGCGCGATGAAGCTGGCGGTCGAGGCCGGGCGTGAAGCCTATCTGGCGGGCCGCATGGCGCGGCGGATGTATGCCGATCCGTCGAGCCCGCTTGCCGGTCTGATCTGAACCCAACCAACTTTGCGTGTGGCGGTGAATCGGCGCACGCAGTGCGCCGCAAGGCCGACTGGCCGCCCGCAGCGAAGCGAGGATTTCGCGCGCCGGAGGCGTGCGGACACAAAAATCTCACGCAGCCGCCGCAAGGCCGACCGGCCGCCCGCAGCGACGCTGGCGTAGCCAGCATGAGCGAGGATTTCGCATCGCGGACGCGATGCGGAACACAAAGACTCCGGCCACTATCTCCATACCTAACCTTAAATTAACCATGACGTGCGACGTTCTTCTTGTCGAAGGAGACATGCGCCATGATGATGCCGATTGCCGAGATGCGCGAATTTGCAGGCTTCGCCCCTGCCGAGCAGCGTTATATCAAGCGCAGCCTCGATATCGGCCTTGCACGCACCGATGCGTTTCGTCGCTGGGGCCGCAGCGAGGCGGAAAACACCGCTATCCGCCGCCAATATGTCGCCTATCAGGATCTGAAGTCGCTGCGCGCGCTGATCCCGCAGGAAGGCACGCCGAACGAGGTTGAACGCTTCCTTGGCAAGCTGGTGCGGATCGCCGCCTTCGATCTGGAGCAGGAACGGCTGGAATGCTTTTCGGCGTTCCGGTTTCTGTATGAACGAATGCTCGGCGCGGCGGTGCGCCCCTATCTGCCGGCGGCCTTCTGCGCCGCGGCCGCGCTGCCATCGATCCGCCCCGAACGGCGCAAGCTGCTGCTGCAATCGCTGTCTGAAGCCGCCGCCACTGCGCCCGCCTGGTCGGATCGCGAACCCGGTTTTTATCCCGAATATGTGGACGACTTCGAGGCGGCCTAGGTGCTAGTGGAGCGGGAATGGAGACACCCTCGCCCTATCACCCGCCGGTCAAGCGCTCGCTGAGCATTGCGGGGCACAAAACCTCGATCAGCCTCGAACCGCTGTTCTGGGAGATGCTGCGCGCTGCTGCTGCCGCCGAAGGCTTGGCGATTGCCGCGCTTGTCGCCCGGATTGATGCCGAGCGGATCAAGTCACCCACCCCGCCGGGGCTGGCAAGCGCGATTCGGGTGTGGCTGGTGGTGAACAGTTAGAATTCGTCATTGCGAGGAGCCGCAGGCGACGCGGCAATCCAGAGCGTTTCGCGCAATGCTCTGGATTGCTTCGCTATGCTCGCAATGACGAAAGTGGCCGTCAATCATCCACCCGTTCAATATCCGCGCCGACCAATTGCAGCTTTTCCTCCAGCCGCTCATAACCGCGGTCGAGGTGATACAAGCGCCGCACGGTGGTCTCGCCCTCGGCGGCGAGCGCGGCGATGACGAGGCTCATCGAGGCGCGAAGGTCGGTCGCCATCACTTCGGCGCCGGTCAGCCGCTCCACACCCTTGACGATCGCGGTGCGGCCTTCGGTGTTGATATCCGCACCCATGCGCGCCAGTTCGGGCACGTGCATGAAGCGGTTTTCGAAGATCGTTTCGGTCAGCACGCTCGTGCCCTCGGCCTTGCAAAGCAGCGCCATCAGCTGCGCCTGCATGTCGGTGGCAAGGCCGGGATAGGGCGCGGTGGTGAGGTTGGTGGCTTTCAGCGCGCCGTTCGCCCGCACATTCACACCCTTGGAATCCCAATCGACATCAATACCGATTGCCTGGAGCGCGTGGATCGTCGCCATCATGTCATCAGCCTTGGCACCTGCCAGCCGCACTTCGCCCCCGGTGATCGCCGCTGCGCAGGCATAGGAGCCGGCCTCGATCCGGTCAGGCATCACCCGATAGGTCGCACCGTGCAGCCGTTTTACCCCGTGGATGGTGAGGTTGGAGGTGCCGATCCCCTCGATCTCCGCCCCCATTGCCGCCAGCATATTGCACAAATCAACAATTTCCGGCTCACGTGCGGCGTTGAACAAGCGGCTTGTCCCATTGGCCAGCACGGCCGCCATCAGCGCATTCTCGGTCGCGCCGACGCTCACCACCGGGAAATCGAAATCGCCACCCGGCATCCCGCCATCGGGCTGCACCGCACGAACATAGCCTTGCGCCAGTTCGATATGCGCGCCAAAGGCTTCCAATGCCTTCAGGTGCAGATCAATCGGGCGGTTGCCGATGGCGCAGCCGCCGGGCATCGACACGGTCGCCTCCCCGCTGCGCGCCAGCATCGGGCCGAGCACCAGGATCGAAGCGCGCATCTTGCGCACCAGATCATAGGGCGCGATCGTCGAGGTGATCCGGGTCGCTTCCATGCTCATCACCCGGCCGAAATCCTCGGGGCGGGTGCCCTGGATCGATGTGGCGACACCGAACTGGTTCATCAGGTGCTGAAACCCGTCAATATCCGCCAGACGCGGCAGGTTGCGCAGCGTCAGCGATTCTTCGGTCAGCAGCGCGCAGGGGATCAGCGTCAGCGCCGCGTTTTTCGCACCCGAAATCGGGATCGAGCCGGAAAGGCGGTTGCCGCCACGAATGATGAGTTTGTCCATTCCGCCAGCCTTAGCGAAAAGTGCTTTTGGCGCAACAAGGCGTGCAACCCGGCCAACAGCGATTGACCTTGCCGCACAGGCACGGCACGGAAACTTGCAACGGACGAACGACTTGCCGAAAAACTCAGCCGAAGGTGCCAGATGTCTCCCAAGCCGATCCGCCCAAGACCGATCCGTAAAGCCGTATTCCCCGTCGCCGGGCTTGGCACGCGGTTCCTGCCTGCGACCAAGGTGGTGCCCAAGGAATTGCTCCCCGTGGTTGACCGCCCGCTGATCCAGTATGCGGTGGACGAAGCGCGTGAGGCGGGGATCGAACAGATGATCTTCGTCACCGGGCGCGGCAAGACCGGGATTGTCGAACATTTCGACATCGCGTTTGAACTCGAACAGACCATGACCGAGCGCGGCAAGGATCTGTCGGTGCTCGAATGCACACGCGCCACACCGGGCGATGTGATCGCGGTGCGCCAGCAGGTGCCGCTCGGCCTTGGCCACGCCATCTGGTGCGCGCGCGCGATTGTGGGGGATGAACCCTTTGCGATCTTCCTGCCCGATGAGCTGATGGTCGCGCGCGAGGGCGGCTCTGGCTGCATGAAGCAGATGGTGGAGGCCTATAACGCGGTTGGCGGCAACCTTATCAGCGTTCTTGAAGTGCCGATGGAGCAGGTTTCCAGCTACGGCGTGATCGACCCCGGCGCGCAAGTTACCGGTTCCGGGGCGACGTTGACCGAGGTGCGCGGGCTGGTGGAAAAACCGGCGCAAGCCAAAGCGCCGTCGAACAAGATTCTCTCGGGCCGCTATATCCTCCAGCCCGAAGTGATGCGGGTGCTGGAGCATCAGGGCGCCGGCGCGGGCGGAGAAATCCAGCTGACCGATGCAATGGCCAAGATGATCGGCACCCAGCCGTTCCACGCCGTGACGTTTGACGGCGCGCGTTACGACTGCGGCAGCAAGACCGGATTTGTCGAGGCGACGTTGGCAATTGCGCTGGCCCGGCCCGATATGGGCGCGGAAGTGCGCGCGATTGCGCAAAGGTTGCTGGGATAAGCCGGGTTCGCCGCTCCACGCCGCCGGTGTTGGAGACACATGTGACACTGTCCAGGAACAGAAAAACGCCCGCCCCCTGACGCGTGTTCGAGCAGCGGCGAAGGGAGCGAGCAGGGCAGGTCATGTCCGCCATCCTGGCACCCGCACGGCGCGTAGGAAAGCAGCGGGTTGCCGGGTTAGGGCTCAACCTCTTCCGTTCGCCCTGAGCCTGTCGAAGGGCCGTTCTTCATTTCGGGCCTCGCGCGCGAGCCTCGGAAGAAAAGCAGTGCTTCGACAAGCTCAACATGAACGGATTTGATGGATTGGTGTTTTACTCTGTCGCCTCGCCTGCCGACGCGTCAGCGTCATTGTCGCGGGCGATGGCCTTTTGTGGCGCAGGCTTGGCCGGTGCCGGGGCGGGTGCAGGTGCCGCCTCCGCCTCCGCTGCGCCCTTGACCAGTCCGGACAGCGAGGAGCCATCCAGCCCCAGCTCCTTCATCAGCCCGTCAAGCACCGGTGCCTGCGCGCGGTAGGCGAGCGCGGCCGAGACGGCATCGCTGGCAAGGTTGCCCGATCCGCCGCCGCCTGCACCGCCCCCGTCGCTGGCCGAGCGCCCGCCGTTGGTGAGGCCACCGACCTGCACGATCTTGATCGAATCGATTGCCTCCATCGGCTTGGCGCTTTCGCGGATGACTTCGGGCAGCACCTTGAGCAGCGTCAGCTTGGTTTGCAGGCTGATCTGATCGTTTGACAGGATATTCGCCGCCTCGTTGATCGCGCGCTGGCCGGCGGCCTCGACTTCGAAGCGCACCCGCGCAGCTTCGGCACGGAGTTTCTCGGCCTCGGCCTCACCCTGCGCTTCCAATCGGAGCGCTTCGGCCCGGTTGGTGGCGGCGTCTTTCTCCGCCTCGGCCTGCACCTTGACCCCGATTGCCTCACGTTCGGCCTGCTTCGACGCTTCGATCAGTTCGATCTTTTTCTGGCGTTCGGCGATTTCGCTTTCGCGCGCGGTGGCGACGCGTTCTTCGGCCTCGACCGCCTTGGCGCGGGCATCATCGGCTTCGGCCTTGGCCTGACTTTCCTCACGGCTTTTGTTCTGCACCGCGATGGATTGCTCCTGCCGAGCAATTTCGAGCGCCCTAGTCTGGTCGATCCGGGCTTCTTCGACCAGCCGGTCGGCTTCGATCTGCTGGGCATCGACCAGCTTCTTGGCCTCGATCCGGGCGGCGTCGGCCTCACGGTTGCGCTCGGCCTGTTCGCGGGCGATTTCGGATGCCTGAGCGGCGCGGCGCATTTCCACCTCGCGCTCCTGTTCGAGCCGGGCGAATTCATTGTCGCGCCCGATCTGGAAGCTCTTCTGGTCGGCTTCGAGATTCTTGGTCTCGATCTGCACGCGGGTGTCCTGCTCGATATCGTTGCGCAGTTTCTTGCGCGCTTCGATCTGCTCGGTCAGCTTGGTCAGGCCTTCGGCGTCAAACGCGTTGTTGGCGTTGAAGTGTTCGATGCTGGTCTGGTCGAGGCCGGTCAGCGATACCGATTCCAGCTCCAGCCCGTTCATCGCCAGATCGTTGGAGCTGACCTGCTGCACCTTCTGCACGAAATCGGCGCGCTGTTCGTGCAGCTCGTTCATGGTCATCCCCGCCGCGACCGATCGCAGCGCGTCGACGAATTTGCCTTCGACCAGATCTTTCAGCATTTCGGGCTGCATCGTGCGCTGGCCCAGCGTCTGTGCGGCCATCGCGATGGCTTCGGAATCGGGGCGCACGCGGACGTAGAATTCCGCCTTCACGTCGATCCGCAGCCGGTCGAGCGTGATCAGAGCCTCGCTGTCGCGGCGCACCACCGGCAGCACCAGCGTGTTCATGTTGACCGGCATGGTTTCGTGGAACACCGGGAACACCAGTGCCCCGCCGTTCATCACCACCTTTTCGCCGCCAAGCCCGGTGCGCACAAACGCGGTTTCCTTCGACGCGCGGCGATACAGCCGGATGAGAAACGCGAAGAAGATGACGACGAAGAGCACCGCGCTCACGCCGACAACACCATATGTCATCAGATCACCGGATGAGCTTACATCCCCGGTCGTGGTCAAAGCCATTTGCGTTTCCCTTTAGCTATCCAGCCCAAGCAGCGGGCTTTCATAATGTACGGCGAAGAAAGTCTGACCTTCGCGGCGGACGAGCAGGACGGTATCGCCTGCGTTCAATTCAATCGTCTCGTCATGGGGTTCAACCATGACAAAATGCGGATGGCCGTGGCGGTCGATCACCTTGGCGCGCGCGGGCGATCCGGGCCGCGCGGTGCCGATCTGGATTTCGGCATCGCGCCGCACCAGTTCATCAAGCGTGACCGCAGTGGTTTCATCCTTGGGCATGATCGCGGCGAGCGGGCGCGCAGCGAGCGAGTTGAGCGGCAGCGCCGCCCCGCCAGCCAGCAGCGCGGCCCAACCAGCGGAAAGCGGCGCGCCGAATGTGCTGGCCAATACCATTTGGCCGATCACGCCGACCGTGCCGAACAGGAACAGCAAGGCTGCCAGCCAGATCAGAAACGGCACCCGGCCCAGCCCCAGTAGCGTGGTCAGCGCTTCGCCAAATCCGCTGGCGTCCAGCCCATCGGGCGCATCGAAATCGCCCGCCCCTTCAATCGCTTCGGACACGCCGGTAAGCTGCACCAGCGCGATCAGCGCCAGCGCGCCGAACGCGATCAGAAACGGCAGGTTGTGGGCTTCCAGCAATGTCATGCTGGCCGCCATGCGCCTGGCGCTGCGAGGCCATGCGCCAGAATCGGTGAGCGCGAGAGAAATCCCATAAGCTGAAAACTAGGACAAACGGCGCTGGGACAACAGGAAAATCGGTAGTCGTTTGCCGGATTTCACGCTGGCGTCACCCGCAGCGATTGCCGGGGCGGTTATTCGGGCAGGAAGCCCAGTTCATACACCATCGGGCGCAGCTTTGCGGTGAGCGCGGCGTAGGCGGATTTGAACGGGTCGAAATCGGTGAGGGTGATCTCGCCATAGGCTTCGAGCGCGCGGCGCACCTGATACCAGCCGGCATCGGCGCGGTTCAGTCTGTATTCTTCCCTGATTTTGTTGGGGAAACGGGTGGCGTGGAAGCGCTGGAACAGTTTGCGGCCTTCATCGAGCACGGCTTGCGCTTCGGGCGAGAAGGCCATGCCCGCGATGTATCGCACCATGAAATCACTCTCGAACCGCGCCTTCGCGCCGACTTGGCTTTCCGTGAAGGGGATGAAGTGGTTGGTGAGGCTCCAGTCGCGATCATTCCAGCGCAGCCCGTCCGCGCCTGCGGTAAGGTTGCTGCCGTTGAACAGCATCCAGACGAGGCAATCGGATTTGAATTCGTCTGTCAGCGGCTGCGAGGGTTGCAGGAACTGGTCGCGGTCGTTGAGCCATGTCGGCTTGATGAGGCGGCGGACGGAAAAGACAATGGCGGCTTGCCAGAGGTTTTCTCCGGTGACGAAGAAGCCTCGCGCGCTGCTATAGCCAGACGAAAATAGAAACGTATCTCGAACGGCGTGCTGGAAGTCATTGCCGCCACAGTTGAGCCATGCCACAGCCCCATCGGACCACCGAGTGCCCCGCAAATCCTTGGTTGCTGTCGCAGGTTCAATCGCGTTCTTAAGCGGCACGACGGCTCGACCGTTAGAGCGAGGTCTCGCAACCCAATCAGTAAGTAGCTTCTCGGCGTCATAGTTGTGGAATGTCTTCTCGCCGACGATATTTCCATCATTATCGAGGACATCAGTTGCAACATCGCCAATGGGTTCGGCTTTACCAGTGTCCCAGATCAAAAAGCCGATCGGGTAATTGCCTTTGAGACCATCGAATAGTCGGCTGTGAAAAACGAACCCGCCAAGATAGCGGCCCGACCAAAGTTCCCGAAATTGGTTCAAAGTTGGTGTGCTTATGTATTTTAGTTTGCTGAACATAGCAAGAATAGCGCTGGGAATCTCCTGATCAATTCTCGCCACGAACTGCATAAACAACTCGTTTGAAGCCTTTCCATATTCAGCCATTCCGGCCTTCGCGAAGAGTGTTTTTGTAACGCCCGGCTTGCTGTTGCCCACAACGTCGGCGGCAGTGTTCCCGCCACTAGTGACCTCCGCATAAGGCGGATTAATCAGCACCAAAATCGGCTTCGCGCCCTTCTTGCCCTCGCGCGCATCAGAAATCGCCTGCCGCAGCGCCATCGGCACCTTGCCCGACAGGCTGTAATCAATTTCGCCAAAATCGGTCACATCGTCATTCAGATAATCATACTGGAAAATCTCCGCCCCGGCGAAGGCCGGGTTGCTGCGCATGATCGTCACGTCCTCCTGATCCAGCGTGGACATGAAGACATTGCGCAGGTTGGAATGCTTGGCCTCCAGATTGCCGACGCCTGCGCACATATCCCAGACGATGTATCGCTCCTGCCAGTCCGCGCCCAGCGTCGCGGTCAGCTGGTCATAGGCTTTATCGACGATGTGCAGCGGGGTGTAGAACGCGCCCTTGAACTTCTGATCGTCCATCGGCAGCAGGCTGTCGCGCCGTTCCAGCAGATAGTGCCGGTGTTTCTGTTCGGGCGGGCGGTGATAGATGTTCCAGAAATTGCGATAGCCGCGCTCGCTGGCCAGTTCGTATTGCTCGGCCCCGATGATGAACA
>Ga0180009_10007215_pt1 | contig 11428 bp, 16 predicted proteins | sample OS_PC_MetaG_FD_123537 | JGI IMG/M metagenome (GOLD analysis project Ga0180009, IMG submission 123537) | Groundwater microbial communities from the Aspo Hard Rock Laboratory (HRL) deep subsurface site, Sweden - OS_PC_MetaG | ecosystem: Environmental > Aquatic > Deep subsurface > Groundwater...
GGGTTGTTTATAATCTTCTCAATTTGCTTTGCAACTTTTCCTTTAATAAAATTATCTAATTTCTTAATCTCTTTTTCAAATTTTTCGGTGTAAATAATTTCTACCATTCTTTGATATTTCTTAAGAATTCTTCTTTACTAACTTTTCTGCACTTTCCTAATTCAATTTCTCTCCATGCCTCTTTAATTTCATTCAATGTTTCAAGTTCTTCTCTCTCTAAATTATTGTCAACTTTTTTAAGAACAATAAGGTTATCTTTTGTAGAAACTGCCAGTATTTGTCCATCTCTTAAGGCTAATCTATCTCTGACTTCTTGAGGTATTACAACTTGTCCTTTAGAACTTATTTTTGTTATATCAAATTCCATATCATGGTAAGAATTTCTTACTTTATAAATATTTCTACCTTAATTAATTTTAAACGCCGACACCAGTGCTCGCAAGCCCACTCAAAATAATTATAGGAATCTAAGAACCTTGGTTCTTATTCGTCAACATTGCTCGTCGAACCTACAACACTGATTAAATTCCTGTTGGATTTTTCAATCCAAAAACGCCACCTGCAGGAATCGAACCTGCGAGCCCCGAAGGGCACAGATTAGCAATCTGTCGCAATACCACTATGCGAAGGTGGCTTAATTTTATAGAGAAAGAATTGCTTATAAGCTTTTTTACTTAAATTAGAATTAGATTATACACCAATATATTTTTGATATTCTTGAATTTGGTCTAATTTTCTAAATAAAACTTCTGACATGCAGTCTGCTTCTCTGTAAAAAAAGTGTTTTATTTTTCTTTCTTCTTGAGGATTTTTTATTATTCTTTTATGTACTATCAAACTTTTTTCTAACTTGCTTCCAATTTTCTCAATAAAATTATTTCCTATTTGGTATAAATGTTCATATAACCCATGAGTATATTCTATTTTTTCAAGATGTAATAATTCTGTCTTTCTTTTCAATTCCAATAAAATTCTTTTAATTTTTTTAATATCCTCTTCTTTTCCCAGTTTGTTTAGTGTTTTTTCTCTCTGTCTGGAGATATAATCTGCCTCAAAAATGCTTCCTGTTACATATCTAACATCTGAGAATCTTTCAGGATGCTTTTTTCTCGCTTCATGAGAACCTATAAAAGTATCATAAAAAACTATAAGATGTCTTATTTCTTTGTTTCTACCTTTAACAATTTTTTTTAATTCAATCAAATTTTGATAATTTGTTTTATCAGCATCAAGTCCTTTTACATATATTCTAGTCATAAAAAAAATAGGAATTGATATTATTTAAGAATTTATGAGGTAAAATATCAGTCATAGAAATTAATTAAAAAGATAGCGAGGGTGGGATTTGAACCGCACGATTTCAGGGTTTCCTATGCGACTTTCGTGTAGGAATGAAAATCCTACGGATTTGCTTATGGGCCCTGCGAGGACTCCAGGCTCCTCTACCTCGCTATATAAAAACCAGATAAAAATGCCTTATAAAACTTATGATAAATAATTATAAAAGAATTTTTAAACTAATTAAATTTTCTTTCCTAATGTTAACATTAGGAATAGATGATGCTGGTCGTGGTCCTGTTATTGGCCCAATGGTTCTTGCAGGCTGTTTAATAACTCCTGAAACAGAAAAAGAATTCAAGAAATTAGGTGTAAGAGATTCAAAGCAATTAACTCAAAAAAGAAGAGAAGTTCTGGCACAGATAATAAAAGAAAAAGCAGAAACCTTTGAAGTAACCTTGACTTTTCCTTCTGAGATAGATGGAAAAAACAGCGAGGGAATAAAACTAAATGAGCTTGAGGCAATAAGATGCGCAGAGATAATAAATAAAATAAATAAAGGTTATAATAAAATTAAAGTTGTCGTTGATTGCCCTTCCCCTAATATAACAAAATGGACAGATTATTTAAAAACAAAAATTGAAAACCTGTCTAATTTAGAAATTTCCTGCGAACATAAAGCAGACAGGAACCATATATCTGTTTCAGCAGCTTCTATATTAGCAAAAACTTTCAGGGAAATAGAAATGGATAAAATAAGAAAAAAATATGGAAATGAAATAGGTTCTGGATATTGTTCAGACCCAATAACCTGCAGGTTCTTGGGAAAACATGTTCATGATTACAAAGATGATGGAATTTTCAGGCAGACATGGAGCACTTGGAAAAGAGCTTGTGCTGTAAGAGAGCAGAAAAAGTTAGGGGAATTTTAATCTTAATCTTTAAAAATCCCTCTTCCGTTTCTTAATCAACCTTGAGTCACTCCTAAAGGAGGTTGAACCGGGCAATTTCGCGAAGTCGCCTCAAGAACTTCAGCGAGGTTGTGAGCTCAAGGAACCTTGGTGCCTTAAGATGACTTACATAAAAAAATTAGTGATGCATGGTTTCAAAAGTTTTCCAAAAAAAACAGAGCTTGAATTTACAAACGGAATTAATGTAATTCTTGGACCAAATGGTTCTGGAAAGTCAAATGTCTCAGATGCATTATGTTTTGTTTTAGGAAGATTAAGCGCAAAATCAATGAGAGCTACAAAATCAGGAAATTTAATTTTCATGGGAACAAAATCAATTTCTCCATCAAAAGAAGCTTCTGTTGAATTAATTTTTGATAACACAGACAATGTTTTTTCTATAGAAAAAAATGAAATTTCTATAAAAAGAATAGTAAGAAGAAATGGGCAGAGCATATACAAAATAAACGATGAGGTAAAAACCCGCCAGGATATTTTAGTTCTTCTTGCACAGGCAGGAGTAGACCCTAATGGATTTAACATAATTCTTCAGGGAGAAATCCAGAATTTTGTAAGAATGCACACAGAAGAAAGAAGAGGGATAATAGAAGAAGTATCGGGGATATCAATTTATGAATCAAGAAAACAAAAATCATTGAGAGAACTTGATAAAACAGAAGAAAGATTAAAAGAAGTTATTGCTATTTTAAGAGAAAGAACAGCATATCTTAATAATCTCGAAAAAGAAAGGCAACAAGCATTAAAGTTCAAAAAACTCGAGGCTGATGTGAAAAAATTTAAGGCAAGCATAATAAGCTATGATTTAATTAAAAAAAGAAAAGAGATAGAAAAAATAAGAAGCGAAATAGAAAATAATAACAAAGAGATAGAAAAAATAAGAAAATTAACCACTTCTATACATTCAACAAATGCTAATTTTGAAGAAAAAATAAAGATTATAAATGAGAATATAAAAAAATCCACTGGTTTTGAACAAGAAAGATTAAATCAGGAAATTGCAGATATAAGAGCAGACTTAGCAGGATTAAGTGTTAAATTAGAAAATTATGAAAACAGATTAGAAGAAATAGAAAGGCAGAAACAAGAAATAAAAGAAAAGATAACAGAAAACGAAGCTGAAATAAAAGAACTTCAAGCTAAATCTCCTACAAAAATAAGTTCTCAAAAAGATTTGAACAAAAAAAAGCAAGAACTTGAAAGATTAGAAGAAGAAAAAAAGAAATTTTATATAACTAAATCAGAGTTAAAATCAATTAAGGAAATAATACAGGACAAAATTTCAATATTAAAGAACTATCAAAGAGAGTCTGATTTTTTTATGAACCAGATAGAATCTTTAGCAAAAGAATTATTTGATAAAAAAACAACTTCTGAAAAAATTAGAGAATTAAAATCTAATATAAGAATTAAACAAGAATCAGTAGCTGATTTTGATAAAAAAGAGAGGGAGATTGAAAAATCTATGCATACCAGCGAACATGAAATAAAAAAACTAACTAATTTAAAAAATGATATTTCAAAATTAGATGTATGTCCTTTATGCAAGAATAAAATTACAACAGAGCATATTAAAAAAATCCATGAAGAAGTAAGCCCAAAATTACAGGATTTTATAAGCAAAATAGAAAAATCAGCAGAAGAACTTGAAAAAATATCAAAAACAAGAGAAAAAACAACCAAGGAAATAATTATTTTAAACGAAGAGTTGTCAAAAAGAGAATCTGATTTGATAAAAATGCAGAATATAGATGAAAAGAAAAATCAGATAAAATCAACTCAGGATAAAATAGAAAAAACCAAGCAGGAACTTTCTTCTCTTGAAAAAAGAAAAAACAATCTTGAAAAGAATTTTGATGAAAATTCAAACACAGAGCAGAAGTGTGAAATTTTAAGAGTTGAAATTCAAGAAATATCATTAAGAAATAAGGAGAATATTGATTCTGAAATAAGCTTTAAGATAAAAGAACTTGAAAGATTAAAAATAACATTTAAACAGATTCACAGAGATGAAAGCGATTTAAAAGAATCTTTAGAAAGCATAAAAAAGGACTTTGATGAAAAAGAGGAAGACTTAGAAAGCAAGAGAAAACAAGAAGAGGAATTAAGCAGAAAATTCAAGAAGATGATTTCTGAAAGAGATGATATGCAGAGAGAAGTTCATAAAAATGAATTAGATATATCAACCAAACAAAACCAAATGCGTAATATTGAGCAGGTTGTAAATAATCTAAAAATAGCAAAGGCAAAATTTGATGCAGAGTATGAAAATTTTGAAACAGAAATGCTCGGATTTCCAAACATCGAGATAATTAATACAAACAGAGAAATCCTTATTCAAAAATTAGAAAAAACACAGGAAATATTATATTCGATAGGTTCTGTAAATCTTCGTTCTTTAGAAGTTTATGAATCTGTAAAAAAAGAATATGATATTGTTAATGAAAGAGTAAATTTAATCAACAAAGAAAAAGAGAGCATATTAAAAATTATACATGAAATTGACATCAAAAAGAAGAAAACATTCAGTAAAACATTAACAGAATTAAATGAATTATTTTCAAGGAATTTTAGCCAGCTTTCTACAAAAGGGCATGTATCTCTTGAAGTTGAAAATAAAAAAGATCCTTTTGAAGAAGGAATTGGGATTTTGGTTAAAACAGGGCATGGAAAATATTTTGAAGTTACTTCTTTATCAGGAGGAGAGCAAACTCTGGTTGCATTATCATTGATTTTTGCAATACAGGAATACAAGCCATATTTCTTTTATATTCTTGATGAAATCGATGCTGCTTTGGACAAAAGAAATTCAGAGCGTCTTGCAGGACTTTTGACAAAATACATGAAAAAAGGGCAGTATATTGTAATTACGCATAACGATGAAATCATCACAAATGCAACTGCTCTTTATGGAATAAGCATGCATGACGGAATTTCAAAGATAACTAGTCTGAAGATTTAAAATTCAAAAAATAAAAAAGAGATTTTTCCGATGCCGAAGGATTAACTAAAAAATTTGTTTAATATCTCTTTTGTTAATTCTAAAGATTCATCACAAAAGTTTTTTAGGTTTCTTGAAGAGCTATTTTTAAAATAAACATTTTTTACAATTTTATTCTTCTTTTTTACAGAACGAACAGCAGGAACAAAATCGCCGTCTCCAGAGACTAAAACAGCAATATCTAGATTATTATCGCAAGCATTTTCTACAATATCGACAGCCATGTTTATATCATCCTCTTTAATAATATAATAAAATTTGTTTGTTCCAGTTATATTTCTTTTAAGCAATTTGCATAAAACAAGATTAAAATCTGGAATTTGTTTTAACTTATCAAAAAATTCTTTTTGACTTTCATATTTTTCAGGATTATGCTCTTTATCAAGCATAGCATTATAATAATAAATTCCAATTACTTTATTTTTTCCTGACAAGAATTGAGCAAACCTTTCAAAATCAAAATTTTTTAGACTCTTGTTTTTACCATATAATTTTCTTAAACCAAAATAGAAATTATTGCCATCAATAAATACAATAACTCTTTTCATTTGAAAAAGTGCCTATCCCTTGCCGAAGCAAGGACAGGCGTATATAATTATAATATTACCTCTTAATTTATATAACTTTCGGTAGGGGATGTTTCCTTTCAAAAAAACATTTATTAACCCTTCTTGATTTAATTATTTAGAATGAAAAAGAAGATGAATGAATCAATCTTCATTGAAGTTTTTGGAAGCAATCCTGTAATGAAAGTTTTAGATTTTCTTATAACTTTTCAGTTATTTGATTATCCTTTAACAGAGATAGCAAGAAATTCTGAAGTTAGTTATTCAACTCTGCAAACCTTTTGGAAAAATTTGGAAAGAAATAATATTGTTGTAAAAACAAGAAGAGTTGGAAAATCTGATTTGTATAAATTAAATATAAATAATCCTGCTGTAAAACAATTAATAAAATTAGATTGGAATTTGATTAAAGGTGTGGAAGTTAATGCTTAGTAATTAAAGATAGTTAATTTGAAGATTTAAGCTACACTGCCAGAAGGATTCAAATTTTCAGAAACCTTAGATAAATATTTTTTAATTTGTTCTTTTGTTCCAAAACCATATGGAAAACAAAGTATTCCATTCCAGATAGTAAAACTTCTATTTAACCAACCTCTTCCTTTTCCTTTATCTATCCCAGTTATTTCAGCAAAAGGTATAATTCCTTTATTTAATCTAATAGTTGTTCCAGTATAAACTTCTTGTTCTTGTATTGAACCCAAATTATATTCTATTCTGGATTTATCCTTAGAAACTGCTTTTAACCCAATTTCTTCTGCTGATTTAATCAGAACTTTTTCTAATTCACTTTCATCAATATCTCTTCCAATATTAACAATTCTATACATAACATTTTAATGTAATTTAACTTTATAAACATTTATCTACTTTATCAACTAATTAATATTATGAACAAATCCCAACTTCTCCAAAGCCTGAAGAAAAAAGGTTTTTCAGATAAAATTTTAAATGCTTTTTCAAATGTCAAAAGGGAAAGTTTTATCCCAAAGCAATTAAAAAACATAGCTTATGAAGATAATGCATTGCCTATTGGAAATGGGCAAACAATCTCACAGCCATATACAATTGCAATAATGTTGCAAATGCTTAATTTAAAACCAAGACAAAAAGTTCTTGAGATAGGAAGCGGATGCGGTTATGTTCTTGCATTAATTTCAAAAATAACAAAGTCAGAAGTTTATGGAATAGAAATAATAAAAGAACTCGCAGAAAAATCAAAACAGAATTTGAAAGATTATCCTAATATAAGTGTTTATAATAGAAATGGAGAAGAAGGATTAAAAGAATATGCCCCTTTTAATAGGATTTTAATAAGTGCTGCAATAAAAGAAATACCAAAAACTATTCTTAATCAATTAGAAGATAAAGGTGTTTTAGTTGCTCCTATTGGCTCAAATCACAGCCAGGATTTAATAGCAATTCAGAGAAAAAATAATTCTTTCATAGAAAAGCAGAGAATACATGGATTTGTGTTTGTGCCTTTTGTTGAAAAGGAATAATTCTAAAAACCAAAAACTTTAAATATGTGTTATCACATAAATAAGCATGACAAACATAACATTATCAATTCCAGAAGAACTTCATAAAAAGCTGAAAAAATTTAATGATATCAGATGGAGTGAGGTAGCAAGAAGAGCTATGGAAGAAAGAGTAAATGATTTGGAAGCAATGGATAAAATAGCATCTAAAAGCAAACTCACAAAAAAAGATGTTGAAGAAATAAGCAAAAAGATAAAAAGAGCTGCAGCTAAAAGATTTTATGAATATAATAATTGATACAAATATTTTTGTTTCTGCATTAATAAGAGATAGTATAACAAGAAAATTAATCATTAATTCCCAACACAATCTACTTTTTCCAGAATTTGAATTTATTGAAATCAAAAGACATGAACAAGATATTTTAGAAAAGTCAGGGCTGTCAGATAAAGAATTTAGAGATTTATTTTCTAATTTATTAAAATATGTTAAAATAATAAAGACAGAAAAAACTATTAATTATAAAGAACAAGCATTTGATATAATAGGTAACATCGATAAAGATGATGTTATTTTTGTTTCAGCAGCCTTAGCTTTTAATTGCCCTATTTGATCAGATGACAGGCATTTCCAAAAACAAGATGAGATTAAGATTCTTACAACAAAAGATATGATTAATTTGGGAGATTAGATTATTTCCCACTCTCAGCAAGCTCTTGAACAGTTCTAACATAAAAATCGCTGTGATTGTAAGCAAATATAGACTTTTCAATACTTCCTTTTTTCTTTTTAAAAAATGAAAGATAATTTGCAACAGATAAAATATTATTATTCATATCATAAATATCTTTTCCTATAAATAACTGGTTTAATGAACTTGGTATAAATTGTCCATAACCAATTGCACCAGCATAGCTTGATTTTAATTCAAAGATATCAATATTGTTTTTCTTTGAGAATTTTAGGAGGTGTTCAAGTTGCTGCAAAGCAAAATCTGTTTTATAATCTTTAATAAAAAGAGAAACAAAAGAATTAAATGCATAATATTTTCCAATATTTTTCCCAAAATCAGATTCAACACCAATAATCGCAGCAATTATTTCTTTTGGAATATTGTATTCTTTTTCAGCAAGACTTAAAGAATTATCATAATCAGCTATAAATTTTTTTATATTCTTTTTCTTTTCTTCCAAACCTATTTTTTCTTTATATATCTCATAATCTTTTGCTTTTATTTCAGGAGCTGTTTTAAATGATTTGTCAATATTCTCATAAATCTCAAATCTTGGGTTAGAAAACAAATCCTCAATTTCATAACCTCTTGCTCTAAAATGCTGACTAAGATTATCAAGAGTATTTTCAGCATTTGCAGTTGAAGGATTAAACATTAATAATGCAGTTGTAAGAAAAATTGTCTTTAAAGTTCTCATTAAGTTTTAGAGAAATTTGAATTTATAAAAATTTATGTTTTAAATTTGTCTTATCTTAATAAGATTTATTTAATTACATTGTCTCTGATACTGTTCTGCTTCCCATGAAGTAATATATCCCATATGAGCTGAATAATCTATAAGACCTGATACTCCCACTATGCCCAAACTTGCTCCACTTTTTTCTTCCAAATCTTCAAGACTTTTAATTGCATTTTTTATTGCTCTTCTAGGATTATCTCCAATTATCATTTCAAATCTATCAATTTTAACTTTTCCTGCCATTTTTATTTCCTTGTTCCGTAATAAATTAACCAAGCCGAAACAGCTCCCCCTAACAAACCACCTTTAACTTTGTAATCATCTTTTCTTGGAATTAATTCTGCTCTTTCAAAATCATTTTCTAACGCCCCATACATTGCTATTAAACCACTTGGAATAAATATAGCTGTCCCAACTAATTTTGATAATCCTTTCAAAGCATCTCTTCGTGTTAATTGTTCTTCTTCCATTTTTTATATTTATATTTCATTTCTTTTATGGATATAATTTCATTTCTTTTATCGATCTATATACACAGCCTCCAAAAATCATTGGAAGACCAACCATTAGACAATAGTCTGCTATTAATTGTCCAGTATCTGGAATTGTACTTCCTATTATTCCTACTAAAGTTAATATACCGCCACTACATGTTATTATGTTTTCTCCTTCCATTTTCTTTCTTATTTCCTTTGATTTATATTATTTATTATTCTCCATCACTTCTTTTTCTTTTTTAAAAAGAAAAAGCCACAAAAATAAAAAATAAAAAATTAAAGAAAATTTAGTAGTAGCTTTCTCCGAATTCTTCTGCTTCAGGTTTCTTTCCTACAAGAACGAACAATACTATCAATAGCACAATAAGTACTACTGCAAGAACTACTGTCCATATAATTACAGGGTTTGCTTCTTTTGTTCCAGCTTCTGCGCCGAAAACAACTTTTCCAACAAGTTCGTTTCCATCAAATACATTGTATTCTCCAGATTTTATTTCAACTGATTTACTTGAACCAGCAGAAACAACAACGAATTGTTCAGTTGTGTCAGAAACTACCTTGTAAACTTTGACTTTGTTGCTTGGATTTACTATAATCAATTCATTTCCTGATTTGATTAAAGTCTCTTCCAATGCATCAACAAAAACTTCTTTTGTCTTAACAGTAGTTGTGTCATCGTTCTCAACTGTTACTTCAAGTGTATATGTTCCTGTCTTAGCATTGTCAGGGATTTGAAGATAGATTCTTCCACTAACAGTGTCAGTGTCTTCATCGTCATCTAAATCGCTTTCTAATGCAACTAAATCACCAAAATAAGATGTTTTTTCAACACCTAATCCAGTAATTTTAACAGTTACATACAAGTCATCAAGGTTGTTGTAACCTTTGTTCTTCAAAACAATATCTACAGGGAATAAAGCTCCTGCTTCAGCGTTTTGAGTGCTTATAGACATAACTCCAGCATTGTAAGATTCTCTTTGAACCCACAAGTTGATTGTGTCTAATTTTGTCTCATCGTCTTTGTTGTAAATTCTAACTTCAAGTTCTGCGTTGTCTTCAATCTCATCTTGGAGATTGTAAGGAATCTTCATAGTAAAAGATTTACGGTAAAGTCTTCCTTCAACAACATCGAACTTTCCTGTCTCAGCTTCAACATCATAACCATCTATTTCAGCCTTAACTTTCAAGCCAGAACCATCAACAAGTGAAGTGAAAACAACCTTAAGATTGATTGTATCTCCTTCAACAACTGCAACAGTATCTGCATCTATAGCATGACCATCAACATAAACAGTATAATTGTTAGTTATTTCGCCAGCTATTACTGTAGACATTAAGAACAAAACACTTGCAATAACAAAGAAAGAAACTAAAAGTTTCTTTGTTTCCATTTGTTGTTTGTATATCAATTTAATTGATTTTAGAATTTACTTTTGATTTATAAACTTTATTGTAGTAACAGAATAAGAGATTTTTTAATAGTACAAAATGTGAGTTACAGGCAGTGAAGGAAACTACTGGTTGTTTGGGAAAGAGAGGATACGTTCGCTCGTAAACTCACTCACCAATTAACATTACTCCAAAATCCTGCTCGTGCCCGCACTCGCTATAAAATAAATTTCTCTCGTGCACACACTCGGCTTCGCTTTGGATTTTTTGTATTAAATTTATTATTACTTAACTTATTTTCTAAACGAACAATTTGACAAAGTCAATTGTGAGTAATAATATTCGCGAACATCAGTAAGCCTCTCTTTCTAAAAATTATTCTTCACCAACATATTCAAAACGGGGAACCTCTTTTCCATTAACATTCACATTTTCACAAAACATTTTTCTCGGTCTTACCCATAAAGCATTTTTTCCAAATTCCTTAGAATCATAAAGTGCCTTATAAATCACTATCTCTTCCAAAGTTTCACTATGCGTCGCAACACCAGTAACTTCATAAAATTTTCCCTTATAATGTTTATATCTCCCAAGTTTTACATTTTCCATAATAAAACATAAGTCTATTATTTTTAAAAATTGTTATACTCTTTCTCTCTCTAAAAGCTCATCAATTCAATTCTTGTATCTGTTGTTGTAAAATTAGATGCTACAATCACTCTTACCTCTGCGTTTTCTGCATTTTTTATTATAGAGTTAGTTGCAACTCCGTCAATTA
>Ga0180009_10007216_pt1 | contig 11427 bp, 8 predicted proteins | sample OS_PC_MetaG_FD_123537 | JGI IMG/M metagenome (GOLD analysis project Ga0180009, IMG submission 123537) | Groundwater microbial communities from the Aspo Hard Rock Laboratory (HRL) deep subsurface site, Sweden - OS_PC_MetaG | ecosystem: Environmental > Aquatic > Deep subsurface > Groundwater...
CATATCCGGAATCTCACGATCCTTGAATATATAGAAGTAATCCTGAAAATTCTTGTTGTTTGCCTGTGCCTGCTGGGCCCATCGATGTTCGTTGGATACATGGTTGACCACAACATCCAGTACCAGCAGAATACCGCGCGCCCGCATTTCGAAAGCCAGATCACTCAGGTCGTCCAGTGAGCCGATATGTTCATTCAGGTTTCTGAAATCACTGACCGCATAGCCACCATCGTTATTTTCCTGCGGACATTTCAGAATGGGCATGATGTGAACGAGATTGATCCCCAGCTCTTCAAAATAATCCAGTCTGGATTGCAACCCTTTCAGGTCATTGGCAAATCCATCCGCATACAGGGTCATACCGACCCATTTCTGGTGCAGAAACCAGTTAAAATCCCTTTCCCGCTCAAGATCCGTTTTTTTCAGCTTTTCAGATCGTTCGATATATTGACGCGCCATGGTCTCCACCAGGCGCAGCAACTGATCCCTGAAGTCGGGGCGCTTTCCGTACAACTGCTGGAAAATCAGAAACAAACTGTAGAAATTGGCTCCCAGCCGTGTATAAAAATGATGCAGTTCCTGCTCCCGAATCTCGGGTTTCAATTCGTTGAGAATTTCGTTTAAAATGGCGTGAGAATATTGTTCATACATGAGCTGTTTCCAGTTATCTAAAAATGGTGGGTAGAAAGATCTGTCGCTGGTTGTTGATGCCCCTTAAACCTTTGTATCTATCCAGTTCGATTTCCCCGCAGCCCCGAAGATATTGTGTTTCAAGAACCTTGGAAGCCAAGGATGGCTTCCAGGAGCTCCAGGAGGATTCATGCGTTTCTTGAAACACAATACCTTTGGGGCGATACAGGTGAATAGTGACAACCATTTTATTGATCTTTGAGTGCCGGAAAATAGTGATAGATACCTTCCAATATGCCAGCAGAATAATTACCATTCATCGTTCCCATGCCAGAAGCGATGTAAACACGCTTCATATTTTCTCCGGCTTTCAAACGGACTTTTTCCCTGGTTTCGGGATCTGCGTTCGCTACCAGCACGGATTTGATGGGACTGATCAACACATCCAGGTCATTCCCACTGTCCCCCGAAAAAAGGGTGTTATCCAGTGAAAAGCCCTGCAGATCCATCAGAAACTCAATGGCTTTTCGTTTGTTGGCCACATCGGGCAGGATATCCAGCAATCCTGTCCGGGTGGCCGGGTCGATGCTCCAGATAATATTTGTCCGAATACCCGCTCGCTTCAATCGATTGCCAATTTCACCGATGATGGCATCAATATCATTATCAACCTGAACATAGTAACTCAATTTATGCGGTTTCTGGTTTTCTATATCCTGCAGTTGGAGCGCCTCCATATCCAGCAGCAATTCTGAAATCCGTCCGGATTCCCCCCCGGCCCAGCTTTTTGCCAGCCTCTCGTCCCATTCAGTCACCCTGTTCCAGCTTGCATTGGAAACCTGAATAATGGATGTACCCACATCTGCAATCACAAAATCCGGAACCGGCAGGCGGAATGTCGCTATGGCCTCCTTGACCGAAGCCTGATCCCGACCGGTAACATATGTGAGAAACATATCGTTGTCGGAAACCAGTTGTGCAAAACGATCCCTGGCTCCCGGTGATTCGGGCTGGTCGCCATTCGGGATAAGCGTTCTGTCCAGATCCGTGCAAATGAGTTTCAGCATGATGATCCATCCTGGTTTTCAATCAATCAGGCCCCCCGCAAAGGAACCCGGTCCTGTCAGCCACACAGGGTCAGAAAATCATAGTGTCTGATACCATCCAGAATCCCTGCGGCGAAATGTTCTTTGGAGAAATAGATGGAGTCCGTATTCGCAAGGTCTGAAAGCTCCTCGCAGTGTCGATTAGCCACGACAATGGATCGTGTTTTGCCGCGCATCATATCCTCATCCGATCCACTCCCACCGGCGATAAGAAAATGATCCAGCGATATGTCGAATAGGTCGGATATCCAGTGAATGGCATACCCTTTGGAAGCCCTGACGGGAACAATATCCAGAAACTGTCCAAAAGAAAAAATCACATTCACGTTTTGTTCATTCTGCAACAGGAGTCCGCGGATTTCATCAACAGAGGGCCCTTTTTGAATATCATAATAGTAGCTGACTTTAAAAGCGCTCTGCTCAGTGCGGGGCTGAAGCGAAAGTCCGGGCAGTTCTGACAGAAGACGGAAGACATAATTTTTGTGCCATTGGTAATCAATGTGGTTTGCCCAGGCCTCATCCTGTATCAGGTTCGGTGCATAGTATATCTCTGTTCCCGAACTGGTTATCAGCACATCCGGTTGCGGAATCTGAAATTTCCGCAGGACGGTCAGGGCTGAATCCAGACGCCGTCCTGTTGCAATGATAAAGGCAATGGTTTTTCGATTCTCATGTAAAATATGGATCAAGGAATCCAGCGCATGTTTATCACCCAGTAAATTCTGGTCAATATCCGAAACAATGGCACCATTGTGATATAAAATGGCACGCCGGCCGACAGGTAACCGTTCCAGCGGTTCGCTTCTGTCGATAATGGGTCGGATCAAATCGAGATACGTTGCCACATGAGATTCCCAGGAATAGTAACGGCGAATGCTCTCCAATCCGTTTTTCGAAAACGCCTGCCAGCGTTTTTCTTCAGTCAGCAACTTCAACACGGAATCTGTGATTTGTTCCTTATCAAGGGGATCTATCAGATAGCCGTTTTGGCAGTTCTTGATGATATCGACGGGGCCCCCGTCTTCCGTTGCCACAATGGGCACACCGCTGGCAGTTGCTTCAATCAGGGTCAGGCCGAATGGCTCTGTCAGGGCAGGATTGACGAATATGCCCCGCGACAAAGCAACCAGCCGGTATAATACGGGGACTTCATCAGAACTGTGGTACTTCGGATAGGCAACCTTACCATACAGGTCATACCGATCAATCGTCAGCAGCAGTTCGGTCAATACTTCCTGGGAGCCGGGTTCCAAATCCTTGATATCGTCTCGGGTCCCTGCCACAATCACAAGGTTGGCCAATTCCTGCAGTTTTTCCGACTCCCCGTAGGCTTCGACCAGGGTGTGCATGTTTTTACGATAATCCGGTCTTGACAGTGCCAGAATCATCGGTTTTTCCGGGTCATTCAGAAAGGGCTTGATCCGATGGTAAATCGTACTTTCAAACTCGGTTCCGTCAGGGTGATGGAATTTTTCCAGATCTGTTCCCGGCGGAATCATGCGCATCTGGTCAGGATTGTAATAATCGTACTGCGCATACTGACTGTGAATCTCCTGGCTGGTGCTGGTAATAACCCGTTCTGCCGTTGCCAGTGTCTCCTCTTCTGCATTGATACGGCGAGCCATCTTATAGCGTTCCTCAATGTCAACCCCCGAGACACCACTCGCCAGGAGTCGCTTCCGCTTTATCCGTCCGAGGGAATGACCGGTATGGATCAGTGGAATTTCAAGCTGATGGGAAAGCCGGGTGGCAACGTAACCGGCATCGGCGTAGTGGCTGTGGAGAATATCGGGCGGTTTTTCCTGTTTGTATATATACTGGAGGGCGTTGTCCCTAAAAATATCCAGGTAGTCCCACAGCGCCTCCTTGAATATATAACCTTCCGGTCCGCATTCAATTCTGACAATCCGGGCATTGTCGCTCAGAGGCTCTATCATTTGACCATAGTCATCACTGACGGCTTCATCAATGATACGTCGGGTCATCAGGTCGACTCGCTCCACTTCCGGTCGTCTGGCAAGCGCTTTTGTCAATTCCAGCACATATTTTGTCTGCCCGCCGGTGTCAGCATCTCGTCCCAGTTCCAGATTTTTTCCACGAATAAGTCCATGGATGCTGATGAGTAAAATCGTTATCTTTTCGCTGGCTGGTTTCGGCATTATTCCCACTGTGCGTCGTTTGGCCAAGGTTGATCGATTGTCGGTTCCAAACCCATTGTTTCGACCATATAGTATACATGTTCAGGACGGTGATGTCCAACCGCCGCCACTACTGGGTGCACCAAATATGTGCGGGTTCCTGTAAGCGGAAGGAGGTTGTCTGTTCAGAAAACCTTGGAAGCCAGGGATGGATTCCAGAAGCTCCAAGGATGGATTCAGGCGTTTTTCTGAATAAATAACCTCTTGAAGCGGTTATGATCACATACCCACATGTTTTTGGTGCACCCCCACTACTGTTCAGGCTGATTATATCTGCCGCTCAACCCCGCTTGAAAAAACAATCTGAATATCAACACGGATCAAATTTGACTTCCCCGCCTGCATCCCCTAATTTGGAATTAAGTGACCGTAATTAAAGGAGGAATAATGCAGTTTAATTTTAATGTAACGCTATATAACAATACGATGTTTGGCTGGCTGACAGCGATCTCGATCGCTATTGGCGTATTCCTGATCATTTACATCTCCAAGGTGATCGTACTGCGAAAACTGAGCAAATCAACCCCTGAAACCGAAAAAGACTGGGGGGATCTGATGTTCGCACTGACAGGCAAGATCAAGAGCCCTGTCCTATTTGTGCTGGCGTTGTATTCCGGGACATTGACCCTCGATTTGCCCACAGATGTTACACGAATCTTTTCAAACGTCGCTTTCGTAGTGGTACTGTTGCAAGTCGCCCTGATCGGAACCCACATTATCGGTTTCTATACCCTTCGATACCGGCAAAAGAAGATTACCAGCAATGCGGCGGCTGTGACGACTGTGGTTTCTGTTGGTTTTGTCCTCAAGGCGCTCCTGTGGTTTGTCATGGTACTGGTAGCGCTGGACAATTTCGGAGTCAATGTCAACACACTTGTAACAGGTCTGGGGATCGGTGGTATCGCGGTGGCCCTCGCTGTGCAAAATCTGCTGGGGGACCTCTTCGCTTCCTTTTCCATTGTTCTGGATAAACCGTTTGTTATCGGTGATTTTATTATTGTTGGCGAATACCTGGGCACAGTGGAACACGTGGGATTGAAGACGACCCGTATTCGAAGTCTTTCCGGGGAACAACTCATTTTTTCCAATGGAGACCTGTTAGCCAGCAGGATCCGAAATTTCAAAAGTATGGTTGAAAGACGCGTGCTTTTTTCCATTGGTGTGATCTACCAGACCACCTATGATCAGCTTGTCGCCATTCCGGAAATTATTCGCAGTATTATCGAATCCCAGAGCCAGGTGCGTTTTGACAGGGCTCATTTCAAGGAATATGGCGCTTATTCACTGAACTTCGAGATCGTCTACTGGATTCAACATCCCGATTACAATATGTATATGGATATTCAACAAACGATTAATCTTGCCATTTATAGACAATTCGATGAGATGGGGATTGCATTTGCCTTTCCCACCCGTACCCTCTTTATCGAACCGGATAAAAAGTCGAATCCGGACGGGGATGGTGCATGACAGGATAACGGGTTCCAGGCAGGGAACCCGCAGTTGAAAACCTTTCTGCATTTTATCCATGGAAACCGTGTCCTTTGGGCACGGTCAAGTGCAAACGACCAGGCTGAAAACTGGTCTTCAACGTCATTCTTGCCAGGCTCTGTCAACAAAGAAGCGTAAGAGTCAATGTCGTTAACTTAAGGGGCTTTTCTTAATTGTCAGAGCACCATAGGGGTGTCATTGCAGGAACCTTGGAAGCCATGGATGGCTTCCCGGAACTCCAGGATGGATTTATGCGTTTCTTGAAATGACATCCCTATGGTGCGGAACAGTCTTAAGTGAACGACATTGGAGTAAGAGTAAGAGTAAGAGTAAGAGTAAGAGTAAGAGGGTTAAACGGCTCTGGAGCCGCCACCAGGGGTCATGGCGAACGTTGGTAAAACACCTTGACTCGTGAAAAAAGTCCCCATATCATCAAGACGTCACCCGACTGGATGACCCGAAATGGATCTCTTCACCGGATAACACCACACCTTCAACCTTGCCATGAACAAACCGATCATTATCCTGGCAGGCGCCACCGGCGATCTTGGCGGGAGAATCACAAACGCGCTCCTGCAAAGGGGAGCTTCCGTGAAAGCACTCGTCCGCCGGGCGACCCCGCCTGACAAAATCAAAAAACTGCAGACGCTGGGGGTATCCATCGCAGAAGTTGATTTTGGAAACACGGCCTCCCTGTCTCAGGCGTGCTCGGGCGGAAGCTGCGTCGTATCGGCACTGTCCGGGTTGCGGGACGTCATTGTGGAAACCCAGTCCGCTCTGCTCCATGGGGCAATCGCAGCCGGGGTCCCCCGGTTCATTCCTTCCGACTATTCTATCGATTTCACCAAACTCCAGGATGGAACGAACCGAAATCTGGATCTGCGCCGCGAATTTCACCAGCGTCTGGATAAGACGTCCATCGCAGCCACCACGATCTTCAACGGCGCATTCACCGATATGCTGACGGGTCAGATGCCGGTCATCCTGTTCAAATGGAAGCGAATTCTCTATTGGGGGGATGCGGATCAGCGCATGGATTTTACAACAAAGGATAACACCGCGGCATTTACGGCAGCAGCAGCGCTGGATCCATCAACGCCGAGATTCCTGCGCATTGCCGGCGAGCAGATCAGTTTTCGGGACCTGGTCCATATCGCGAGTGATGTGACCGGTACCCAATTTCGTCTGCTGCGGGCCGGCCGGTTGGGAAGCCTGAAGATGATGATCCGGATCATGCGAGGCATCATGCCCGAAACGCAGGCGATCTATCCGCCCTGGCAGGGCATGCAGTACATGCACAATATGTGCAGCGGTCTCGCAAAACTGGCGCCCCTCGACAATGCGCGCTATCCGGACCTGACCTGGACGATCGCCCGGGAAGTAATCGCAGCGAGATAGACCGATCCTGCCGGGTTTGAAATGCTTTCTCATTCAATATGCGGTTACCTCTCCCGGCGATCGTATCCGGGTTGGCTGTTTCTGCCGAAGTCGATTCCCAGCTTTTTCATCCGATGCCGCAGAGTGTTGGGATTGACCCCGAGCAGTTCGGCGGCCCCGCCGGAACCATTTATTTTTCCACCGGAAAGGGACAGCGCTTCAGTCAGATGCCTGTAAATGACCGAGTCCAGCTTTAAAAAAGACTCCGGATTGGCCGGTAGAGGGCCCGCATGTTCATTCTCCCGAGTCCAGGTAATTTCGCTGAAGGTCAGGGGGCGGTTTCTGCTCAGGATCAGGGCCCTTTCCACCACATTTTCCAACTCACGCACATTTCCCGGCCATGAATAGGCCTGCAGCCGTTCGAGAGCCCCGGGAGCCAGTTCTGGAACTTTCGGCAGACGCAGGAGAAAGCTTTTTTTCTCGATGAAATGGCTGACAAGCGCCGGAATATCCTCCTTTCGATCTCTGAGGGGCGGTATGTATATCGGGAACACATGCAGCCGGAACCAGAGATCGGACCGGAACAGACCCTTTTTGACCATATCCTGCAGGTTATTGTTGGTGGCTGCAATAATGCGGATATCCACCGGGACATATTCCGATCCGCCCACCCTGATGATTTCACGCTCCTGGAGCACTCTCAGCATCCGGATCTGGGCCGTGGCACTCAGTTCTGCCACTTCGTCTAGAAAAATCGTGCCCCTGTCGGCCCGCTCAAAACAGCCGCGTTTTCTCGTCATGGCTCCTGTGAATGCCCCTTTTTCGTGCCCGAACAGCTCACTGTCCATGAGGGATTCCGGGATGGCCCCACAGTTCACCCGGATAAACGGGCCCTTTCTTCGTCTGGAAAGCGTGTGCACCGCATTGGCGATCACCTCCTTGCCCACCCCCGTATCACCCAGCAGCAGCACAGGGCTGTCCATGGGGGCGACCTCCTTTACCTGGTCCATGACCTCCCTCAAACCAAAATCCCCCCCGATGACGTCATCCCCCGTACGTTCCTTCAATTCTCTTTTCAGATACTGGACATCATCCGAGAGCATATTCTTGAGCCTGACCACTTCATAATACCGCAGCGCGTTTGAATAGGCGATGGTGAACGGTTCATTCAAGATGGTGATGAGATCCAGGTATTCATCGATGTATCGCCCCTTCTTATAGGTCCCGATAGAGACGTTGCCGACTTTGATACCCTGTATACCGAGATACATGACAATCACCGAATAATCCTGCCGCTGCATCACCAGCCAGTCCGGTTCAGAGCCGACAATGACCTGATCCTTTGTCACAGGGTCCTCTCCGGGTTGATGGATGATTCTGGCATGGGGCATTTCCCGGGTCTCGATATACCTGGTGGCTTCGGTCGATATCCGGCTGTAGTAAGGATTGGTTCGGATATTGTCCCGGGTAACCAGATAAACGGTTTTTAAGACACTCAGTCCCTTTTCAAACACATTCAGGAGAATGTAATCAGCCGGCATGAATTGATTCAGATACTGCAGAAACTCCTGCAGGGCGATGCCCAGGTCCAGATTCCCACATATCTTCATCGTGGATTGTCTAAAGAACTCGTTTTTGTCCACCTTCATATCCTTTCTCGCCTGATAGAAATATGAGATCGGTAACCCGATAGCATCGGGATTACAATATACGGTAAATTACCATCCTATTACCAAATATCATAGGTAATTCTTTCACATATGGCAGAAAAAACCAGAACAGGAACTAATTATTTGAATATATTTGATAAAAATTCCTGGTACAGTTATCGCAGTAGAGATCGGCAGATTAGGAATCTTTGTTTCTATTCAATCACACTCAGGTCTACGTTTCTACTCGGAAAAAGTGATGAATAGGTATCCATTTTTTAGACAGGATGGTTCAGTTAGACAGGATGGTTCAGAATGAACTGGATTGAACAGATTGTGCTGCGATCTTCCTGCAACACCCTGAAAGAATTGGATCTAAATGGATTTTTCGCCCTGGTGAACCAGGATCAAATCTCCAGACCAAACCGGATCAACGTTTACCGGCATGGCCATCTGGAAACCGACATATGTATCCTGCTTTTTTGGGAAACCGAGCGGTCCAGGACTGCAGCCAGTTCTGTTGCCCAATACCTGTCACGGTATCTGAAAGACTACGGATTGGTCACCCACTCCTGGTGGATTGAAGTGGTCGGGGATGATTCAAGCGTTGGCGGATTACACCAGAAAACGGCAGGAAACGGTATCAGGCAGCACACAGAATAGTTATCGATAAGAGTTCTCCCCAAACCAGGCATTCAACAGGCAGTATCCATGAAGGAATATACCATTAGACGATTGCTGGCTCTGATTCCGACCCTGTTTCTGGCCACACTGGTTGTGTTTTTTGTCATTCGGCTGATACCCGGCGATATCATTGACCAGATGCTGGCGGAGAGCAATGCTTTTGATGCCGACATCACCCGGGAACGGTTGATGCACAGCCTGGGTTTGGATTTGCCGGTCCATGTCCAGTATTTTGAATGGATAAAAGGGATCGTGCTGGATCAGAATCTGGGAAAGTCCCTCTGGGATGGGCGCGATTTGACAGATGATCTCTCAAAAATGCTTCCCGTCAGCATCGAACTGGCACTGATTGCGCTGATCATATCCCTGATTGTGGCCCTGCCAATCGGGGTTCTGTCCGCGATTCGCCAGGAAACCCGGCTTGACTATCTTGGGCGGACCTTTTCCATCCTGGGTCTGTCTGTTCCCGGTTTCTGGATCGGGACCATGGCCATCGTCCTGCCCTCCATCTGGTGGGGGTGGTCTCCTCCCATTGAGGTGGTCTCTTTTTTTGAGGATCCCCTCGAAAACCTGCAGATGTTCCTCATTCCGGGATGTATCATGGGTCTGGTGTTTTCGGCGGTCATCATGCGGATGACCCGGGCCATGATGCTGGAAGTGTTGCGCCAGGATTACATTCGAACCGCATGGGCCAAAGGGGCAAATGAAAAAATCGTGATTATCCGGCATGCCCTTAAAAATGCCCTGATCCCTGTTGTGACCGTGATCGGATTGCAGATCCCGGAGTTAATTGCGGGACTGGTGGTGATGGAACAGATCTTTTCCCTGCCGGGTATTGGATCTCTTATTCTGGAATCGATCCTGCTGCGGGATTACCCGTTTGTTATCGGGCTGATGCTGTTGATGGGATTGTTAATCCTGATCATCAATCTGCTGGTTGATGTCAGCTACGGATTACTGGATCCCAAAGTAAAATTCAAACGCTGATCTGACAGCTGTTTCCAGCTGAACAGAAACATTCACCTGTCTGGTCACAATTCAACAGGACACAACATGGACAACCGGGGCGCTGACGTGCAGAAGCAGCCGATTCAAATCGCTGCTCAAAAAGGATTTCTGGTGTCATTTGGTCTCAGATTATGGCGGGAGAAACCGTTGGGTTTTCTCGGTGCGGTCATAACGCTGGTTTTTCTGTTGACGGGGATATTTGCCGGCTTTCTGGCACCTTATGGGTATAACGACATCGATCCGGTCAAACACCTGATGCCACCCTCCTTTGAAAATCTTCTGGGAACCGACAACCTGGGAAGGGATCTTTTGAGTCGCGTCATCTACGGGGCCCGGGTGTCTGTCATCATCGGTCTGTCTGCGACGACACTTTCCATCGTCGTATCCGTGTTCATCGGGGTGATCACCGGGTTTTTCGGTGGTATGGTTGACCTGATCCTGCAGCGGTTTGTCGATACCTGGATGTGCTTTCCGGGACTGATTGTCCTGATCGTGGCGATTTCGGTGCTAGGAACCGGAACCTGGCAGGTCATTGTCGTGCTGGGTTTGTTGTACGGCATCGGAGGATCCCGCGTGATCCGGGGGGCGACGGTTTCCATCAAGGAAAACACCTATGTCCAGGCAGCCAGAATGATCGGGGCATCCAACACCCGCGTGATCCTGTTCCATGTCTTACCCAATATGATGGCCCCGATTATCATTCTTTTTTCCGTCAGGATCGCAGCGGTGATCCTGGTGGAAGCGGTCATGAGTTTTCTGGGATTGGGGGTTCCACCTCCCATTCCCAGTTGGGGGGGGATGTTGAATGCACAGGGGCGCATGTACCTGACGAAAGCGCCGCTCCTGGGTATTGCCCCCGGTGTGGCTCTGGCGCTGGTGGTTTATGGCATAAATGTTTTTGGGGATGCGCTCAGGGACATACTGGACCCCCGGTTACGCGGTGGCATTGGAAGTTTCGCTGAATCGGTGAAAAAGAAGTGATTGGATGTCAAATCGATTTCTGTCATCCGTTTAGAAGAGGAGCTTGTTTGCTCACCGGCTGAACGACGGTGAGCATCTTAAGAAACCCTGGAAAGATTTCGTTCCCCTCTTGTTGGCAGACCCATCCTGGCTTGTCTGGTGGTTCCGCCGACGAGCGATTTGTTTGTTCACCAACAATTGTGGTTCTGTCAAAAATCCTATGAAAACGGGGAAGTAAAATGAAAATACCAATCTGACTTTGGGGTTATCGCTTTTGCTTAGTAAAACCAATCCGTCGGTCGGCCGGTCTTGTCAAGGCCAAGC
>Ga0180009_10007217_pt1 | contig 11427 bp, 9 predicted proteins | sample OS_PC_MetaG_FD_123537 | JGI IMG/M metagenome (GOLD analysis project Ga0180009, IMG submission 123537) | Groundwater microbial communities from the Aspo Hard Rock Laboratory (HRL) deep subsurface site, Sweden - OS_PC_MetaG | ecosystem: Environmental > Aquatic > Deep subsurface > Groundwater...
AGCCTCGGCAATCTGTTCGTTGGAAATATCCAATGTACCGTCATTCTTCAGTGCTGCCAGGAGTGATGCAGTAGCAATGAGGCCATGTTCACACCCCAAAAACGGTATCTTAGGATGAGCCATGAGTAGCTCGGCTATTGATAAGGAATCTTTCTCATCCGTGGTAAAAGCGATATCTTTGACGAGATCAAACGCACCTTTGCCATGACATTCGTCGCAGACATAATGTTCCTTAGGACAGCGTACATACCCCGTCTCTTCCTTACCGCAGTAGTTACAGACAACACTGACCGCAGTTTCTAAATACTCTAACCGAGTACCACAAACCATGCAGTTCTCTGTTTTTTTCTCTTCTTCTTTAGGCTTACAGCAACATTCTTTATTCATGCTAATACCTCCTCAATTTTTATCTTCAAGACTCAATCGCTTATTTCATCTATCCGAACTATTTCAGATATATTTTTTATCGAAGCCTAACAGTGTTAATAGATGGAAACATTTTCCATCATATCCGAGTATATATATGGAAAATGTTTCTACTTATTTCCGTATTAAAGATGTTTTGCGGAATATTTAGTTTGATTCTTTAATTGTTGTGGTGTAGTCTCTAATTTTCTTTTTTAAATTATAATATGGGAAATATATGGAAAGCAAGGCTAAATTCAGACCTAATCCTGAGTACCGTTTGATGGATCAAGTCCACGAGGTTTTACGATATCATCATTATGCGTATAGTACCGAACAGTCGTATGCTTCTTGGATATTGCAGTATCTAAAATTTTATGGAGGTAAAACCCACCCGAAAGATATGGGTAAGGCGGAGCTTGAGAAGTTTTTGAGCTACCTTGCGGAACAGAAACATGTTGCAGTGGCAACTCAGAAGCAGGCGTTTAATGCGCTTATTTTTTTATACAAGAAAGTTCTTGATATCGATTTAGGAAATGAAATAGCCCCAACACGCTCCAAACGCAGGATAAACCTACCAACAGTATTAACTAAGAGTGAGGTTTCTCGATTGCTTAATAATATGCATGGGAAACATGCTCTTATGGCAAGATTGCTTTATGGTGGTGGTTTGAGATTGATGGAGTGTGTTCGTTTGCGTGTGAAGGATGTTGATTTTGGGCAGGGAAAGATTTTTATACGAGATGCCAAGGGGAATAAAGATCGCATGGTAATTTTGCCGGAATCTATACATGCCTCTTTGAAAAAACAGATTGATTCTGTTGTTGAACTGCATGCTGAGGATGTAAAAGAAGGCTTTGGAGATGTTTATATAGCTATTTCCCTTTCTCGTAAATATCTTAATGCTTCTAAAGAGATTGCCTGGCAATACGTTTTCCCCGCCAAGAGGCGCTCTGTTGACCCTAGGTCGGGGAAGGTAAGGCGTCATCATGTTATGGAGTCCGGTTTGCAGAAGGCGGTCAAGGTTGCTCTAAATAATGCCAAAATATATAAGAAAGCCGGATGTCATACATTGCGTCATAGTTTTGCTACTCATTTACTTGAAGATGGGGCTAATATTAGGATTGTACAAAAACTTATGGGGCATGCTGACGTAAAGACTACAGAAATTTATACCCATGTTATGAGAAAGGATATCGATTCTGTTAAAAGTCCTCTCGATAATCTATAAAGGTATGCACAATATGTATAGATATTTAATGTCGGGAGAGATTAGTTTCTTGTTTTAATCTCCCTTATATACTAAGATTGTTAACCTATCTGTTTTTGCCTGTTTTTGTTCATGATTGATTTTCCGGGGATTTCTCTACATATAGTGTTTGAGTCGGATAGGCGAATTCGATCCCTCGTTTTTCAAACTCTTCCCCGATCGCAAAATTGATCTCCTGCTGAATGTCCATGTATTTGTTATAGTCACTGCTCAAAACATAGTAGACGACTTCGAAATCAAGGCTGAAGTCTCCGTACGAGGAAAAATGGGCGCGGTCAAATGCCGTGTCCCTGATATTTGCTATAATATCCTTTATTATTCCCGGAATTTCCTTTAGCTGTCCGGACGTTGTTTGATAAATCATGCCGAGTTTGAAAACAACACGGCGTTTTTCCATCCTCTTGTAGTTCCGGATGCGGGAATTCGTCAGATCGGTGTTCGAAAATACCAGCTGTTCCCCGCTCAGACTGCGCACCTTTGTGGTTTTTATGCCGATATGCTCAATTGTTCCAAGAAAATCACCGACAATAATGAAATCGCCCAGTTCAAACGGCTTGTCGAAAAATATGACGAAGTAGCTGAACAGATCCCCCAGTATTGTCTGTGCGGCCAGCGCTACGGCTATCCCGCCGATTCCCAGACCTGCAACAATAGTTGAAATTTTAAAGCCCAGATTGTCGAGAAGAAACGTAATGCCTATGCCCCAGACTATAACTTTGATTATAGGTATAATTCCCTTGAGGCTCTGCTGCCTGACAGGGTCGACTTCCTTTTTTATCCAGTATGTCTGAAGTGAGTAATTAATGAGCTCCATTATGAAGCGCAAACTGAAATAAGTCAGGACCACCAGACCCGATATGTCCAGTGTTCTTATCATCGAAGGGCTCAGCGTCAGTGTTTTGATAGCAAGATAGAACAGGCCGAAATAAAGCAGCGGGACCAGTTTTTTCTCAATGATCCGGATCAGGAAATCGTCTATTGTCGTGGAGGTCTTCTTCGACCATGACTTCAGCCTGTGCAAAAAAATGCTTTTAATGATCTTTATTGTGAGAATGCCCGCGAGAAAGACCGCAATGGAAATAAGATAATCCATCACCCGGTTCTGAAAAACAGTCTGCTGCAGGATTTCAATATCCATGACAATTCCTTGATTCTTTGAATTCTTAAGGCATTTCCCGATTATAATCAACTTCTTGTGAGAGAGTATATTATACTCCTCAAACAGGATACTTCTAAATTGGTTTGCCAATGGTGGATTAGTTTCTTGTTTTAATCTCCCTTATATACTAAGATTGTTAACTTATCTGTTTTTGTTATTTTCCCTAAATATTTTTTTAGAAGTTGTGATTTGACCATGTCCAAATTATTGAAAAGAACGCATAACTGCGGAGAGCTTAGCGCCAAGGATGCCGGCCAAGAGGTTACCCTGTGCGGCTGGGTAGATAGGCGCCGTGACCATGGAGGACTAATATTTGTAGACCTTCGTGACAGAGAAGGGATTACCCAGGTTGTCTTTAACCCTGAGGTTAATAAAGAGGTTCACGCCGAGGCGGAATCTATACGGAACGAGTATGTATTGGCTATTGTTGGGAATGTTTCTCCCCGCCCTGAGGGGACAATTAACGGGCATCTGAAAACAGGGGAAATTGAGATTGTTGTTTCAAGCCTGGAGATACTCAACAGGGCCGCCCCTCTCCCCTTTGCCATCAATGACAACGAGGAGATTTCTGAGTCTTTGAGGTTAAAGTATCGTTATCTCGACCTCAGGCGCTCCGAAATGAGAGATAGGCTTCTCACCCGGAGTAAGGTAGTCAAGGCGGTTCGTGACTTTCTAGACGGCGAAGGGGTGATAGAGGTTGAAACCCCTTATCTAACCAAGAGCACCCCTGAAGGGGCGCGAGACTACCTTGTCCCCAGCCGTATAAATGTCGGGCATTTTTATGCCCTTCCGCAGTCTCCCCAGCTTTTTAAGCAGATATTGATGATTGCCGGTTATGAGAAATATTATCAGATAGCCAAGTGTTTCCGAGATGAGGATCTGAGGGCCGATAGACAGCCGGAGTTTACTCAGATAGATATGGAGTTTTCCTTTGTTGACAGCAATGACGTTATGTCGCTTATTGAGGGGATGATGTGTCAGGTCTTCGACAAGGTTATGGGGAAGAGGCTTGAGGCCCCATTTCAAATTATCCCCTACCATGAGGCGATGGATAGGTATGGGTCTGATAAACCTGACCTCAGGTTTGGGATGGAGCTGAAGGATATTTCCTCCATTGCCGCCTCATCCGACTTTAAGGTCTTCGCCGAGACGATTAAAAATGGGGGAGAGGTCAGGGGAATAAATGCCAAGGGGTGTTCCGGCTACTCAAGGAAGGATGTAGACCTTCTCATGGAGGAGGCCAAGATATTCGGGGCCAAGGGGCTGGCCTGGTTTAAGATTACCGAAACGGGAATTGAGTCACCCATAGCCAAGTTCTTCTCCCCCGAACAGCTTGAGGCCATAAAGACAAAACTTGAAGGGGAGGGGGGGGATCTACTTCTCTTTGTGGCCGATAGTAGAAAGGTTGTCTTAGACTCATTGGCCCACCTGAGAAATCTCTTTGGTGAGAGACTGGGGATGATAGATGAGAAAAAATATGCCTTTGCTTGGATAACAGAATTCCCTTTGTTGGAGTGGGATGATCAGGAGAATAGGTGGTTTGCCATGCATCACCCCTTTACCTCTCCTGTGGATGAGGATATCTCCCTATTCGATACCGATCCGGGGAAGATGAGAACCCACGCCTACGACCTTGTTCTAAACGGTTCTGAGATTGGTGGGGGGAGTATCAGGATACATAAGAAAGAGATTCAGGAGAAGATGTTTAGGGTCCTCGGAATAGGGGAGGATGAGGCCAGAGAGAAGTTTGGCTTCTTCATAGATGCCCTCGACTACGGAACCCCACCGCACGGCGGAATAGCTATCGGACTCGACAGGTTTATGGCCATGATTACCGGGTCTAAATCTATACGTGATGTTATCGCCTTCCCGAAGACTCAGAAGGGGGTCTGTCTTATGACTGAGGCTCCTTCAACCGTTGATAAGAAACAGCTTAAAGAGCTCGGTATCGTTAAGATAGAACAGAAATAGGGTATAAAAAATATGAGTAATATAGAAGCGGGGAAGGTGAGGACACGTTTTGCCCCCAGTCCAACAGGTTATCTACACGTGGGGGGTGTTCGTACTGCCCTTTTCAATTACCTCTTTGCTAGACAGCATGGGGGAGAGTTTATCCTCCGTATTGAAGATACAGACCAGACCCGTTCTACAGAGGAGTCGATAGCCCAGATACTTGAGGGGATGAAATGGATGGGGCTTGATTGGGATGGCCCTGTAACTAGGCAGACAGAACGTTTTGCGGCCTACAAGTCTCATGTAGATAGGTTGTTGTCCGAAGGGAATGCCTACCGCTGTACCTGTTCTCCCGAAGAGCTTGATGCCAAAAGAAAGCTGGCCATGGCGGAGGGGCGTAAACCTCAGTATGATGGAACCTGCCGTAATCGTAATGACATCTCTCCTGATGGGCCGCATGTAATCCGTTTTAAATCTCCGGCCGAAGGCGCTACCACTTTTACAGACCTGGTGAGAGGGGATATGAGTGTCAACAATGCTGAGATAGATGACCTTATAATCTGGAGAACGGATGGAACACCAACCTACAATCTCTCCGTTGCCATAGATGATGCCGAGATGGGGATTAGCCATGTTATACGTGGTGATGACCATTTAGCCAATACGCCGAGACAGGTTCAGCTGTATGAGGCCCTCGGATATCCTATTCCTAAGTTTGCCCATATACCGATGATATTAGGCCCCGATAAAGCCAGACTCAGCAAACGCCATGGGGCGGCCTCTATCCTTGAGTATAGGGAGATGGGCTATCTGCCGGAAGCGGTTATAAACTATATCGCCCGATTGGGCTGGTCCTACGGAGATCAGGAAATATTCAGCATGAAGGAGCTGATAGATTGTTTCTCACTTGATCGTGTTGGCAGGTCTCCGGCAGTATTTGATACTGAAAAGCTCGATTGGCTCAACACCCATTATATAAAGAATGGGGATGACCTAGCCTTAACCCAGGCGATAAAACCGTTTCTTTCCAAGGACTCTATATCTGTTGAAGATAAGGATATTATTGTCGGCATCCCCTCCCTTAAACAGAGGAGCAGAAATCTGCTTGAGATGGCTCAGGGGACAGAGTACTACCTCTTAGATGAAATTAAATATGAGGAGGAATCAGCCTCAAAGTTTTTAACCGAGGATAATCTCCCCTATATAAAAAAGGTTGAAGAGAGGCTTTTGCTTCTTGATTTGGTCAGCCACGAGACACTTGAAAAACTCTTCAATGAGGTGTGCGAAGAAACCAATACAAAATTGGGAACCATTGCCCAACCGGTAAGGGTTGCCCTGACCGGCAAAAAGGTAAGTCCCGGGATATATGATGTAATACAGGTTCTTGGTCGAGACAGGAGTATTAAGAGATTGCAGTCGGCCGAGAAGATGATTAAGGCCAAACCCTTCCCCGCAGAGGGAAAATGAATAATTTAACCGCTTTATTGCTCGGGGTTATGCAGGGGGTGGCCGAGTTTCTTCCGATAAGTTCTTCGGGGCATCTGGTAATTGCCCAACATTTTATTAAAGGGTTTAAGCAGCCGGGGATCCTCTTCGACGTTGTTCTCCATGTAGGGACATTGGTTTCCACCTTAATCTATTTCAGAAGGGATATAGTCGAAATAATAAAAGAGTTTTTTAAGGGGGGAAGGGATAATAAGAAAACCGCCATACTTATCATCGTCGCCTCTCTTCCAACCGCCATTATAGGACTGACTTTCAAGGATTATGTTGAAACTGTTTTCAGTTCTGTCTCCATTGCAGCCGCCATGTTATTAGTGACCGGCCTTATCCTCTTTCTTACCGGTTTCGTGACAAGGGGGCATAAAGACAGGTTGGGGTTTTTGGATGCTATTCTGATAGGAACGGCCCAGGGGATAGCCATTATGCCCGGTATATCTAGGTCAGGGGTAACTATCTCTACCGGTATATTCAGAAAGATAGACGCGGAGGAGGCCGGACGGTTCTCCTTTCTTCTTTCTATCCCGGCTATCCTGGGTGCCCTCCTTATAGAGAGCAGACATATATCATTAGTTGAGAGCGGCTCCGCATCATTCTATATAGTCGGCGCGGTTGCTGCTATGGTGGCCGGCCTTTTATCGATCCACTTTTTGATGTCCGTTCTTCGTTCTAAGCGTTTGGCCTATTTTGCCGTATACTGTTGGATTATAGGTGGTATAACCTTTCTTGTAATCTAGATTATTGAGCGAGTTAGGGATAGGGCTTGTTTCTTGCTATTTTCTGTGTTTTCTGCGAACTCTGCGGTGGTGGGAAGGCGCTGTATCCCACATAATATTTGACAAGCTACCTATGTTATGTTCATAATACCGAGCTGTTTAGTTATTCCGCCATGTGGGCGGATTTCAAAGAATAAAAAGAGGAGGATCGGTTTTGAGTAATAAAGTTTCCGCCAGACATAAGTCGGCTGTCAAGAGGGCCAAACAGAACATTAAAAAAAGGGAACATAACGTTCAGGTTGTATCTTTTCTTAAGACTGTCGTTAAGGGTGTTAAGGTTGCAGCCGCCGGCGGTTCCAAGGCGGAGGCCGAGGTTGCCCTTAAGAAGGCTGTGCCTGTTATAGATAAGGCCGTGTCTAAAGGGGTTATCCCGAGAGAGAGGGGAAGCAGAAAGATTGCCCGTCTTCATCTTTTGGTCAACTCTGTTGGATCAGTCGAGGCATAAACCAAGTATAAGATTTTCCAAGACTATATTGGGACGCAGATCTGATTTAAGTTTCAGGTCTGCGTCTTTTAGTTTGGAGAATGATTTTCTAAGAGTTTTACCCTTAAAGTTATCAGCCTGTTTCAGATAACTCTTCAGTAAAAACAGGGGAAACCCCGCCCTTGAAGCTATTTCTCCCATTGGGACATTCTTCTGTTTCAGAGCCTTAACCAGCCATATAAGTCTAATCTGCCGGGTAATCATACTGAATATCCCTTGCGGTGCTTCCCCATCCTCTATAAGTTTATTAAGGGTACGCAGACCTTTTACGGTATCTTTCAACCCTATGGCATCGGTCAGGGCGAAGATTGATTCATTAAACCTCCCTGTGGTTATCTCTTCCACATCCTGGCAATCCCCTTTTCTCCCATTGAGGTAGGCGGCCAATTTTTCTAATTCCGTATCTATCTGCCGCAGGTTTGTCCCGACAAGTTCAACCAGCAACCCTATCCCTCTATCTGTTACATCTATCCCCTTAGATTTACTCCTGCCTATCCCCCACCTTATCGCCTCCGGTTTTTTTAGGTGGATTAGATTGGCCGAGATATGTTTCTTGATGAGTGTTGAGTAAAACTTTCTCCTTGTATCTATCTTTTCAGCTGTGAAGATAACAGTTGTTGAGGGGACCGGGGAGGCGAGATAGGGGAGGAGTTTATCCTGTTCATCCTTGGAGAGGAGGTCTACCCCTCTGACAATGATAAGCCTTCGCTCGCCCAGAAAGGGGAGGGTTTTAGCCCTATCGGTTATGGCATTCCCCTTTATTTCGTCACCCCAGAGAACCTCTGTATTCATATTGTCAGAGGCGGAGCCGCAGGCCGCTACCTTGGCCTTGACGATAAAATCGTCGGCCAATATCTCCTCTTCCCCATACATCAAATATATGGGGGCAAGCTCCCCTTTATCGATTGTTTTCAGGATATCTTCGTAGTTCATGTATGCTAATATAGCATAAACGTTAACAAATATTATGGAGCGAAGATGAAGAGGGTATTAACTATTGCCGGTTCCGATTCGAGCGGCGGGGCAGGTATAGAGGCAGACATAAAGACTTTGGCGGCTATGGGTGTGCACGGAACCACCGTTATAACCTCCGTAACGGCCCAAAATAGCGGTGGGTTTATTTCTTCCGCCCCTATGCCTTCCGAAACAGTTGCAGAGCGTATAAAGGCAACTTTGGGGGATATTGGAGCCGATGCGGTTAAGACCGGAATGTTGGTCAATAAGGATATTGTTCAGGTCGTGGCTGATTCTTTAAAAAAGTTTAAGGTCAGCAACTTGGTTGTTGATCCGATTATCTCAGCCGGTTTGGGGGGAAAGCTCCTCGATAAGGAGGGGGCGGATATGATGATTAAAAAGCTTATCCCTCTATCCACCCTTGTTACCCCTAATATCCCTGAGGCAGAGTTTATATCGGAGATAAAGATAAAGAACTACAACGATATTAAAAAAGCTGCTCAAATTATAGGAAATAAGAAAACCTCTGTTCTTATAAAAGGGGGGCATATAAACCTTAAAAAAGGTTTTTCGGTTGATACGTTGTTTCATAACGGCCAATTTATCTCTTTCGAGTCGGAGCGTCTTGAAAAGGGGAAACTGCATGGAACGGGATGTGTCCTCTCCTCAGCTATAGCAGCCGGTCTGGCCAATGGCAGGTCTATTCCCGATGCGGTTGGTTGGGGGAAGAACTTTATAAACGAGGCGATAAAGGGGAGTTATAGTCTCGGTAAAAATGAACTTGGTTTCTTAAATCAGTCTCATTCCCTTATCGACAAGGGGAAACGCTATACCCTTCTGGAAGAGATGGATGAAGCGGTTGATATTCTTACATCGATGCCGATCGGTTCACTTATTCCCGAAATACAGTCTAACCTGGTGGCCGCTATTGAGGGGGCTGAGGGGGTTGATGATGTTGTTGGTATTCCGGGGCGAATTATCAAGGTAGGCGAGTGGGTTACAACCGTTTCACCACCATCATTTGGAGGTTCCAACCATGTGGCCAGGATTGTCCTGACCGCCATGAGGTTTGATTCATCGATGAGGAGCTGTATAAATCTGGCCTATTCTCCCGAAATTATCAAGGCCTGCCGAGTGGCCGGGCTTAAGGTAAAAGATTTCTCAAGGAATGATGAACCTAAGTTCGTTAAGGACAAGGAAGGCTCAACCCTTGAGTGGGGTGTTTCTGAGGCGATTAAAAAGTGCGGCTTTGTCCCCGATATAATATATGACAAGGGGGGTGTTGGTAAGGAGGCAGTCTCTCGTGTTATGGGAACCTCTCCGCTAGATGTCATTGAGAAGGTTGAAAAGATTGCAGAGGTCTTAGGCTGTCTATGAATAGAGCTAAAATAGAAGATATTGTCCGTAAGATATATGAGCATGAGCTTGATAGTGAAGAGGGGATTAAACTCCTTTCTCATCTTCCCTACGAGGATATCGGCTTTGCTACCATAGACCATCATCGGGAGCTTAGGCAAGGTTTTCCTGAGGTTATCTATTGCGAAGGTAAGTCTGATAGGCAGGTTGTTGAGATAGTTGGGAAGATGCTGGAGAGAGGTTCTGATATCTTGGCCACACGCGCTTCGGAAGAACTCTTTGCCAAGGTCAAAGATTCCTATCCGGAGGCTGAATATAATATAGATGGAAGGGTTATCTATATCCGTAGAGGGAAAAAGGAACTTGTCGGTAATATACTGGTGGCCACCGCCGGAACATCAGATATCCCCGTGGCCGAAGAGGCCGCTATTACTGCCGAAGTGATGGGGAGTAAAATAAACAGGCTCTATGATGTTGGGGTGGCCGGAATACATCGTCTCTTGGGGCAGAAAGAGGCCATTTATGAGGCCAATATAATTATTGTTGCCGCGGGAATGGATGGTGCCTTGGCGAGTGTAATAGGCGGATTGGCCGATAAACCTGTCATTGCCGTTCCGACCAGTGTTGGCTATGGGGCAAGCTTTCAGGGGCTTTCGGCTCTATTGGCCATGTTAAACTCTTGCGCCCCCGGGGTAGCGGTGATGAATATAGACAACGGTTTCGGGGCGGGGTGTTTCGCCCACAGGGTAAACCTTTTGTGCAGAGCGCCATAATTTCTTTTTAACCCCTTTCTTGTTCGGGCAAGAAAGGGGGAAAGAACCCGCCGCCTGCTCATTTTTTTAACGGCTTGGAATTACGGTTGCTTGAGGAGCCTAAAAAACTCGCTTCGCTCAGACAGTTTTAGGCTTATTTCCTCAACCAACCTACTCCAATCCTAAAAATGAGATGGCGGGAATAATCATTTGACCCTACCAGATAAAAGCGATACGATTACTCTAACAAGCAATCCAAACAACACGTTAGGAGTTCTTAAATGCTCAACCTTCGGGACGTTTCAACTTTTGAACCTATTCTTACCGCAATCTCTCCGTCTATACATTTTTACTAAACCTGTAAACTCCTTTTTATATCTCTTTTAGTTTCTCTTTTATTTGCTCCTTCCGCCCACGCCGCCAGTTTCGACTGCGCTAAAGCTTCGACCAAAGTCGAAAAGATGATCTGCTCCAATCCAGAGTTGTCCAAGCTTGATGATAAATTGGCTACCGGTTATTGGCATGCCTTGGAAGATGACAAAAACATTACGGCTGGACGCAAAGAGCAGATACGGAAGGTTCAAAGAGAATGGGTTAAAGAACGCAATACCTGTTCTGGTATAGATTGCATTAAGAAATCCTATGAGGAACGAATAGATGTACTTATAGGGAAATATGTTTTGATAATGAGCAAAGATGATAATCTCTGCGGCCATATGCTTAATCTTTACAATCGAGATTTAGATAAATATGGAGAGGTCAGATACAACGAGCATGAGGAGTTTAACTGGATAAAGTGGGAAGATAAAACTTTAAAA
>Ga0180009_10007218_pt1 | contig 11426 bp, 12 predicted proteins | sample OS_PC_MetaG_FD_123537 | JGI IMG/M metagenome (GOLD analysis project Ga0180009, IMG submission 123537) | Groundwater microbial communities from the Aspo Hard Rock Laboratory (HRL) deep subsurface site, Sweden - OS_PC_MetaG | ecosystem: Environmental > Aquatic > Deep subsurface > Groundwater...
ATCTCGGACGGCAGGGCCAGCTCCCATTCGCGGGCGGTGACGGAGTTGCGACGGGTCTCGCTGGCCTCGACCTCGTTCCAGAGGCGGGATCGGTCCGAGGCCCAGTCCGGCGCGTCCTTCGGGGTCAGGATGAAGGTCTCCTTGATGCCCTGCTTGCGGGTGTAATCGTGGACGCGGCCTTCGCGCTGGCACTCGATGCGCTCCCCGACACGGTAGGCCGCTGCCGCCGTGGCAGAGCGCCCGGCGCTGCGTTTGATCGTCTTCACGGAGAGGTGGTAGCTGGCCATGTGCCCTCCCCTCGCCCGTGATGCGAACATGGCCACGCGCCGGAGCTGATCCGTGCCGGTGCCCTGACATTTGCAATCGGATCAGCCGTCTTTTCTCCGCAAGAGTGCGCCCGGAACCGGCGCGGTCTGAGGAGAAAAGACAGCCCGCTTGAGGCGAGCCAACGGCTCTCCGACGCGCGGGCTTGCCAGTGATCTGCCCCCAGATCCCCAGCCTCATGTGGGGCGGGATATGGGGACAGATCATTGGCGGTTTGCCGGGAGCAAACCCGGTTCGTGTCGGCACCGTCAGGTCCGACGACACGAACCTCCCGCAAGGGAGACGCCAGCGGCAGACCGGCCCCCACCGTGGGGCATCGGGCGAGACGCTGGCGCGACCTTGCGGGAGGCGATTCAACCGCCAAGGTTGGGCTGGGATGGTTTGGAAGGGGCGGCGCGCCCTTCCATGTCGCGGCGGCACGCAGCGAAGGGGATGGCCATCGGCCGGGGCTCTGCCCCAGAGAGATCGCACGCAAAGCTCGGAACCGCAGGTGGAGAGTTTGCATAAGTGCGCCCTTGTCCTTTACAGGCCTACGGGTAAGCGCTATCGCTCGATCTGACAAGACCAACCTGTCCACCTGCTCTTTTCAAAGATGGAGACGCGCATTGGCAGAAACTGAACTTGAACGGGCCGAGAAACGCTACGCCCAAGCCAAGGCCCGTCTTCAGGCACTGAAGAACCGGGAAGCCACAAGGCAACGCAAGCTGGATACACGGCGCAAGGTGATCCTGGGCGGTGCGCTCATGGACCTGGCGGAACGGGATTCTGGTGCTGCCGCCATGCTCGACCGGCTGATCCGCAACCTGCCCCGCGAACAGGATCGCAAGGCCTTCGCCGACTGGGTGCAGCCTACCGGGTCGCCCTCCCCTGTCCCATCCAGCTCTGATCCGGAAACACCGGCCTGATGCGGAGCGTGATGCTCGTCTTCGGAGGACTGTTCCGCTTCTTCGGTCGTTTGATCTTCACGCCCATCCTGCTGGGCTGGATGATCGGCGCTGTCCTCTTCGGCGCGATGATCGGGGCACTCGTCGCCACGCCCTTCGTCTTCGCCTTCTTCAACCAGCCTCCCGGCGAAAGCGCATGGCAGTGGCTGGTCTTCGGGCCGTTCATTTTTGTCGGTGGTATCTTTGGGTTCCAGTATTGGCGCATGGCCTCCGGGGCGGATGCCTTCTTTGGACTGAGCGGCGACAGCCACGGCTCAGCCCGCTTCGCCAACCGCAAGGAGCTGAAGAAACTTCAGCGGGAAGACGGCCTTCTGATCGGGCGCAACCCGCACACCGGACGGTTGCTGCGCTATGATGGTCCGGCCCATCTGATCACCCTCGCCCCGACGCGGGCCGGGAAAGGCGTCGGCACCGTGATCCCGAACCTGCTGGCAGCGGAACGCTCGGTTCTGGTCATCGACCCCAAGGGCGAGAATGCCCGGATCGCCGGGGAAGCCCGGCGGCGGTTCGGGACGGTCCATGTCCTCGATCCGTTTGAGGTCGCCGGGATGCCCTCTGCCGCGTATAACCCGCTCGACCGGCTGACACCGGACAGCCTCGATCTGGGCGAGGATGCCGCCTCCCTGACAGAGGCGCTCGTCATGGACCCGCCGGGACAGGTCACGGAAGCGCACTGGAACGAGGAGGCCAAGGCCATCCTCGGCGGCCTGATCATGTTCTGCGTCTGCCACGAGGACCGCAACCGCCGGACGCTTGCCACCGTCCGGGAATATCTCACCCTGCCCCCGGAAAAGCTCCGCGCGCTGCTGGAGCTGATGCAGGACAGCGATGCGGCGGGTGGGCTGATCGCCCGCGCCGCCAACCGCTTCCTCGGCAAGGCGGATCGCGAAGCCGCCTCGGTCCTGTCGAACGCACAGCGCCACACCCATTTCCTCGACAGTCCGCGCATTGCCAAAGTCCTGTCGCGGTCGGATTTCCACTTCTCCGATCTGCGCCACCGGATCGCTTCGGTGTTTCTGGTGCTGCCTCCGAACCGGATGGACGCCTACAGCCGCTGGCTGCGCCTTCTCGTGTCTCAGGCCCTTCAGGACATCGCACGAGACGCTGAGGCGACCGTGAGGCCCCTGAGTGGCCCTGCAGGCGCTCAGGGGGGCACACAGCGCCTCAGGACGCCCACGCTGTTCCTCTTGGACGAGTTTGCCGCCCTGGGCCGTCTGGAAGCCGTGGAGCGCGCCATGGGACTGATGGCAGGCTATGGGCTGCAGCTCTGGCCGATCCTGCAGGATATGAGCCAGCTCAAGGACCTCTACGGCGAACGCGCGGGTACATTCATTGCCAATGCCGGGGTGCAACAGGTCTTTGGGGTGAATGATTTCGAGACGGCCAAGTGGCTGAGCCAGATGATGGGTCAGGAAACAGCCGGATTCCAGACCGACAGCTTCAGGCCTGGTGACGGCCCCAGCTTCAGCAACAACCTCACGGGCCGCGATCTGCTCACCCCCGATGAAATCATGCAGCTCCGCCCGGAAAACCAGCTCCTGCGCGTGCAGGGGCAAGCCGCCGCCGTCGCGCAAAAGCTGCGCTACTACGCCGATCCCGAGTTCAAGGGGCTATTCGTCCCGCAGGACCAGTAACCCCAAGGACGCCTCCCGATGCCAAACCAACCCGACCTCCCTGCCCTCTCCGACGATGATCTGCGCGAAACGCTCGATCTCATGGCCACGGCTGTCGCCAGCATGTCCGACAGGATAGACGATCTGACCGCCGTGGCGGACAAGCAGATCAAGGTTGCGACGGAAGCACGGATCGCGGCTTTCGCCGCACGGGATCAGACCAATCCGAAAAAATACGGGGATCTTCTGGGCCAAACCCTCGATAGCCACCTGGGCGCAACCGCAGACGCCATGACCGAGATTGTCAGACGCCTTGGTGTCCAGACGGACAAGACCATCGGGGCCTTGGCCAAATTGGAAGATGACAGGTCCACAGCTTATCGAGCGGTGTTCGAACGGGAACAGAAAGCGGATCGCCTCAAAAGCCGCCTGCCCTGGTTTGGTCTGGGTGCATTGGTTCTGGCCCTGGTGCTGACGGTGACGCTTCCTCGTTTCTTGGCCAGCAACGCGTCCACATGCGCTGTCCTTGGGGCTTCCTGGACCACGACAACCACGGGTGTCGATGCGTGCGTGTTCTATCGGCGGTAATGGGTGAAGTGCTGTCGGTGATCGACTCAGTCTGACAGACTGGGTGTTATATATGTGTTAGAATCTGTGTTACGGGTGACCAGATTACACGTAGTCTTTTGAATTTTATTAACTTTTCCCACCAGCTGGTAACTGATAACACGAATCTTGGTAACTGAAATCCTGCTTTCGGTAACTGATAACACGAATCTTGACTGTGGTAACTAAAACCACGAATGTAGACCCATGGTAACTGATAACACGAACGCCCTCGCCCCACTCCTTCCGGATCGTCACCCGCAGCATGACCTTTTCATCTGCGATGTGGCTGACGCTGTGTTGAAGGACGTGATGCAACATATGGAGCATCCGTTCTACTCGCTTTCAAAGAAGCCGGAAACGACGATCAAGCGATACGAGAATGGCAATAAGTGGTTGCAGATCACGCCTAGTGTGAAGGGTCTCGCAACGATCTACGACAAAGATATTTTGATCTACTGCATCAGCCAGATCATGGCGAAACTGAAAGAGGGCCTTCCAGTTTCGCCCCGTGTTCGGATCAATTCCAGAGAGCTGCTTATCTTCACAAATCGCGGTACAAGTGGCCGGGAGTATCAGTCCCTTCTCGATGCCCTGGACCGTCTTGAAGGAACCCGTATCAGGACGAACATTCTGACCGGGGACGAAGAACAGGTCGATGGGTTCGGCCTGATCGACGCTTCCTCAATCCGCCGCAAGCATGGTCTCGATGGTCGTCTGCTCTGGTGTGAGGTGAAGCTGTCGGATTGGGTCTTCAACGCGATACGCAACGAAGAAGTTCTGACTCTGCATAGGGACTACTTCCGTCTGCGCAAGCCCATTGAACGGCGGGTGTATGAAATTGCTCGTAAACACTGTGGCCAACAGAAATACTGGCGCATCACACTGGCTAAACTGCTTCTCAAGACTGGTTCTCAAAGTCCTCAGAAGCGCTTCCGGCAGATGATCCGGCAGCTTGTAGAGCATGACCACTTGCCGGACTACCACGTCGCCTTCGAGGATGAAGCCGACATGGTGGTTTTCACCAATCGTGGCACGATGTCACCTACCTCGATCGTAGAGGGCAGCATTCCGCCTTTGCAGTCCGATACCTACGAAGAAGGGCGCCATGCTGCTCCTGGATGGGATGTACGTTTTCTTGAACAGGAATGGCGCAGCTGGTGCGTAGAGCCCCCTCGCAATGCTGATCGAGCTTTTGTCGGGTTTTGCCGGAAGTGGTTTGAGAAACGCGGAAGGCCATGAGATTAAAAACCGGTATTAGAAATAAAACCGGTTATAGATTGAATTCAGGTATTGGAATTTTTTCCGGTAAGAGATATAAATCCGGTAACATAAAAAATAGCAGGATCGAGCAATGCCCGTCATCGTCATGGCAAGCCCCAAAGGGGGGGTCGGCAAATCCACATGCGCCGTACTGCTGGCGTCAGAATTCGCGCGCATGAGAGCGGATGTCACAGTGTTGGACTGCGACCCGAACAAATCTCTGACCAGATGGGCTTCGCATGGATTGCCCGCTGGCGTGACGCTCAAGAGCGAGATCGGCCGTTCAGAGATCGTTCCCACTATTCGGAGTGCTGATGGCGACGGCAAGATCGTCATTGTGGACTTGGAAGGCGTCGCATCACAGCTGGTCAGCCGTGCGATTTCACAAGCCGACTTGGTTATTGTTCCGATGCAGCCGACAGCTCTCGACGCAGAGATCGGTTCCGAAGCCCTAGCATTGGTGCGAGAGGAAGAAGAGGCGCTCGGACGTTCGATCCGACATGCCGTGGTTTTGACCAAAACCAGCGCTGCAGTCAAAAGCCGCGTCCAAAAGGAATTGGAGGAACAGCTCAGAGGAGCTGGGATCGACGTGATCGAGCCATCCTTGGTAGCACGCGCGGCATTCTCGGAATTGTTTGCCTATGGCGGCGATCTGACCGCGATGATGAACGACCCTGAGATGATGACAGGCGGAAAAGTGGATAAGGCGTTGATCAACGCCCAAGCATTCGCGGAGGCTGTTTATGAGCGGCTCAAATAGACTTGCAGGATTGAAGGCACGCCCCAAGGATACGACTGTTGAAGAAGTCCGGCGCGTGGATGAGGTCGGAGAGGCGAGGGGGTTTCTAGACAGGACACCTCGCAAGAAGCCTGGCCGCAAGCCCAGTCCCCGGACGCATCAACTACACCCCAAGGTTTTTCCTTGGGTGGGGGAAGCCATTGCAGCAGAAGCTGAAAGACTCGGTGTCACGCAAGGCCAGTTGATCGAGCTAATGTGGGAAAAATATGAAGGATCGCATTAACCAAAGGGTGTGATGCTAGGCAAATGTTGAGAAAGATGAGCGCAATGCGACCAATCGGAATTGATCTTTTTGCAGGGGCAGGGGGGCTGAGCCTCGGCTTCGAGCAAGCAGGCTTTGATGTGAGGGCCGCGATTGAGATCGATCCCGTGCATTGTGCCGTTCACGAGTTCAACTTCCCCGAAACAACGGTGATCCCCGCCTCGGTTGCCGAGCTTACCGGCGAAGAAATTAGACAACGTGCTGGCCTTGAGGGAAATAAGATCGATTGTGTCTTCGGCGGTGCGCCATGCCAGGGCTTTTCCCTGATTGGTCACAGAGCGCTTGACGACCCTCGCAACAAGCTAGTTCTCGATTTTGTACGTCTCGTGGATGAGCTCGACGCGGAAAGCTTCGTCTTCGAAAATGTCAAAGGACTCACGGTTGGTAGGCACAAGACTTTCCTGAAGGAGCTGGTGGAGGCCTTCGAGCGGGTTGGTTACGAGTGCCTCTTGCCGTGGAAGGTGCTTAATGCCGGTCACTATGGCACACCACAGTCGCGCGAGCGCTTCATCCTCATGGGTGTAAAGAAGGGAGGGGTGCTTCCCGACTATCCTACCCCTATGACGAACATTGCCGGTCGGCCAAAGCTCTTTCCTGAGTTGGTTTATGGGCCGTCTTGCGCCGAGGCGATCGGGGATCTTCCTGATGCCGACTCCTTCGAAACGCTGAATGTAAGTGATGCGGTTAAAACAAACCGTTTTGGTGAACCATCCGTCTACGCGGCTGGCCTTCGCGGGCTGAAGAACGACGCGTGGCATTTTGGCTATATGCGCGAGTGGAGTCCCGAGATTCTGACATCGAGCGCGCGTACTAAACACACGGAAATTTCACGGCGGCGATTTGGCCAAACAGAAGAAGGGGCTGTTGAGCCAATCAGCCGGTTCTTCAAGCTCCCGCAAGGCGGAGTTTCTAACACGCTTCGTGCGGGAACAGACGGAGCGAGGGGGGCTTTCACCAGCCCGCGACCTATCCATTATCGCCATGCGCGCTGCATCACCGTTCGCGAGATGGCTCGCTTACATGGTTTCCCTGACTGGTTCCGGCTTCATGCTACCAAGTGGCATGGTGCGCGCCAGATCGGCAACGCGGTCCCGCCGCCTTTAGCCAGGGCGATAGCCGCGAAGATGATCGAAGCTCTGGGTATCGAGCCCACTAGGCCTGAAGAAGTTTTATCACTAGGTGACCAAAAGCTTTTGACGCTCGACCTTTCACAGGCCTCGCGCCGCTTCGGGATCACACCACCGCCAAGCAAGCGCGACCGAAAGAGCGGGGCGAAGAAGCGCACCCAGGAACAGATCGAGGAAGAGATCAATGCGGGGAGGGTAGCTTATGGCTAAGCCGCCCAACCGTTATGGCGCTCTCGTCGAGAAGATTTTCTTCGACCGCTACAGTGACAGAACAACCGAACTCGAATTCGCCCGCACCGATATCGAAGATGCGGCTGAAGCCTTGGACATCAAGCTCCCGAAGAACTTGGGCGACGTGCTCTACTCTTTTCGGTTTCGGGCGGCATTGCCCGAGCGCATCGTCGATACCCAGCCCGAGGGTATGGAATGGGTGATCGAACTCGCAGGGCGTGCCGTTTATAAGTTTCGCCTGGTCAAGATCAATCGTGTCCTACCCCGCGAAGACCTAGTGACGATCAACATTCCCGATGCTACGCCCGAGCTGATCCGAGCCTATGCGCTCGACGACGAGCAGGCGCTTTTGGCTATCGTGCGCTACAACCGGCTGATCGACACGTTCTTGAGTCTCACGACCTACAGCCTTCAGAACCACCTTCGTACAACGGTCAAAGGGATTGGGCAGATCGAGATCGACGAGCTCTATGTCGGGCTCGACAAGCGTGGCTGCCACTATGTCATCCCCGTGCAGGCCAAGGGTGGCAAGGATCAGATTGGCATCGTACAGACGAGCCAGGACATTCGCTTCGTCGAAGAGAAGTTCCCAGGCATGCGGTGCAGAGCGATCGCCGCGCAATTCATGGAAGCACAGGTGGTCGCGTTGTTCGAGCTCACCTTGCAGGACGATGAGGTAAAGGTTGTGGAAGAGCGGCACTATCGGCTTGTCCCGGCGAAAAAGCTCAACCCTGACGCGATACGGGACTATCGAGACTGATAGATTGCCCTTATCGTGATTTCTATATCATTGGTTTTGGGGAGTTTTACATGATACCAGGTGACAAATCCAAAGCGAGTGCAAACCCGACCAAGGCATTCTTTGTCAGGATGATCACACGGGACATTACTTTAGAAGACTGTATTTTTGATCTGATCGACAACAGCATCGACGGGGCTTGGGAGCTGGCTGGTGGTCGACCAATGAGTTTGGCCGATGATACTGATCTCTCAGCATACAAGATCAGCATCGAAATTAAGCCAGATAGATTCTCAATTCATGATAATTGCGGAGGCATCTCACTAGACGATGCTGCCAATTACGCGTTCACTTTTGGCCGCAAGGACGACGCAGAAACCGAAAACTTCAGCATCGGCGTATACGGCATCGGAATGAAGCGAGCCGTTTTCAAAATAGGCTCTAAAATTGGTATTAAAAGCACATTCACTGATAATGGCGGCTTGATGTCGTTTCGTGTTCCTGTCGACGTGAATGCTTGGCTGGCGGCTGGCGATGACAACTGGGATTTTGACATCGAAGGAGCAGACAATCTAGCCGCGCCTGGTGTCCAAATAGATGTGACAGACCTCAACGAAGCGGCAGCCCAATCTTTTGAAAGTCCGCGATTCATCCAAGATCTTCGCAGGGCGATTGCACGCGATTACGCCCTTCATCTACACCGCGGCCTGACCATTGAGGTAGAAGGAAAATCGATAAACGGCTGGGCAATCGAGCTACGACAGGGCGGAGAGTTTTCTCCCATGAGAGCCAGCTTCGAAGAGAACATAGAAGGCGAAAAGGTCTATGTAGAAGTTCTTGCTGGTATGGAGGCCATTCCCCCGGAGGACAGTGATCCAGATGGCGACTGGGACGAGGACCAAAACCGCTCTGGTTGGTATGTCGTCTGTAACGGCAGGATTGTTCTGGCTGCGGACAAGACCACGCTAACCGGATGGGGTACGGAGAATTGGCCTATATGGCACCCCCAATACACTGGATTTATGGGGTTGATCATTTTTTCCTCGCGGCGAGCCGATCTTCTTCCATTGACCACAACGAAAAGAAGTGTTGACGCGACTTCCCAACTCTATCGACGCTATCGCCCTAACATGCGCGAACCTTCGAAGGCTTGGATCGCCTACACCAATGCCCGAAGGCAAAGAGAAAGAGGCGAGGTTGTAGGGCAGGAGCAGGAAGCCAAATCAGTGCCCATCTATGAAGTCGCCGCCCAACCGGCAGTGGTTTTGCCGCAGGTTGCGACGAAGAAACGGGTTCCAGAAGCAAATGTTTTATACAGCGTACCAAAACCAAGGTTGCTCAAGCTGGCTACCGCAATGGGGAATATCCGGATGCCCTACAAAGAGGTTGGGCTTCAGTCTTTCGAATATGCCTACGCTGATTTGGTCGGGGAAGACTAATGGCATCCTTCGACTCGATTAACTACAGCCTTCGGCCGAGTAAAAGTGTGCAACGCGGCATTGTTTTTCATGGGCTAAAAGCTCTTAGCGACGCCATGGCCCTGCAAAACTCATTATATATAGGGTTCGGGTCGATATGGTTCACTGACTTTGTGATGGCTCACAAAGCACTGGAAATTGATGAGATGATATCGATCGAGGCCAACGACGTTGGCTTTCGACGCGCAGAATTTAACAAGGTGTACCGGTCAATAAGTGTTGTCGAAGGACGATCCGAAGACAAACTTCCAGAACTTCTGAACCAAGGGGAATACCAAGCCAGGCCATGGATCGTGTGGCTCGACTATGATGGCGCTTTGGATGAGGAAAAGGTGGAAGAAATGCGGTGGCTATTGCTCAACGCACCACCAAACAGCATCGTCTTGTTTACGTTTAGTGCCACACAAAATGCTTATGGAAAGCCTGCGCAGCGTCCCGGGCGCGTGGCTGACATCTTGGGTCCAGTAGTTCCTGACGAACTCAGTCGCGAGGATTGCAACCAAGAGAACCTGCCGCAAACGCTAGCATCTTTGACAATGGATTTTCTAAGCTCAGTCGTCGCCGACAACGCTCGTCCTGGGGGGTTCATTCGTTCCTTTAAGATTCCATACTTCGACTCAGTTGGAATGGTAACTGTCGGCGGTGTCTTACCAGCTCTTGGCACAGCACCAGCAGCACGAGCTGTCATCGCGGATCATAAGTGGCAGGGTATCGTCGATGAGATGATCCAGGCTCCGCCGATGACGCTAAAGGAAGTTGCCACCCTTCAAGCCGAGTTACCATGCTTGGAGGATTTGACCCGCGCTAGAGTACAGGAGCTTGGCTTTGATCTCCTGGAGCATCAAATACGTTCTTTTCAAAGATATTACAAATACTTACCAAACTTCGCCGAAATCGTTTCTTAAACTCGTCGCACTGTTCGTTCGCTGACTTTGAACAAGCGGGCAATCTCTGAGAGGGCACGGTGGTCTTCATCTCGCATACGACGCACCTCGTCCTTTTGAGCGGGCGACAGGGCAGGGGGCCTTCCTCCTATCCGGCCCCGCTTGCGAGCGGATGCCAGCCCTTCCCTGGTCCGCTCTGAAATCCGCTCCCGCTCGAACTGGGCAATGGATGCAAAAACATGGAACACAAGACGGCCGACCGGCGTCGTAGTGTCGATGTCCTCGGCCAGGGACCGAAAGCCGGCGCCGCGCTCACCGATGGCCTCCACAATCTCCAGAAGGTCTTTCAGGGACCGGGCCAGGCGATCATATTTGGTGACGGTCACAACGTCGCCGTTACGAAGCTGCTCAAGCATCCTGTCCAGCTCCGGTCGCGCACGCTTCGATCCGCTGATCTTGTCCGCACCTTGTCCGCCCCAGCCGCTGCCAAGGCGTCGGTCTGTGAATCAAGATTCTGGTCGTCAGTGCTGACGCGGGCATATCCAATAATCATACCTCACTGTGACAAAAACCTGCCAAAACGGTGATTTTCAGGCCCGTAACACTACTCCGTAGGTAACACTATTAACACTAAGCCTCGGATCGGGCCTCCGATACTCGGAGGTCTCCGGCCCGATCCAGGTCAGCCGTCGCCCCACAGCTGGTCCATGAAACCCTTCTGATCGAAGTCAGGATCGACAGGCCCGATCTTAGTGGCAAGTCTACGGGCTATCTTCCGATGCGATGTCTTGAGCATGGGCAGAGAAACCTCGAAGACCTGGGTTGGCTCTCTCGGCATTTCAGGGCACCAACCCCATGCGAACCCGCGATCCAGTTGTGATAGAGCATCTTGGCCAAGCCAGCTCAGATAGCCGCAGGTCACAACCCGCTCGCTATCGGAAAGCTCGGGGCCGGTCGTGAAAGGGCGACTGTCCGATAATCCCGATATAGGGGCCATCTGCTGGTCGAGGTTTTTCACGGCGGCGCAGCCCTCGGACGTCAGGCCGATGCCCTCAAACTCTCTGGAAGGGAGGTGCCGAATTTCGACACGAACTCGCTCCGGTTCTGCAAGGCCTGCGGCGACCAGATGCCGGGCGGCGTCGATGTCGACATAGCC
>Ga0180009_10007219_pt1 | contig 11425 bp, 6 predicted proteins | sample OS_PC_MetaG_FD_123537 | JGI IMG/M metagenome (GOLD analysis project Ga0180009, IMG submission 123537) | Groundwater microbial communities from the Aspo Hard Rock Laboratory (HRL) deep subsurface site, Sweden - OS_PC_MetaG | ecosystem: Environmental > Aquatic > Deep subsurface > Groundwater...
AGAGAATGAGCGGCTTGTCGATGGCAAACGTGCCCACCCGCACCATCACGGGCAGGTGATGGACCACCTGATACCATTCCAGTGCCGGCGAATTGTCCAGCACGAACGCCAACAGCATGGCGCACAGCGTGGTCAAGCCGGCCACCTTCTGCGAGCGTGACCACGGCTTGAGATTCACCCGTGATTCCCCGCGCCGCTCGCCGTGGCGGACCCGGATCGGAACGCGCGGATCCCCTCCAGTCTGGTGCGTTTGAGCAGCAGGGCGTTCACCGCCACCAATGCCGAACTGCCAGACATGGCCAGCGCTGCGACTTCGGGGCTGATGATAAACGGATAGAACACACCGGCCGCAGCGGGAAAAGCGATGACGTTGTAGCCCACGGCCCAGAACAGGTTCTGGTGCATCTTGCGCAGCGTGGCGCGCGACAGTTCGATGGCCCCCAGCACATCGTAGGGGTCACTTTTCATCAGCACCACGTCGGCGCTTTCGATGGCCACATCGGTGCCAGCACCGATGGCGAAACCCACGTCGGCCTGGGTCAGTGCCGGGGCGTCGTTGACGCCGTCGCCCACCATGCCGACCTTCTTGCCGCTCGCCTGCAGCTCCTTGATCTTGTCCGCCTTCTGCCCCGGCAGCACGTCGGCGAGCACGGTGTCGATGCCGAGCTCCTTGGCGATGCGCTCGGCGGTGGCCTGATTATCGCCGGTGAGCATCGCCACTTCGACACCACGCTCGCGCATCTTTTTCACCATGGCGGCCGCGGTGGGTCGTGGTGCATCGGCGATAGCGATCAAGCCCATCAGCCGGCCGCCATGGGCGACGTGAACCACGGTCTGGCCTGTGCCCTGCAGGCGGGCTGCCTCATCCGCCAGACCCGCCATGTCAATTTTTTCTTCATCCATCAGCCGGCGGTTGCCGAGGAGCAGCGTGTGACCCGCGACCTCGGCGCGCGCGCCTTTGCCCTCGATTACGGAAAAGTCGCTGGACTTCTTGACCGTCAACGCTTGCGCGCGCCGCAGGATGGCCTGCGCAAGCGGATGTTCCGAACCTTGCTCGACCGCGGCCGCGAGCGCGAGCACATCGTCCTGGGTCTCACCGTTCGCCGTAACCACCTCTACCACCTGCGGCTCGCCCATGGTGAGCGTACCGGTCTTGTCGAAGACGACGATATCGAGCTTGGTGGCGTCTTCCAGTGCCGAGGCATTCTTGAACAGGATGCCATTCCTGGCGCCGAGGCCGGTGCCCACCATCACCGCCATGGGCGTGGCAAGCCCCAAGGCATCCGGGCAGGCGATGACGAACACGGTGATGGTAAGGGTCACGGCGAACAGCACCGTTGCGCCGAGCCCCCAGAACCAGACCGCGAAGGTGGCGAGCCCGATGACGATGGCGATCACCACCAGCCATTGCGAAGCTTTGTCCGCCAGCAGCTGCGCCGGGGCCTTGGAGTTCTGCGCCTCCTGCACCAGCTTGACGATCTGCGCCAGCGCCGTGTCGGCACCCACCTTGGTGGCGCGGTATTTGAAACTGCCGCTCTTGTTGATGGTCGCGCCGATCACCTTGTCCCCCGGCTTTTTTCCCACCGGCATCGATTCGCCGGTCAGCATGGACTCGTCCACCTGGGACTCGCCCTCCAGCACCTCGCCGTCCACCGGGATCTTGTTGCCGGGACGGATCACCACCACGTCGTCTTTCAACACCTCGGCGGTCGAAATCTCCAGCTCCTGTCCATCGCGCAGCACCATGGCCTTGGGCGGGGCGAGATCCATCAGCGAGCGGATGGCGTCCGAGGCGCCGGCGCGGGCGCGCATCTCCAGCCAGTGACCGAGCAGGATGAACACCAGCAGCACGGCGACGGCTTCAAAGAACTGAACCCCCGGAAACAGGAAGGTCGCGCCGACACTGAACAGGTAGCCGGTGCCCACCGACAGCACCACTAGTACCGCCATGTTGAGCACGCCGTTCTTGAGCGCGCGCCAGGCGGCGACGAAAAACGGCCAGCTCGGCCAGATCACGGCCACAGTGGCGAGAATGAACAACCACTGGTTAAGGGGCAGGCCGAACGGCGGGGCGGGCGGCGTAAACATCCCGCCCATGGGTGAATAGATAAAGATTGGAATAGTGAATAGCAGGCAGACCCAGAAGCGATTGCGCATGTCGCTCACCATCGCCTGCATGTCCATGCTGCCGCCATGACCCATCTCATGGGCCATAGCGTCCGTCTTGCCAGGTGCGGCATGTTCCGCATGAACCTGGGCTGCCTCATGCGCATCATGGACATGCGCGGCGTAGGGTGCCGGCGCACCCGCAACCGCGGCGGCAGCGGCGGGAGGATCTTCGGGCACGCAGACATGTTTCGGCGTCCGTTCCCCGGCACAGTGGTAGCCGCACTCCTGCACCCTGGCCTTGATGGCCTTGAGATCGATCGCTGCCTCGTCATAGCGCACGGTCGCGCTGCCGGCGACATAATTGACCTCGGCATTTTTTACGCCGGTCAATTTCGACAGCTGCTTCTCCACTCCACGCGCACTCAGTGCCGAGAGCAGGCCATCCACCTCGATAATTACGGTCTTCATTGTGCAGTGCTCCTTTTCCGACCCAACCCGGGTCAGGGCTCCATCAATTTGAAAAACAGATCGCTACAGCGTCAGAATGCTCTGGTAGGCGGCCACCTCGACGCGATAGCGGGTCGTTCGCCGCAAATAATCGCGCATGGCATCCAGCGCTTCCGGCTCACCATGCACCAGCTTGATGGCAGTGTTTTTTGCGAGCCGTGATTGTTCCAGCCATCCCTGAATATCGACGTAGTCACCGTGGCCGGATAAGCCGTGCATGACCTCCACACGGGCCTTGACCGGAATCCATTCACCATGAATTTTCACGCTCTCAGCACCCCCCAACATTTTCGCGCCACGGGTACCGCCGGCTTGATAACCGGTAAACAATACGGTGGTGCGATGGTCGCTCAACAAACGCTTGAAGTGATGCAGAATCCGGCCGCCGGTGGCCATCCCGCTACCGGCGATGATGATGTGAGGAAAACGCAGACCGGCCAGCGCCTTGGAATCCTCCACGCTGCGCGTATATTTGACCACGTCACACATCTGATGGCACTGGTCATCGCTTAAGCGGTGCTGACTGGAATAATGGCAGTAAATATCCGAGACACTGATGGCCATGGGACTGTCCAGGTAGACCGGCATCTTGGGTATCCGCCCTTCCCGCATCAGCGTCGCCACCAGGTGCTGCAGGGCCTGCGCACGGCCCACCGCAAAACTCGGAATCAGCAGCGCGCCGCCTCGATGTGCCATATTGTTAATGATCCGAGCCAGTTGTTCGAACGGATCCGTATCATCATGACGCCGATTACCATAGGTGGATTCCAGCAACAGCAGGTCCAGTTCGGGCAGCGCTTCAGGCGGATTCATCAGAAGGTCATTCGGCCTGCCCACGTCGCCCGAAAAACCCACGCGCTTGCCTTCGGCCTCAACAATGACACTGCCGGCCCCCAGGATGTGCCCCGCGCTCTGCAAATGCAGCGTGATGTCACCCACCGTAAAGGTTTCGCCAAATTCCACCGGCTCGAACAACTCCAGACTGCGTTCGGCGGTGGCACGGTCATACAGGGGTTGCGGTGTCTCATGTTTGCTCAGTTTGTGGCGGGCATAATATTTGGCGTCTTCTTCCTGAATGTGGCCGCTGTCCGGCAACAAAATGCCACACAGGGCCTTGGTCGCATGATGGGTGTAAACCGGCTTGCGATAGCCTTTCTGATAGAGCACCGGGAGGTAACCCGAATGGTCCAGATGCGCATGGGTCAACACCACCGCATCGAGTTTGTCGATATCCAGTGGCAAGGGCTGCCAGTTGCGCTCGCGCAACCATTTGTACCCCTGGAACAAACCGCAATCCACCAGAATCCGGCTGGAGCCGCTTTCCAGCAGATATTTGGAGCCGGTCACCGTTTCGGTGCCGCCGAGGAAGGTGATTTTCATGCTAACTCTCCTGATCCCGGTCTACGGGAGGCGGGCCTGGATGCGGGTGCCGCGTTTGCACGGCGTCGATTGTTCACCGGACGTGACCACTTGCCCCTAGGACCGCACCGGATCACGCCTGACCCGGCAGCGGGCGGACCCAACGAGCACCACTCAGGTAGCACGCGGCACCTGATAACTTTGCAGCATATGAACGTAACCCGCCCGCTCGAATGCAACCGGGTTGTTCAGATTACGCTGGCTCATGCGGCCGCGGATGGCGCCGATCGAATCGATCCCGCGGGCGGTCAGCAACGCGGTCAAGCCGTCGAGCAAGGTCCGCATGTGCCCGACCCCGTGGCGCAGCAGCGCAGCGGTTGTCATCACCGTATCCGCGCCGGCCAGCAGGTACTTGAAGACGTCATCGGCCGATTCGACCCCGGTGCTGGCGGCCAGCGACGCCGGAACGCGCCCATAGAGCACGGCGAGCCACAGCAACGGCAGCCGCATCTCGGCCGGCGTGCTGAGATCGAGATCCATCGCCAGGCGCAGCGTCGCGATGTCGATGTCGGGCGGGCAGGAACGGTTGAACAACACCAGTGCGTCGGCACCACCCTCGGCGAGCGCCCGCGCCATGGCCCCGAACGCGCTGAAGTAGGGACCGATCTTGACCGCAACGGGGATCGTGACCGTTGCCTTCACGGCCGCCACGATGTCGAGATAGCGCTGCTCGACCTCGCGACCGCTCATCTCAAGATCGGTCGGGATCAGGTAGATGTTGAGTTCGATCGCATCGACGCCGGCATCCTGCAGACCGCGCGCGTAGTCGACCCAGCCGGCCTGCGAGACACAATTCAGGCTGGCGATCACCGGGATATCGAGCGCCGCCTTGGCACGACGCACGATGTCGAGATAGCGCTCCGGCCCGAAGCCGTAGCCGCCATAGTCCGGAAAAAAGCTCAGCGCCTCGGCGAATCCGTGCGCCGTCGTTTCGGTGCGGCGTTCGAACTCCTCCCGCTCGGCAATGATCTGCTCCTCGAAAATCGACGGCAGCACCACGGCCCCGGCGCCGGCGTCCTCGAGTTGCCGCAGCTGGCCAAGATCGGCTCCCAGCGGCGACGCCGAGGCGATCAGCGGGTTGCGCAGGCGCAGCCCCATGTAGTCTGTCGTCAGGTCCACAGGCTGTTCTCCACTATCTGGTTGCCACCGGTCATGGCTGGCGGGGCTCGCCGATTTCGTCAACCGGAGGATGGAAGCACTCGCAGCCGCGGCTTGCCAATTCCTCGTACTGCCGATATTTCTCGGTCACGACCTGCTGCGCTTTTGCCAGCAGCATTGCGGCCGCGCCCGGATCCGTGTGGGCGAGCGACCGATAGCGCAGTTCGTTATAGGCATAGTCCTTGAACGGGATCGTCGGCCGCGGCGAGTCGAGCCGGAACGGTCGCTCGCCGATGGTGCGCATCGCCGGATTGAAGCGGAACAGCGGCCAGTAGCCGCTCGCTGTCGCCAGGGCCTGCTGCTGCATGCCGTAGCGCAGATCGAAACCATGGGCGATGCAGTGGCTGTAGGCGATGATCAGCGAGGGACCCGGATAGGCCTCGGCCTCACGGAATGCCAGCAGCGTGTGCTGCGGGTTGGCCCCCATCGCCACCTGGGCGACATAGACATTGCCATAGGCGATCGCCTGCAACGCCAGATCCTTGCGCGCCACGCGCTTGCCGGCGGCGGCGAACTTGGCGACCGCCCCGAGCGGCGTCGCCTTGGAGGCTTGGCCGCCGGTGTTGGAGTAGACCTCGGTGTCGAGCACCAGCAGGTTGACGTCGCGGCCGCTCGCCAGCACCTGGTCGAGTCCGCCATAGCCGATGTCGTAGGCCCAGCCGTCGCCGCCGACGATCCAGATGCTGCGCCGCACCAGATGGTCGACGACCGAGAGCAGGTCGCGGACGGTCTCGTCGTCCAGGGTCGCGAGCTTCTGCTTCAGCGCATCGATGCGGGTGCGCTGGGCACGCAGCTCGGACTCGCGCCCCTGCGGCGCGTCTAGGATCGAACGCGCGAGTTCATCGCCCACCGTCGGCGCCAAGCGGCGCAACAGCGTTCTTGCCAGATCGAGATGTTTGTCGGCGGCGAGGCGGAAACCCAGACCGAACTCGGCATTGTCCTCGAACAGGGAGTTCGACCAGGCCGGCCCGCGGCCGGCGGCGTCCCGCGTCCAGGGTGTGACCGGAAGGTTGCCGCCGTAGATCGACGAACAGCCGGTAGCGTTGGCGATCTGCAGCCGATCGCCGAACAGCTGCGACAGCAGCTTGAGATACGGCGTCTCGCCGCAACCGCCGCAGGCGCCGGAGAATTCGAACAAGGGCTGCAGAAACTGCACGCCGCGGACGTTGGCGAAGTCGACGCGCGCGCGATCGTTCATCGGCAGCGCCTCGAAGAAGGCGGTGTCGGCGCGCGCCTGTTCGAGAATCGGCGCCTTCGGGCCGAGGTTGATTGCCTTCACGCCGGGGTCGCGCGGGCTATGCGCCGGGCAGACCTCGACACAGATGCCGCAGCCGGTGCAGTCCTCCACATAGAGCTGCAGCGAAAAGCGCACATCAGGATAGCCGCGGGCGTTGACCGGCGCCGACTTGAAGTGCTGCGGGGCGCCATCGAGCGCCTCCGCGCCATAATACTTGGCGCGGATCACGCTGTGCGGACAGGCGAAGCCGCATTGGCCGCATTGCACGCACAGACCTGCCTCCCAGATGGCCACGCTGTCGGAGATGTTGCGCTTCTCGAATGCGGCGGTACCCGACGGAAAGGTGCCGTCGGCGGGCAGTTGGCCGACGCGCAGTTCGTCGCCCAGGCCGAGCATCATCCGGGCGGTCACCTCATGCACGAACGACGGCGCCTGTGCCGGCACGATTGGCGGCCGTTCGAATGTGCTGGTCGCCACGGCCGGCACGCTCACTTCGAACAGATGCGCCAGCGTCTGGTCGACCGCCGCGAAGTTTTTGCGCACCACGTCGGCGCCCTTGGCAGCGTAGCTCTTTTCGATCGAGCGCTTGATGCGTTCGATCGCCTCATCACGGGGCAGCACCCCCGAGATGGCGAAGAAGCAGGTCTGCAGCACCGTGTTGATTCGTCCGCCCAGGCCAGCATCGCGCGCAACCTTCGAGGCATCGATCACGAAGAAACGCAGCTTCTTGTCCAGGATTTGCCGCTGCAGCGCGCGCGGCAGGCGGTTCCACACCGCGTCCGGTCCATGCGGCGTGTTGAGCAGGAAGGTGCCGCCGTCGGCGGCCAGCCGCAGCACGTCGATGCGGTCGAGAAAGCCTGCCTGGTGGCAGGCGACGAAGTGCGCCGACTCGATCAGGTACGGCGCGCGGATCGGCTGTTTCCCGAAGCGCAGGTGGGAGATGGTCTGCGCGCCCGATTTGTGCGAGTCGTAGACGAAATAACCCTGCGCGTACATCGCCGGATCCTCGGCGATGATCTTCACGCTGTTCTTGTTGGCGCCAACCGTGCCGTCGGCACCAAGACCGAAGAACAGCGCGCGCACCGTGTCGTCGCCCTCGATCGAGAACGCCGGGTCGACCGCCAGGCTGGTGTGCGAGACGTCGTCCTCGATGCCGACCGTGAAGCCGTTCTTCGGCGCTGGCCGCTGCAGTTCATCGAACACCGCCTTGACCTGCGCCGGGTTGAAGTTCTTCGAGCCCAGCCCATAGCGCCCGCCGATCATGCGCGGCAGAGCCTTGCGCTGGCCGCCGGCGACCGCCTGCGCCAGCGTCGTAACCACATCGAGATAGAGTGGCTCGCCCGGCGCGCCCGGCTCCTTGGTCTGCTCCAGCACTGCGATGGCACGACAGGATTCCGGCAGCGCGGCGAGGAACTGCTCGGCCGCGAACGGGCGGTAGAGCCGCACCTGCAGCACCCCGACCCGTTCTCCGGTTTGGCGCAGGAAGACGGCGGTCGCGCGCGCGGTCTCCGCGCCCGAGCCCATCAGCACGATCACCCGCTCGGCGTCGGGCGGGCCAGCGTACTCAAAAATCCGGTAGGCGCGGCCGGTGAGCGCGGCGAATCGGTCCATCGTTGCCTGTACGATCGCCGGCACCCGCGCGTAGTACGGGTTGCAGGCTTCACGCGCCTGGAAGAAGGTATCGGGATTGTGCGCAGTGCCACGCACCACGGGGTGTTCCGGCGTCAGGGCGCGAGCCCGGTGCGCGCGCACCAGATCGTCGCGGATCATCGCCCGGATCTGGACATCGGACAGCAGGGTCAGCTTGTTGACTTCGTGCGAGGTGCGGAAACCATCGAAGAAATGCAGGAAGGGCACCCGCGCCTCCAGCGTCGCCGCCTGTGCGATCAACGCCATGTCGTGCGCCTCCTGTACCGAGCCCGACGACAGCAATGCAAAGCCGGTGGTGCGCGCGGCCATCACGTCCGAATGGTCGCCGAAAATCGACAGGGCGGAGGTGGCGAGCGCGCGCGCCGCGACGTGGAACACGGTCGCGGTCAGCTCGCCGGCGATCTTGAACATGTTTGGCAGCATCAACAACAGGCCCTGGGAGGCCGTGAAGGTGGTCGTCAAGGCACCCGACTGCAAGGCGCCGTGCACGGTGCCGGCGGCGCCGCCCTCGCTCTGCATTTCCTGCACCACCGGGATATTGCCCCAGAGGTTGGTCAGCCCCTGCACCGCCCACTCGTCGGCGAGCTCCGCCATCGTCGAGGCCGGCGTGATCGGGTAGATCGCACACACCTCATTGACGCGGTAGGCGACGTGCGCGACCGCGGTGTTGCCGTCGAGGGTGTCGGTTTCCGGCATGTCGGTCACGTTTTGCATCGCTCGTCTCCGGCTCGAGCCGGCTCGGGAATCATCTCGATCGCATGGCAAGGGCAGGTCTCGAAGCAGACCGCGCAACCGGTACAGCGATCATAAAGATAGCGATACCGCCGGCCGGGGCCCAGCTTCTCGATCGCCTGTTCCGGACAGGCGGCGTAGCACTGATCGCATTCGAAACAGTTGCCGCAGGACAGGCAGCGCTGCGCTTCGTAGCACGCCTCGGCCGCGCTCAGGCCGGCCAGCACCTCAGCGAAGCCAGCCGCGCGCGCCGCGGGCGGCAGCGTCCGCTGCACGGAGCGGTCGGCATCGCTGTAGATCGGCAGATGCAGCATGTCGAATGCGACGATGGGATGCTTCTCCGGGGCCTGGTAGGCACCGCCGCGCAGCCAGGCATCGATGTGCCGAGCCGCCCGCTTGCCGTGCCCGACTGCGGCCGTCACGCTGCGCTCGCCCGGCACCAGATCGCCGCCGGCGAAGATCCCCGGCTGACCGGTCATCATATTCGGAGCCACCAGCACGGTGCCGTCGGGCTGGAATTCGATCCCGGGGATCTTGCACAGAAAGCCGCTGTCGCTCTGCTGCCCAAGGGCCAGCACGACAGCGTCCGCCGCCAGCGACTCAAACCGGCCGGTCGGTTGCGGCTGACCGGCCGCGTCCAGTTCCATGACCTCGACGGTCAGCGATGGCCCCGCGATCTCCTTGATGCTGGTCAGCCATTGAATCTTGACGCCCTCCTCCAGCGCCTCGTCGGCCTCGAAGGCATGGGCCGGCATGTGCGCCCGGTCGCGATGGTAGATGATCAGTGCCTCTTCGGCGCCGAGGCGCTTCGCGGTGCGCGCGGCATCCATCGCCGTGTTGCCGCCGCCATAGACCACCACTCGCCGACCGAGGCGCGGTCGCTCGCCGGCACCGACCTCACGCAGCAAGCTGACGGCATCGAGCACCCGGGCGGCATCGCGCACCGGAATGTCGACGTGCTTCGAGGCATGCGCCCCGATGGCGACAAACACCGCATCGAAGCCCCCGGCCTCCTGCACGGCAAGCAGGTCCTCGACCTTGCGATCGAGGACGATCTTGACGCCCATCGCCTCGATCCGCCCCACCTCCTTCATCAGGTCCTCGCGCGGCAGCCGATAGGCGGGAATACCGAAATGCAGCATCCCCCCGGGCAGCGGCCCGGCATCGTGGATCTCGACCGTGTGGCCCCTGCGCGCGAGCTGGTAGGCGGCCGACAGGCCGCTCGGGCCGGCACCGACGATGAGGACCCGCTTGCCGCTGGACGGGGCGTCGATCGGCAGCGGCCAACCCTCGCGTATTGCCAGGTCGCCGAGGAAGCGTTCGACCGCGTGGATCGAGACCGCACTGTCGAGCTCGCCTCGATTGCACGCGGTTTCGCACGGGTGATAGCAGGCCCGCCCGTGCACGGCGGGCAGCGGGTTGTCCCTGATCAGCGTCAGCCACGCCTCGCGGTAGCGGCCGGCCTGCGCATGTGCGAGCCAGGCCTGGATGTCCTCCCCCGCCGGGCAGGCATGGTTGCAGGGTGGCAGGAGATCCACATAGACAGGGCGTCGTGTGCGTGCCGGTCCGGTACCCGGCTCTGCGACCAGGTCAATGACCGGCGTCACGTCGGATGGTCGCGTGGTCATCTCGGCTTGTGCCTCATTGTTTGAAGTGCCGATGGGTGAACTTCGCCTCAATGAGCTGCGGGTGTCCAGGATGGCGTATCCGCAGCTGGATGTGATAGGCCCCCTCGCGGGGCATGCCGAAATAATTCCCGTAGGTGACCACCTCGGCGACGCGCATGGATTCGAGGGTCTTCCACTGGCTGCTCAGACCCGGCGCCATCACCGCCGCCGTTACCTGCGCATCCTCAATGCGCCGGCCGGTGGCGTTGTCGAACAGCGCCACCACCATATGATCTCGATAACGCGCGGCCGCCACGCCACCGTGCATCGCGGGGTGCCCCTGGACCAGCTGCGCCGGCATGATGCCCAGATAGAGCGCCACGCCATCGACCACCTGGAAATTCTCCGGAGCGTCTGCCGCTGCGGCAATGGGGTTAAGCATGACCATCCCCATCACCACGAGCGCGGCTTTCAAGAATGTCTTTACAGAGCGAGTGTTCATGTCTTGTTCTCCTGCTTTAGTTGAAAGAATTTGTTCCCTCCGGCGCCTTCAGGAACCAGAGTTGATATAGCGAGATCAGGATCTGCCCCGCCCACACAACCCCGAGCACCGCGCCAGCCACCACGACCGTGTAGGCATAAACAGGATCCCACTTGGTAAGAAACCAGGCGAGGATATCGGCGAAGATCGCCACGAAGGGCAGCACCATCAGCGTCGACTTGAGCCAGCCGCCCACCGCGGCGAGACGGAAGATGAGACCGATCCCCAGGGCGACGAGCCCAATGCCGAACAGGTGGATGTGGGACAGCTTCATGAGGGTATGCAGCGATTCGCCGGTATCCACATTCGCTACCGCCTTGATCCCTTCATAGGTGGAGAGGTTGGGTATCTTCAGCCCCGAGGCGGGGCTGTGGCATTGCAGGCATGACCGCTCCAGGATTGGGCGCACCGTGGCGCGGTAGTCCTGCTCGGGTGCCGCGTCTTTCAGCCAGGCCACGATCTCAT
>Ga0180009_10007220_pt1 | contig 11424 bp, 6 predicted proteins | sample OS_PC_MetaG_FD_123537 | JGI IMG/M metagenome (GOLD analysis project Ga0180009, IMG submission 123537) | Groundwater microbial communities from the Aspo Hard Rock Laboratory (HRL) deep subsurface site, Sweden - OS_PC_MetaG | ecosystem: Environmental > Aquatic > Deep subsurface > Groundwater...
ACACCACCGCGCCGGTCACGACCGCCTCACCGGCCGGCGGGCAGTACCACGGTCCGGTTTCCGTGTCACTGACTTGCAATGACGAGGCCTCCGGCTGCGCGGCCACGTACTACACGGTGGACGGCAACGAACCCACGACCGGTTCCCGGGCCTACGGTTCGCAGATCCAGGTCACGGACGCGACGACCATCAAGTTCTTCTCCAAGGACCTGGCCGGGAACAGCGAGCCGGTCCGGACCGAGACCTACACCATCGCGCCGCCGTCGGCGCCGCCGGATATGAACGGCCTGCCGTTCCTGGGCGTGCTTCTCGACGACGACGCGGACCATGACGGCATACCGGACGTGATCGAAAACCGGACCTGCACCGACCCGAACAACCCGGACACGGACCGGGACGGCCTGAAAGACGGTGTGGAGGATGCCAACCGGAACGGCGTGCTGGACTCTGGCGAGACCAACCCCTGCCTGGCCGACACCGACGGGGACGGCCTGAACGACGGCGTGGAGGATGCCAACCGGAACGGTCGTGTGGATTCCGGGGAGACCGACCCGAGGAAGCGCGACACGGACGGGGACGGCATGCCCGACGGCTATGAAGTCCAGCATGTTCTGAATCCCCTGGTCAACGACTGCGGCCTGGACCCGGACGGGGACGGCTGGACCAACTGCGAGGAATATCGGTTCGGCACGGACCCGAGAAACCCGCTGTCCCATCCGAACCGCGGACTGCCCTGGTTGAACATATTGTTGGGCAAATAGGATGACCCGTTGCGGGACCTGAAATCGATTCCGGACGAACCGCGCCATCTGGCCCGGATAATTATCACCGCGATTCTGATCGGGCTTCTGGCGTCAGCGTCCTGCGGCCCGGAGCGCCGTGCCGGTGAGGAGGGGGCTGAGCAAAAGACGTATGGCGTGACCCAGGGCAGCTTTCGCGGGCGGTGGTGGAACCATTACGAACGCGGCCTGTCCTATGCCGAGGGCAAATACTGGGCGGAAGCGGAGTCGGACCTGAGGGCGGCCATCGAACGGCGCGCGGAGGACCAGCGGCGGGCGCGGACCTACGGCCTGCACTTTATCGACTATTTCCCCCACCGGGAACTGGGTATCGTGCTCTACCGCCAGGACCGTCTCGAAGAGGCCATGGCCGAACTGGAGACGTCGCTCAAGACGGCCAGGTCGGCCAAGGCCGAACACTACCTGGACCTGGTCCGCAAGGACTGGATCGAGTTGAAAAAGCTGGACCTCCGGCCGCCGGATATCCGGATCGACGCCCCTCTGCCCGACACCCTGGAAAAGGGCTTCCAGGTCCTGGTCAGGGGCCTGGCCCGGGACGACACGTACGTCAAGGAGATCCTGGTCAACGGGACCCCGGTCCGGATCGACCTGTCCACGCCGGAAATGCCTTTCGAGGTGACGGTGCCGTTGAAATACGGGCCGAACCCGATCGTGGTCGCGGCGACCGACCTGAGCGGCAAGACGTCCGTGGCCCGGCTGACGGTCAAATGCGACCGGGAAGGCCCGGTCATGGGCATCGAGGAGGCCCGGATGACCGGCCCCGGGGCGGTCCAGTTGAAAGGGTACGTGGCCGACGAGTCCCAGGTCCAGGACGTCACGGTCAACGGCCGGCCGCTTCCGATCCAGCCCTCGGGTCAGGTCCGTCTGGATCGCCCCATCTCCGTAAAGCCCGGGGAGACACGGCTTTTGATCCGGGCCCGGGACCGGGCCGGAAACCTGACCAAGGCGGACGTGGATTTCGCAGGTCGCCTAGACAGCCGGGAGGAGGCGATCCTGCTGGCCTCCCTGGAGGTCTGGCCCGGCCTGCTATCCATGACTTCCACCCTGATGGCCCGGGCCGAGGTGGAGCCGATTCGAATCGGACTGGCCGGCTGGACGGCGGACCAGGCCGTGTTCCTGGATCGGGCCCTGATCGAGGGCCACGTCCGGGCCTCGAAGACGGTTGCTTCCATCGAGATCAACGGCAAGCGGGTATTCATCCAGCCCGGGCGGGACCTGTATTTCAGCCATACCACGGAACTGAAGCCCGGAGAAAACCGGATTTCGGTGGTGGTCACGGATGAGGCCGGCCGCCGGGCGGAACAGCGCTTCCGGGTGGAACGCAAACTCAAGGGAGTGTACCGGAAATCCGCGCGGCTGCGCCTGGCCCTGCTTCCTCCGGCCAGTCAGGACGCGTCGGGAGGGACCGACCCGTCCGCCAGGGACCTGATATACCGCTTCGTCAGTCAGGGCGATCGGTTCCAGGTGGTAGACCCGGCCGAGGTGGACCGCCTGATCAGCCAGGGCCGGTTGAGCGTGGATGACCTGGGGGACCGGGAAGCCGCGGCCAGGGCGGCCCAGGCCCTGGGCGTCGACGCGGCCCTGATCGGCGTCGTGGCCGGCGACGGCCGGGCCGTGGACGTGTACGCCCGGGTCGTGGACGCGGAAACGGCCGAAGTGGTTGCCGCCGTGGACGCGTACCAGGAACATGCGGCCGGTGAGACCAAGGCCCTGGCCTGTCGCGCACTGGCCGAAAAACTGGATGACGAACTGCCGCTGATCGAGGGCGTGGTCGTCAAGGCGGAAGACAAGGATGTCCTGGTCGATCTGGGGGCGGACCGCAAGATCAAGCCGGGCATGCGACTGATCGTCTTTCGGGACGGCAAACCCGGGTACAGCCCGGCCACGGGTATGAACCTGGGCGCGGACTCCATTGAGGTCGGCCGGGCCCGGGTGACCCATGTCGGCGGCCAGGCCTCGACGGCCCGCGTGACCGAGCTTCAGACCAGCAGGAAAATTCAAGCCATGGACCAGGCCATCACCCGCTAGGATGAAAAAGTGAAACTTGAAACGACACGACCTGGCGCCATCACGACCAGCGTTCGACTTATACGCGGAGCCTTGCCGGCCCTTTTACTCGTGCTGGCCTTGATCATGACCGGCTGTCAGACGGCCCAGGTGAGGCAGTCGCCCCCCACCGCACCGGATTTGGCCGGGAAGACAGGACTGGACCGGGCCGCCGCCTTGACCCGCCGGGTGATCGAGCTGTACGGGCAGGCCCGTTTTTCCGAGGCGTTGGCCCCGGCAGGGGAGGCGGTCGACCTGACCGAGGCGGCCCTGGGGCCGGACCACCCGGACCTGGCCTCGCTCCTGAGCAACCGGGCCGAACTGTTTCGGGCCCTGAACCAGTACCAAAAGGCCGAGCCGGACTCCAAGCGGGCCCTGGCCATCATGGAAAAGGCCTACGGTCCGGCCAGCGGGAACCTGGTCCCCTACCTCAACAATCTGGCCGTGCTTTACGCCAATACCGGGGCCCATGAACGGGCCGAGACCCTGTACCGCCGGGCCCTGGCCATTTCGGAAAAGACGCTCGGAGCGGACCATCCGGACCTGGCCAACTGCCTGAGCAACCTGGCCGTATTGAACGGCAAGACCGGGGACCTGGAGGCGGCCAGATCGAATTACGAAAAGGCCCTGGAGATCCTGGCCCGGGCCAAGGGCGCCGGGAGCCCGGAGACGGCCCATTGCGCCTTCAACCTGGGGCTGCTCTATTTCGATCTGGGTGAATACGAGCAGGCCGAAGCGCTGTGCCGGGAGGCCCTGACCGCCCAGGAAAAGGCCCTCGGCCCAGACCATCCGGACGTGGCCGCCAGCCTGGGCGGCCTGGCCCGCCTGAATCAGGCCCTCGGGAACTACGACCAGGCTGAAAAAATGTTCAAGCGGGCCCTGGCCATCATGGAAAAGCACGGGGAGAACGGCGCCATGAGGACGGCCGAGGCCCTGAACAACCTGGCCGGCCTGTACGCCGACCTGGGCCGTTTCGACCGGGCCGAACCCTTGTACCAAAAATCGGCATCCATCATGGAACGGGCCAGGGGGGCGGGCAGCCCGGAAACCGCGGCCGTGCTCAACAGCCTGGGGCTGCTTTTTTATGAAAAGGGCGACTACGACAAGGCCAAAGTGGATTGCGGCCGTGCCCTGTCCATGCGGGAAAAGGCCTTGGGACCGGTTCACCCGGACGTGGCCAACAGTCTCAACAGCTTGGCCGCCATTGCCTGGGCCGGCGGGCGGGACCGGGACTCGGAGACCCTGCTCCGGCGAGCCCTGGCCATTCGGAAGAAGGCCCTCGGCCCCACACATCCGGACGTGGCTACGACCATCAGCAACCTGGCCGTGTTGAAAGCCTCCATGGGAGAACCCGAAAACGCCCATTCCCTGTTCAAGCAGGCCCTGGATATCGACTCCGGAATGCTGGAACTGGTCATGGGGTTTACCTCGGAGGAGAACAAGATCCGTTTTCTGGCCGGGAAGCGGACGCACCTGTATTGTTTTCTGAGTCTGGTCCTTCAGAACCTTAAGGAAAGCCGGTCCGCCCGTCTGGAGGCATGTGACGCCTGGCTCAGGAGAAAGGGGGCCGTCCTGGAGGCCCACCGCCGCTTTCAGGATGCCCTGGCCTATTCCGACTCGCCCGAGGTGACCGAGACCTTTCATGAACTGGCCCTGGCCCGCAGCCGCCTGTCCCGGCTGGTCTTCACCGGCCCGGAGGGCCGGGATCTGGATGCGTTCGACCGGGAGATCAAGGCGCTGGAAGCGGAAATAGACGGCCTGGAAAACCGGCTCAGCCTGATCAGCCGCCAATTCATGCGCCAGAAAAAAATGGCCCGGGCCGCGGCGGGCCGGGTCGCTTCGGCCCTGCCCCCCGACTCGGTCCTGGTGGATTTCGCCCTGATTCGCCCGTACGATTTCAAGGCCAGGGGCAGCGCGTCCAAATGGGGACCGGCCCGGTACCTGGCCTTCATCCTCCACGCGGGAAAGGGCGAACGGATCGGCCTGGTGGACTTGGGCGGGGCGGACCGGATAGACGGCGCGGTGAGCGGGTTCAAGAAGGCCATGGGCAACCTGGACGAGGCCCTGGCCAGCAACGACAAGTTCAAACTGATGCAGGTCCGGGAAAAGATGGCTCAGGCGTCCGCCGGACTGCATGAACTGGTTTTCGCGCCCCTGAAACAGGAACTCGGTTCGGCCAAAGAGATATTCATATCGCCGGACGGCGATCTGAACCTGATTCCCTTCGAGGTCCTGCGGGACAATAGCGGCCGGTTCCTGATCGAGGATCATGCATTCTATTATATTTCCACCGGCCGGGACGTCCTGGGCTTCGGCCTGCTCAAGGGACAGGGGCTCAAGACCATCCTGCTGGGCGCGCCCGACTTCAACCTGGACTCGGAGAAGAAGGACCGGGCCCTGACCCGGCTCGGGCTGGCCAGGGAAAAGACGTTTCGTTCATCGTCCCGGGCCATGGACATGCGAAAACTGGCCTTCTCGCCACTGGCCGGCACCCGGGAGGAGGTCGAGGCCATCGGCCAGATTTTGGGGCCGGGAAAGAGTCTGCTTTATTTCGGGCCGACCGCCCTGGAGGAGGTGCTCAAGGGTCTGGACCGGCCGCCGAAAATGCTCCATCTGGCCACCCACGGCTTCTTTCTCAAGGACATGGAGTTCGCAGTTCCATGCGACCAGTTCGGCCGGGGAGGATCAGGCCATAAAGTACGGATATACAACCCGCTGCTGCGTTCCGGGCTGGCCCTGGCCGGGGCCAACCGGCGCGTCAATACGGAAGACGATCAGATCGGCAGTGACGGCATTCTAACCGCCGAGGAGGTGCTGGGCCTCAGGCTGACCGGCACGGAAACCGTGGTCCTGTCCGCTTGTGAAACCGGTCTGGGCGAAGTGAAAAACGGCGAGGGCGTGTTCGGGCTCCGGCGGGCCTTCACCCAGGCCGGGGCCCGGAGCCTGGTCATGAGCATGTGGTCGGTCCCGGACCTGGAAACCAAGGAGCTTATGGTCAACTTTTACCGGAACCTGGCCCAGGGGGGGATGAACCGGGGCCAGGCCCTGCGGCGGGCCGAACTCGAGGAAATGGAAATCGTCAAACGCCGGTACGGCTGCAACGACTTTTTCTTCTGGGGGGCCTTCATCTTCCTGGGCGAACCTTGAACGGTAGACATCTTTCGAAAAAGCGTCATAAAAAAACCAAGGAGCGAAAATGGTCACGTTCGAGCGATTGTATGGGTTGAAAATCTTGACGGCGGTTGTCATTTGCCTGGTGTTGTCACTTCACCTGTCCGCTTCCATCGGCTATTCTCAGCAGATTCAGCGGGTCGAGATTCCTTCGTCGCCCAACCCGGTCGGTTCGGGCGCCCGGGCCCTGGGCATGGGCGGGGCCTTTATCGCCGTGTGCGACGACGCCACGGCCGCTTCCTGGAATCCGGGAGGGCTGATCCAGCTCGAACTGCCCGAAATATCGTTTGTCGTGGCCTCCGTCAGCCGCAAGGAGGACAACCGGTTCAAGAACAATCCGGAAGGTGACGGGGAGCAGAGCATTTCGTTGCAGAACCTTAACTATTTCAGCCTGGCCTACCCTTTCACCGCCGGGGGACGCAACATGATCGTCTCCCTGAACAAGCAGCACCTTTACGACTTCAACCGCATCTGGCGGTTCCCCCTGAACTGGAGCTCCGGCAACCTGAGCCTGCAACGGGACGTGGAATACGAACAGAACGGCGGACTGTCGGCCCTGGGCCTGGCCTACGCCGTGCAGATCACGCCGGACTTTTCCCTGGGACTGACTCTGAACTTCTGGGACAGCAACCTCAACGACAACGGCTGGACCCAGGTCACGACCGAGACCGGCCGGGGAACCCTGGGCGCGGCGCCCCTGGCCTTCCCCTTCAACCTGAACTTCCAGAGCCGGGACGCCTATACTTTTGACGGATTCAATTTCAACCTCGGGATGCTCTGGCGGATAACGCCCAGGCTGACCGTGGGCGCGGTATTCAAGGCCCCGTTCACCGGAAGCCTGCGGCACGAAACATCCTTCGTCAGCGCCATCACGTTTCCCACCTTTCCGGCGTCCGACTCGAAAAGCTCAACTTACCGGGTTCAAAACGAACAACTGGACATGCCCATGTCCTACGGAATCGGGTTCGCCTACCGCTTTTCGGACGCCTTTACCATGTCCCTGGACGTCTATCGGACCGAGTGGGGGGACTTCCTGCTCAAGGACGCCAACGGCCGGGAAACGTCGCCCATCACCGGAAAGCTGGCCGACGAGTCGACCATCGAACCGACGCATCAGGTCCGCCTCGGCGCGGAGTACCTGATCATCCGTGATAAATACACCGTGCCCCTGCGGGCCGGCGTGTTCTACGACCCCTCCCCGGCCGAAGGCCAGCCGGACAGCTATTACGGCTTCAGCCTGGGCACGGGTCTGGCCATCGGCCGGTTTATTTTCGATGTGGCCTACCAGTACCGGTTCGGGGACGACGTCGGCGGATCGATTCTCAAGGGGCTGGGCTTTTCCCAGGACATCCGGGAGCACATTCTTTACATGTCGGTTATCATCCACTCTCAATAAAGCGGACACGCTCAGCCCGGTCAACGAACCATACGGTCCGGGACCGGTCGCGGAGAAACAATTTGTATCAGGTGCGACGGGTGGTCTAATATCGTTTCCCAAGCAGTAAAATAATTGAGCAGGGAGCGTGGTCGTCTGTCGGACAAGCCTGAACATGGGAAGCGATACGATATCGTCCGAAGGTTGACGCTGGCGTGTTCTTTGGCCCTGCTCGCCGCCGCCATGACCTCCGTTTTGGACGTGAGCGGCCTGGCCGGCCCATTGCAACTGAAGGCCTTTGACGCGCTTTTTTACCTGCGGCAGAAAAGCGGGCTCCATCGCGGGGGCGGCGAATCCCCAATCGTCCTGCTTGGAATAGATGACCAGACCTTCGACGATCCGGCCTTCAAGATACCCAAGGTACTGTGGCACGAGCATTTCGCGGTCGTGATCAAAGGCCTTGCCGACGGAGGCGCCCGGGTGATCGGCCTGGATTTTCTCCTGCCTCAGGCGGACTTCGATCACATCGCCCCGAACTACAGCCGGACCTGGCTGACCGCCTTCCAATATGCCAAATCAAAAGGGGCTCCGGTGGTCACAGGGATCGTCCAGACAGCGAACCGGACCATGACCCCGGAAGAAAAGTACCTCCAGATTATCGGTGGGGAGCGGATCGGGCTGTTCAACCTGACCACCGACCATGACGACTTCATCCGGCGGCAGCGCCTCGTATTTCCAACGAACCAGCCGGGCCGGGCGGTGTATGCCGTGCCCCTGCTCGTGGCTAGGGCCTACAACCCCGACCTGAAGTTTCCGGGGGAATCAATCTACATCGACTACAGCTCACCCGCCGGCCTGAAGCGGTTGTCGTTCGCCGAGGTCTACCACAAGGCGGCTCAGGGTGACGTGGCGTATCTCCGTGCCCGATTCCAGGGCAAAATCGTCATGATCGGAGAGACGGATATCCTGACCCAGGACCGGCACCCCACGCCCATGTACTATACGGTTTCATCCAATGAACTGCGCCGCACGCCCGGCGTCGATATTCTTTGCCATACCGTGGCGACCCTGCTGGAGGGCAGGCTTTTCAAGGAGGTCGGAGACCTTCGGTTTGTTCTGTATTGTTTGTTGGCCGGTCTGTGTGCTTCGGCCGCCATGTGGGGTTCGGAACGTTCTTTCCTGATCGTTTTGCCGCTAGTCCTCGGTGGTTGGCTGATCGCTTCCTTTGTGGCATTCGTCTGGTACATCGTACCCCCGGTTATCGGCGGCATGCTGGCCTGGTTCTTCGGGTCCGCCCTGGCCCTGTCTTTTCGGTACTGGCAGGCTGAACGGGCCAAGCGGGAAGCAGAGGCCGACTCGGCGGAAGTCAACCGGATGCTGGCCGTCAACTTCCAAAGCCAGGGCCTTTTGGACCTGGCCTTCGATTATTTTCGAAAAGTCCCCGCATCAGGCGGCCTGGAGGACGCCCTGTTCAATCTGGGGCTCGATTACGAGCGGAAGCGCCAGTTCAGGAAGGCGATCGAGGTATACCAGCATATCAGGAAAGAGGTCCGGGCGGACTACCGGGACCTGGAAGATCGAATCAAACGTCTCGGCCAGATCGCCGACAGCGTCATAATCGGCCTGGGCACCCGGGGCGTTCAGAGTATCGATGTGAGCCTGATGATTGATGAAAACACGCGGCCCAAACTGGGCCGCTATGAGATATACAAAGAGTTGGGCCGGGGAGGGATGGGCGTCGTCTATCTGGGACGGGACCCGAAAATCGGGCGCGCCGTGGCCATCAAGACCATCGGCTTTGCCAGGGAACATGACGAGAACGAGGCCCAAACGCTGAAAGAACAGTTTTTCAACGAGGCCAGGACCGCCGGCCGACTCACGCACCCCCATATCGTGACCATATACGAGGCCGATGAAGACAACGACCTGGCCTATATTGCCATGGAGTATCTCGATGGGTACGATCTGAGGACCCACACCGAGCCGGAAAACCGGTTGCCGGGACGCCAGGTCATAGGCCTGGTCGCCGACATTGCCGAGGCCTTGCACTACGCCCATGAGAACGGAGTCGTCCATCGGGACATCAAGCCGGCCAATCTGATGCTCTTGAACAACGGCTCGGTGAAAATTACCGACTTCGGCATCGCCCGGGCCACGGCCTCCAGCGGCACCCGGACGGGATTGATCAAGGGCACGCCTTTTTACATGTCCCCCGAGCAGATCATCGGCCGCCATGTCGATGGACGATCGGACGTCTTTTCCCTGGGGGTGGTCCTTTATCAGCTTCTCACCGGCGTGTTGCCCTTCCGATCGGATGACCTGACCGTTCTCATTTATAAAATCACGGCCGGGGACTTGGAACCGGTTACCGTCCACAACCCGAAGGTCCCCAGGGTGGTCGATCATATCATCAGGAAGTCGCTGGCCAAGGGCGTGGACAACCGCTACCGGACCGCCGGGCAGATGGAGACTCATCTGAGAATGGTTTGCCGGAAAATTGACGAACGGATGGGCCGTTAGTCTGACCCGCCAGGGGAAACAGGGACCATATGGGTTGATACTCCCCGGTAGGCGCTCTGCTGAAAAAGACGAAACGAAATCATTATGAGGTCAAGTGCGGGTATGAAAATCGGGGTATTCCGCATACCCCGGCGTGAATGGGGGGAAAGAAAATGGAGCCTGACAACGACTTGAAACATGACGAAGTCTTTGGATTTGAAACCACGCTTCCGGAACAGACTCCTGAAACCTCGCAGGTCAAGACAAAAGGCGGACGGCCGATATCAATCCTTCTCGTTTTGGGGGCTGTTGTGATCCTTCTGTTATTTATCGCCATACCCCAATCCCAGTCCTACCGGGCGAACAGGCTTCAAGCCCGCCGGCATTATGCCCATGTCGCCTTGAAAAACCTGGCGAAGGCCCAGGAGAATTATTACGCGACCCATGGCACATACGCTCGCAGCCTGGAAAATCTGCAAATACAGGCAGTAGATGAAGTGGAGATGACCATCATTTCAGCCACCCCGACTTCGTGGTCGGCAAAGGCCAGGCAATTGGGCACGGACGAAGTCGTGACCTATAGCTCTGAAAACGGGAAGATGCGCTGAGGCGAGCCGCCCGTTGAGTTGCATTGTAATGTAATGAGTCCACAGGAATTTTCGTAAAAAGGTGTGCTCCCATGTCTTACCAGGTGTTTATTGTTTCCGGCCTTGTGGGAATGCTGTTTCTGATCGGGTCGATTGTTGGAACGGTCATTCTGGTACGCAAGGTATTAAAGGAAAAGACGTCGCCGGCCTTGGGGGGGATGATCGTAGTATCGATGTGGCTTATTTCCCTTCTGGTCGTCAGTCAGGCACGGAGTCTGCCGTGCCGTGTGTCCTGGAAGGCCGGGAATATTCTCAAGTCCCTGGCTTCCGCTGAAGAAGTGTACCGTCTGAAGCATGGCCATTATACAGGCCGGCTCGCGGATTTATTGCGTGAGCCGGAAGCCCTGTCCGTCCTCGAACAAAACCTTTATGCTCCGGTCGAGATCAACGGAGAGACGTTCAGGCCGAAATGGTATGACCTGGCCGGGAGTTTTTTTCAGTGTCTGCCGCCGCCGGGAAGGATCAGCATAATGAATGCGGACAAAGAATCTTGGCGGGCAGTCCTGCGCACCCCCCCGAATGATTATGTTTATGACAGCGCAAAAGGGGGACTTCAGTAAATCAGACGGCATCCCTGGTCAAGGGAAACAAGGCCAGGCATATCCTCTCCCGAGTCCCCGGTCCTGGCTTGGCCCGATATGATCGTGTTGGGGTTCATGATTTGGGGCCTTGCGTTTCTTGCCATAGGGGTGCAGGCGGGGCCGGGCATGGAGCGGTGGATGCGGCGACACGGAGCATGGCGGCGGATCGGGCCGGGCGGCCCGGTTCAGTAGGCGTCGTCCCGGGCGGAAGCGATCCGAGGGATGATTGAATGAAAGGTGGTTGCGGCCGGCCGTCTTTTCTCCCTGCTCTTCAAGACCTTTTTCAGGCGTTTCAACCTGGCCTA
>Ga0180009_10007221_pt1 | contig 11423 bp, 9 predicted proteins | sample OS_PC_MetaG_FD_123537 | JGI IMG/M metagenome (GOLD analysis project Ga0180009, IMG submission 123537) | Groundwater microbial communities from the Aspo Hard Rock Laboratory (HRL) deep subsurface site, Sweden - OS_PC_MetaG | ecosystem: Environmental > Aquatic > Deep subsurface > Groundwater...
CAGGGGTAATGGGGTCAGGTTGTTTTTCTATATAAGCCCTTATAACCACTTCAGGGTCTGCTTTAAGAAATTTTGCATACTCCCTGATGTAGCCTTTTGTATAAACCTCTACAGGTAGTTTTTCAAAGGTCTCCTCTTCAATTGCCTTTAGATAATCGGATCTTATTCTCAGGGTCTTGGCAATTTCCTTGAGGTTATACCCCAATTCCTCACGCTTCTTTTTCAGGATTTCTCCGGGCACCTTTTCCTCTCTGGAAAAGATAACATAATTAACATAGGAAATGGTAGAGAAAACTTTTTGTTTTCAAGAATGGAATCTTATGGAAAGACATCGGGTTTTGTGTTCGCATGATTGTAAACCAGATATGTTATTATAGTTGACAATGAGGAAGGTTGTTGTAACAGGCATCGGCGCAGTCAGTTCTCTGGGTAATTCATTCCATGAATCATGGACATCTGTTAAAAAAGGATTATCAGGCATAGCTCCTCTAACAAGATTTGATGTTCCCCCGATGAAGTGGAAAATGTCAGGAGAATTAAAAGGCTTTGATGCAGGACTGTATCTGTCTCAAAAGGAGATAACCCATCTTGACCCTTTTATCCATTATGCTGTCGCTGCATCTTTTATGGCTGCAGAAGACGCAGGACTGATTAAAGACCGTAATGCGTTATCCGTAATGCGTAATGAGTTAGAAAAAAAATCCTTGAACTCATCACTCATCACTCATCACTCGTCACTCGCTTCAGGCGGCGTTATTATCGGCTCAAGCCGCGGCGGGATTACTACAATTGAAAGGGAATTGGAAAAAATATACGCATCACGCATCACGCATCACGCATCACGCCTTTCCCCTTATCTCATGCCTTCAACAAGCATAAATATGGCATCGTCTTATGTTGCGCAGAGGCTCGGGATTAAAGGTTACTGTCTCGGCATATCAAATGCCTGCTCATCAGGAGCAAATGCAATAGGCGAGGCGTATAGGTTGATAAAGTCCGGATACGATGGCCCTGTTTTTGCCGGAGGCACAGAGGCTCCAATATGCAGGTTGTGTATTGAAGGGTACGGCGTATCAGGCGCTTTGTCAAAAGTAGATAATGCTTCTGCGAGCAGGCCATTTGATAAAACAAGAGATGGTTTTGTTCTTTCAGAAGGCGCATGCATTCTTGTTCTTGAAGATTATGAGTCTGCTTTAAAAAGAGGGGCTAAGATTTATGGCGAGATTATCGGATACGGAAATACCACGGATGCATTCCATCAGACAAGACCCAGCGCAGAAGGGGAGGCAAGGGCGATAATGATTGCAATGGAAGAAGGGGGGGTGTCACCCAAGGATGTGGATTATATAAATGCGCACGGCACATCAACGCCTCTTGGCGATAAAGCAGAGACAGAGGCTATAAAACTCGCTCTTGGCAAAAGGGCATACAAAATCCCGATAAGTTCTGTAAAATCCATGACAGGGCATATGCTTGCAGCATCAGGCGCATTTGAGGCTGCTGTTACGCTGATGACCATTCGTGAGGGCATAGTCACTCCGACTATAAATCTCAAAACAAGAGACCCTGAGTGTGATTTGAACTATATAACCGAAACAATGAAATCAGACATCAATACCGCCATCTCAAATTCCTTTGGCTTTGGAGGGGTAAATGCAGTGCTGGTGTTTAAGGAATTCACAGGATAATCTTTATCCCGTTCAACCTCATCCCTACTCTTAATCCTGCGGCATATAGTATCATACTAAGTGGACTTTTTGAAGGATATTGAATGAAATGGAAAAATCTAAAAGGATAAAACGAATAGCATATATTTCCACAGGCGTACTGCTCATAGGGATAATTATCTTTGTTTCCCGCGGCCCGCACATATCAAATGCATTAAAGAAAATAATACTGCCTGAACTTGAGAACATGACAGGCCGCAAGGTAATAGCCCAGTCAATATATCTTAATTTATTTCCGTTATTCATTGAGGCAAAGGGTGTGAAGTTGTTTGATGATGAGGGCAACAGGGTTTTGACTGTTGACAGGATAAAGGGATATCTGAAGCTGTCCGCAATACGGAGAAAAAAAATAGCCCTGAAAAGAATAGTGATAAAAGAGCCTGAGTTATCGACTGACAGGGAACAGGCGGATGACATCATCAAGAGGGTTAAAGGGTATTTGATTAAGGAAGACCCCAAGAAGATGAAAGTCGCAGTGGATGTGATAGAAGTGCGTGATGGAGGATTTGGCTTTTATGATCCTGCATATGGCGCTGTTTTAAGAGGCAAAGGATTGAGCGGTGAGATTCTGTTAGGTGAAACCACGCGAATGAAAGCTAACATAAAAGAATTTATCTCCAATATTCAGGGTTTCCCTGAATTGAAAGTTGGCGCAGATGCTGTATTATTTTTCAGGAAAGACGGAATTGATATAAAGAATGTCACTCTCAGGGCTTATGATTCAGAACTGAAGGCAGGCGGTTTTTATTCGGCTGAAGGAAAAGGTGATATAAAAACAGCTATTGAACTTTCTGCTGATTCTGTAAAAAAAGTTTTCGGGCTGAAAAAGAGCGGCAAGGGAAAAATATTTGCAAAGGGCGATATAAAATTTGGAGAAGGCGCTCCTTTTGTGGATATCAGAGTCAGCGGCAATTTTTACCTTCAGTCTTTGATGGAGCTTCTCAAAGTAAAAGAGAGAGTTGAAGGATGGGTGGATTTTGACGGAAAGATAAGCGGGGCGGGTTCAAAGATTACAGGCAGAGCAGATGCGACGTTAAAAAAGGGAAATCTTTTCGATGTTGCTGTGGACAGCCTCAAGTGCAATATAGTTTACAGCAACGGAGTCATGAGTTTTAAAAACGGTAAGGCAGCGCTTTACAATGGCAGGGCAGATGCAGAGGCGACTTTAAAACTTCCGAAAGTTGACCATTATTCAGTGAGGGTGAATTTTACGGATGTTGACGGTCAGCCGGCATTTAAGCTTATCGGTATGGATATAGAGGCTCTGAAGGGCAAGGTAAAAGGAGAGCTTTTTTCTTCTGACAGCGAATTTAATCCGTCCGGATGGTTTAGTTACAACAGCGAGCAGACTGGTAGTGATTTAATAGGGAGAGTAAAGAGAATAAAAGGGGAATTTAAGGTGCTGGGTGATATGCTTTCCCTTTCTAATACAGAAGTCAGAACTGATAAGTCATCGCTGGATATAAACGGCACAGTTGCTATATCTGCTTCAGCGCTCAACCTTAAAGGCAGACTTATAACTCATGACATCGCAGACCTCACGTCTCCTTATTTTGACCTTCTGAAAGGCACAGGCGAGTTTACAGGCACAATAACCGGAAAATTCGATGACCCGCTCATAGACGGTGCAGTGAGGATGACGTCAGCATCCTTAAAAGGTTACGGTTTTGATAATGTTTCAGGCGAGCTTTCTTACAGAAAAAACCTTCTTGAGATAAAGGGTTTGTCAGTTAAAGCAAAAGATGAGGAGCACACAGCAAGAGGATATGTAAAATTTAATGCTGCGAAGAAGATTTTCGATTTGAAACAGCCTGATTACAATCTTGCAGTATCATTAAGAGGCGCTGATATTGAAAGACTGGTGACAGCCTTTTATAAAAAACTTCCATTGAAGGGCAGACTGAATACAGACTTTAAAATAGCAGGCAATGGCTCCTATCCTGAATATTCAGGCTCTGCGACTGTAATCAATGCAGAGGCTTATAAATTTTCAGCAGACTCCCTGACAACGGATTTTTCTTACAGGCATAAAGATATCGCAGTAAAAAGGGCTCTTATTAAGAAGGGCGGCTCTGCAATGACTGTTGAGGGAAGGATTTCAGATATGGAGAAGTTTTCTTTCAGCGCATCCGGCGCTAAGCTATTTCTGAAGGATACGGGGCTGAGAAACATTCCTGACGATGCTGTATTGAATATAAATACGGCAGGCTCAGGCACTTTTGATAATCCCTCCATAACTATAAACGGGAAATTATCAGGCGGAACATTTAAAGGCAAACCACTTGGCGCAGGCGCCATAAATGCCTCTATTAAAAATAAAGATATTCTGTTCAGCGCTGCGCTATTCGATGAGAAGGTGACGATGAAAGGGAAAGGATATCTGAGTGATTTACTGCCGTGGAGTGGAGAGATTACCATAACATCAGGCAGATATGACTTTCTTCTGTCACCTTTGCTGAAGGATGTTCCTGATGACTTTGTAGTTAATATGAAGGGAAATGCGGTTATGTCAGGAACCAGAAAAACCTTTTCTGCTTCTGCAGTTTTAAATCAGGTTAATGCGGCTTTTTATGGACACAGCTTTTCCAATGATTCGGATATAAAAATTAGATTTGATAACAGAAAGATGTCGTTTTCTGCATTTACAATGAGGAGCGGGAATGCCTCTTTCAGCATGCGGGGCAGTATGGAAATAGGCAGGGAGTACAATATATCCCTTGAAGGGAGTTCAGCGCTTTCTCCTCTAAAGGGATTTTCAAATAAGATTGGCGTTCTGAGGGGCGATGCTGATTTTGCCCTGACTGTAGGAGGTAAATGGGACAACCCTCGGATAAACGGCAATCTCGATGTGAGCAACGGGCTGTTCGGATTAAAGGATATACACCAGCGGGTCAGTTCAATAAATGGTCTATTCTATTTTGAAGGGAATAAGATTACTATACGTAAACTCTCCGGCAAGCTTGGAGGCGGAGATATAGATTTATCGGGTGTTGTCTATCTCAGCGGTTTTAATCTTAAGAGGTTTTATCTTGATGCAAGACTTAGCAGCATTACAACTTCTATATCCAAAGATTTCTCTGTTAATTTTCACGGCAATGTTCTCTATAAGGGGACTCTTGATGCTCAGAATATTACCGGAGATGTAAGAGTAAACAGGGCAAGGTATAGGGAGAGATTAGAATGGAAAAGCTGGCTTCTTAAGGCAAAGACCGCAGAAAGGCCAAGGGGTGAACTGACAGGAGTAGAAAAAGCAGCATTGAATGTGAAGATATATGGAGCAGAAAATATCATTGTGGACAACAACATAGCGCGTGCGCCGTTGAAAGTGGATATGGTTTTGAGAGGCACAATAGGACAGCCGCTTCTTTTCGGAAGGATTGAGTCCAAAGAAGGGAAGGTCTATTTCAGGAACAATGAATTCAGGATAATGAACGCAAGCGCTGATTTTACTGATCAGAACAGGATAAATCCTGTAATGGAGATGGTGGCACAGACAATAGTGAAAGGGTACAACATCAGGCTGAGCCTTGAAGGACAGATGGAGCATTTTAACCTCTCTCTTGTTTCTGATCCGCCTCTTGAGGAGACGGATATACTCAGTTTGCTTACTGTAGGGCAGATAGGGAAACAATTGAAAGGCCTTGAGGGAGGAATTGGAGCTGTTGAGGCTGCTTCATTTCTGACAGGCAAGGTTCAGGATGTTTTTGAAGACAGGCTGAGAAACATAACAGGGCTTGACAGGGTTCAGGTAGACCCTTATGTGTCCAAGTCCACAGGCACGGTAGGCCCGAGGCTGACTGTGTCAAAGAGGCTTTTAGGCGATAAACTGTTTGTAACTTATACATCTGTCGTGGGTTCTACCGAGGAACAGGTGCTTAAACTTGAGTATATTCTTGATAAGAATGTCTCACTGATTGGCGTGAGGGATGAAAAAGGCAGTGTTGGCGGAGACATCAAGTTCAGATTTGAATTTAAATAAAAAAGGCTGAATGCAAGATGAAATGCTTATGGCAGATTGATAAACGCAGAAGAATGATAAAAACCATTTTTTTATCATTTCTGATTTTTATTTTCGCGCCATTTCTTGCTCATCCCTCTGTTGCATCTGCTGAGACGTCATACGTTGCAGTCAGTAAAATTGATGTTTCGGGACTGCATTCCATGAAGAGCGAAGAACTTCTGGACATTTTAAACATAAAGATTGGTGATGTCTTTAACCCTTCATCTGTCCGCGCCGGGTTAAAATTAGCATTTCTCAAGGGGATATTTGAGGACATATCTGTTGAAGTTAATGATGAAGACAGAACCTTTATCATGGTAAGGGTCAGGGAGAGAGATATAATAAAGAAAATTGTTATTGCCGGAAATCAACGCCTGTCAAAGAAGATAATAAAAAATCATTTCCCATTAAAAGAAGAACAGGCTATGAGATATGACCGTATGGAAGATGCTGTAAAGGAGCTTAAGAATGCATTGTCTGAAAGGGGATTTCCTCATGCAGATATAAAACTCGCTATAGAGAATACCGGCACGCCTTACAGGGTGAATCTTTTACTTACGATAGACGAGGGAATGCCTGAGATAATAAAAAGCATTAAAATTATCGGGTCTGCGGAAGCGAAAGAATTAATTAAAATTGAGGAAGGCGACATCTATGACCAGATTAAATTAAGAAAAGAGATGGAGAGAATCAGGGCACATTATAAGAAAGACAATTTTCTTAAACCTGTTGTTGGCTCCTATACTTTCAGCAATGGCAATCTTGAGATTAACATAGACCCGGGTAAAAAGCTTGAAGTTGTGTTTGAAAACAACTCTGTCCTGAATTCAGAGACTCTTACTAAAGAGACGCCGTTTTTTGAGGCTGAAGACTTCAGGGATGACCTTGTTGAAGAGGCAATATCAAGGATTGTGTCTTTATATCACTCCAAAGGGTTTCCTTTTGTTCAGGTAGCGCCTGTTATAACATCAGACAAGGACACGGTTATTGTCAGGTTTTTTATCTTTGAAGGAAGCGAGGTTATTGTCAATTCTGTAACTTTAGAAGGAATAACCATATCTGAAAAAAATCTGAAAGATGTAATGTTATTAAAAAAAGGTAAGTTGTACAATCCAGACCTTATAGAGTCAGACAAAGCAATATTAATAGAGTTTTACAGTGCGCTCGGCTATCTGGATGCGGTGATAGATGATGTCAGGATTGCAGTAAAAAATTCCAGGGCGGACATTATAATAAAAATTAAAGAAGGCACAAAGACCTTGATAGAGGGGATTGAGATAAAGGGGGCAATTTTTATCTCGAAAAAAGAAATAATAAATGCTGTCAGAATAAAAACAGGGGATCCTTACAATGAAGTTGATATATCAGATGCAAGGTATAAGATTATTGACCTTTATTTGAGTAACGGTTTTATTGACTCAAAGGTTGATATAAAGCAGCAGGCCGGAGAGAAAGGTGTGAAGATTATTTTTGAGATTGATGAAGGAAAACTGACCTTGTTCGGGAAAACAGTAATAAGCGGCAATGCGGAGACAAAGAATGAGGTAATAAAGAGAGAAATGCTCTATGAAAACGGCGCTCCTTTTAATCCTTCTCTTCTCACGAAGACGCGGCAGAGACTTTACAAACTCGGCTTGTTTACTGACGTGGATGTAGATGCGATAGAAAAAGAAGGCGATGTAAAGAATATTCATGTCAGGGTGAAAGAGGCTAAAGCAGGGGTTGTTGAATTTGGCGTCGGATACGGGGATTATGAGCGGTTCAGGGGGTCATTTGATATAAGCTACAGGAATCTTTTTGGAATGAACAGGCAGATATCATTCAGAACTGAAATCAGCACGCTTGAGCAGCGTTATATAGTGAATTATACTGAGCCGTGGTTCTCAGGCAAGCGTCTTCCCTTTAAGGTGTTTCTTATCAAAGAAGAAAGGACAGAAAAAACCATAGAGACCCGTGAGACGCGGTATAAACTGAGAAGGCACACTGCGAGCGCAGGCTTTGAGAAGAAATTCAGCGAAAGGGTGAAAGGTGAGATTTTTTATGATTTCTCATTAGTCAAAACTTTTGAGGTGAAGCCTGATGTTATCCTTACGAAAGAAGATGTGGGAACGCTTGCTATTGCAGGGATAAGGCCTGGTATAGTTTACGATATGAGGGACAATCCGTTTGACCCCAGAAAAGGCGTGCTTGCCGGGATATCCGTGAAAACCGCATCGGGATACCTTCTGTCAGAAACGGATTTTGTAAAGGCAATAGTCAACGGAAGCGTTTACCATGAGTTAAACAAATATTTTGTTATTGCGGTTTCGTTAAAAAGCGGGATGTCTCAGGGTTTTGACAAGACAACAGAACTTCCGCTTGTAGAGAGATTTTTTCTTGGCGGCAGGACTACAGTGCGCGGATATGAACAGGATACGCTTGGGCCTAAAGGCGCTGACGGCTCTCCGACAGGCGGCAATGCATTTGTACTGACAAATCTTGAACTCAGGACATCTATTGGCAAGGGGTTTGGTCTTGTAACTTTTCTTGACGGCGGCAATGTATGGAAAAAAACCGGCGATATAAAGCTCTCAGAGATGAAATATACTGCCGGTGCAGGCATAAGATACAATACGCCGGTAGGTCCCCTGAGGATTGACTATGGCCATAAACTTGACAGAGAAAAAGGTGAAAGCAGTGGAGAGGTGCATTTTAGCATCGGGCATGCGTTCTAAAGCTGAAGATTTGACAATGCCCTATGAGACCTGTGGTTATTTAACGAATAGACAATGACAAGCCCTATCATAAACCTCTCCGCCCTTGAGCCTTTATACCTTCCTCACTCTTTCCAGTCCGCTATTGCAAATCTGGAAGCGGGGGCTATTTTTCACGGAAATCACTTATAATTATGGCAATCCGTAATACAGGATAAGGAGCGGCATGGCAAAGGGGAGAAAGAGAAAAGCCTCAATAGATAAAAATGTAGATTCATACAGGCATGAACAAGAGACCTGTAAAAATGCTGTTCCCGTCGGGCTTGCGTCGTATGATACTTCAACACCAAAACCCAGGAAATATGAATATGACCCGCATCTTGACCCTCAGCTTTTATGGGCGGGAAAGGCGGAGCATACCTCCTTTGAAGTCCCTACTGAATATAAAGGTAGAAATCAGAAGTTTTTGTAATCTATTGTGGTAAAATGAATCTGATTTTACAATGATAAATTTAAACAATAAGCAGGTGAGAAAATGAAACAAATTGATAGAGTAAAAAAAATTTTGTCAGACCACCGCAATGAAATCAGACAAGAGCATAAAATAAGGAAAATGGGGATTTTCGGCTCATATGTAAGAGGAGAGCAGAAAAAGAAAAGCGACATAGACATTCTGGTTGAATTCGATGAGCCGGTGAGTTTGCTTGACTGGGTTGGGGCTGAAAACTATCTTACCGATATTCTCGGAATCAAGGTTGACCTTGTGCCAAGAGAAGACGTAAGACCGGAACTTAAAAAAAGAATATTTAAGGAAGTAGTCTACGTATGAAACGTGATATTGCTCTATATATTAAAGACATTCTCAAAAATATGGATAAAGCGGGAAGGTTCATTAAAGATATAACCTATGAAGATTTTGCATCGGATGAAAAGACAAATTATGCTGTTGTCAGATGCGTTGAGATTATTGGCGAAGCCGCTAAAAATATCCCCGAAAATATCAGGAGAAAATATCCTGATATTCCGTGGAAAAAGATGGCCGGCATGAGAGACAAGATAAGTCATTTCTATTTTGGAATAGACATGAAAAAGGTCTGGCTTGCTGTAAAGCGCGACATCCCTAAGATAAAACCTCAAATCAGGAAGATTCTCAAAGATATTTCAAAGGAGAAGAAGAGTGGCCCAAAAAAGTAAAAAGAAAAACGAAGACGTTGAAGCCTATCGGCACGAAGCGGATACGCGTAAGAATGCGGTGCCTGTCGGTCTTGCCTCTTACGACACCGCAAAACCAAAGCCAAAAAAGTATGAATATGCCCCGCATCTTGATAACATAAAACAACAACTTCTTACTGCTATAGGGGTTGGTATTGTTTAAACCAATGGACAAAACTACATCTTTCACCGTGCACGATCTTCCAATGTCGGAAAGGCCGAGAGAGAGGCTAAAAAGATTCGGTCCTGAAGCGCTTTCTGCTCAAGAACTTCTTGCATTAATAATTGGACGCGGGGTTTCTAAAAAATCTGTAATGACTATTGCACAGGAGTTATTGTCAAGATTCGGCAATATCAAGGCAATAAGCGAGGCAACATTAGAGGATCTCTCCCAAATTAAAGGCATCGGCCTTGCTAAGGCAGCACAGATTAAAGCCTGCTTTGAATTAGGGAAACGGCAAGACTTAGAGCCTGAAATAAAAGATTTTGATATTAAAGACCCTCAAAGTGTTGTTAAGGCTATTCGTGCAAGTATAAAGGACAAGGCCAAAGAGCATTTTAAACTTATACTTCTTAATGCCCGCAATAAAATTATAGGCATCTCAACCATCTCTATAGGAACACTCAACGCAAGCCTCGTCCATCCTCGTGAGGTTTTTAAGGATGCAATCTCGCATAATGCCTATTCGGTTGTGTTAGCCCATAATCACCCCTCGGGTGACCCTGAACCTTCGGAAGATGATTTAACCATTACTAAAAGATTTGTAGAAGCCGGTAAAATTTTAGGGATAGAAGTAATTGACCATATAATTATTACCAAAAATGGATTTATAAGTTTTAAAGAAAAAAACTTATTATGAGTAAAATAAATTATAAGCCAATAAAAGAAAAGGTCAAAGCCGAACCCGAAGAAAAGAAAGGATATGTTCGTGATTTTATTACTGGGCGGTGGTTAAAAAACAAGCCCGAAGAAGGGCCAAGACAAATTTTAGAAAAAAGATTGGTTGAAGAATACGGTTATTCTAAAGACCAGATTGAAATTGAGTTTCCGGTTCAAAAAGGAAGTAAAAGAATTGGCCCAACAGACATCGCGGTTTTTAGAAATGAGAAAAAGGTTATTGATAATCTTTACATTATCGTCGAAACAAAACGTAAAGAAAGAAGAGACGGCATTGATCAGTTAAAATCTTACCTTTCGCCGACCAATGCAGAATCACTCGCAAAAGAGAAAGGTTTCTCTGATTTGACGGAAAAAGATATTGAGAGAATTATCCATGAATCACGGGGTATCAGTTGAGGCGGGTTGTACTTGACACCAATGTGCGTGTGCGGGGTCAGACACCAAAATTGACACATGGGGCGGGACAGTGGAGGCTATGAGGTTGATGCACCGATACTAAAATCTCAGCTCGGCCATACATAAATGGAAAAAAGAGGATGACGGACGATGGGTAAAAACTAACAAAGTTTCAGACGGGCAAATACCAGAGATTCTTTTCATAGAGAGGAATCTTCAACTTTTGGGGGAAGGTGGCAAAATGGCGATTGTTTTGCCAAACGGGACTTTAAATAATTCCTCTCTTGAATATGTCAGGGAGTTCATCAAACAACATTCGCGTATTTTAGCCGTAGTTTCTTTGCCAGTAGGAACTTTTATGTCTGCTGGCGCCGTAAGCTTCCCCTAAAAGCAGACACCCTGTAAGTAGAGCTTTCTGGCAAAATAACCGTCAGGAGGTTCTAAATGAAGAAGACGAGATTCACGGAAACACAGATCGTAGCAATCTTAAAAGA
>Ga0180009_10007222_pt1 | contig 11423 bp, 10 predicted proteins | sample OS_PC_MetaG_FD_123537 | JGI IMG/M metagenome (GOLD analysis project Ga0180009, IMG submission 123537) | Groundwater microbial communities from the Aspo Hard Rock Laboratory (HRL) deep subsurface site, Sweden - OS_PC_MetaG | ecosystem: Environmental > Aquatic > Deep subsurface > Groundwater...
AATTAAAACCAAAAGAAGAAAAAGAGCAATTAAAGATAAGAAAGGTGCAAGAGAAAAAATAGAGGAAGAAATAAAAAAAGGGATAGAAGATGAATTAACGGTGTCTGACCCATTATGGGATAAGAGAAGAAGGGATAACAGAGGGGATAGCAGAAGGAATAGCAAAGGGAATAGCAATGGGTAAGATAGAGGGTAAGATAGAGGGGATAACAGAAGGAATAGCAAAGGGTAGAGTAGAGGGTAGAGTAGAAAACGCAAAAAACATGCTTAAATTCGGGATGAAAATAGAGGATATTGTTACGATTACAGGTCTTCCGATAGATGAGATAGAAGGAATAGGAAGGTAGTTGGGAAAAATAATGGCAAGCATTCAACTATCAGCTGTCAGTCTTCAGCTTTTGCAAGGCATTACGGCATAACGAGGGGTAGCATACCCCTGTCACGGGAAGTCGTAAAGTATAGGAACATTTCATTTGTTTTGATATTATGGTCTTTGCTGACGGCTGAATGCTTACAAGGAGCTTTTGTTAAAAAATCTTGATGTTACCGAGGTAAAGGAATGGATGGTGCAAAATAAGAATGGATTTGTCTTTGGCTATTCCCATGAAATACAGGGAGACCTCTTGATTAAGAATGGGCAAGACTACCTAATAGAGATAAAATCATCCGCTGGGTCAAGTGATGTGACTATTTTATATCGTAAGGCTAAGCTTTATGAGCAGATAACAGGTGTTTTTCCTAAGACAATCTTTGTTGCTGTTGATATGAAGGAAGAGGGCAAAAAGAGTTGTCAAGAGTTAAATATTCAGGTTATTACATATGATGAGATAAAGGATTGATGGTGTAATCTGGGAATAGACAGCAATTCTTATTATGAAAAAAGATTACCATAGAGGACACGGAGAAACTTTATATGACAGAAAATGAGAGTATCAAGGTGTACTTTGTGTGTTCTTTGTGTACTTATTAACCACCAGACTTCTCCAAATTAAGCCACAGGAGGGTATTGTTTCTGGACATTGTCTGAAATGTAGAGTAAAAATAGCACGCAGATGACACGGATACTACGGATTTGCACAGATGAAATACGAAAAATCCATGAATATCCGTCTCATCCGCGTTATTCGTGTGCTATTCTCAAAAACTAAAATGTCCAATTATGCTCTGTTTATTGCAACTTGTTGATAATCAATGGCTTCAATTATCGCAACAAAAGAGACTTGTAGAAGTTTGTACCTAATAAAGTTTGCAGATTCCATTGAGGCACATAGGCATGGATTGTGGCATTACTGTCTTATCTAAAAACACAGCAAAGTTAGAAGAAAAACAATGTAACCATAAGTATTATAAGAAAATGAGCACAAGGTTTCAAAGATGAAAGTGCTTTATACTCAAAATTTGTCAGGCTCATCTCTTAAATAGCTACTGATGGAAAATAGGAGGAGAGACAGGAGTGAGGAGAAATCTATGAGTAATATAAAAAAATTTGTAAAAATTATCAAATATGTAGTTGAGAATTTTTTGATGTTTTTTATTATATCTTTTCCTGGTCCAACTGGCAGAAAACTTAGGTATTTTTATTACAGGGGAAAGTTTAAAAGATGTGGCAAAAATGTGATGATAGATGAAGGGGTTATTATACAAAATCCTGATTGGATAAGTGTTGGAGATGCTGTATGGATAGATAAATATGTCATACTTCAAGCAGGTAAATTTAATATGGATGTTGGGATTTTAAAAAAAAGAAAGAATACAAATTTTAATGGAACAATGGGGGAATTAATTATTGGTAATAATGTTCATATTGGTGCATTCAATATTTTACAGGCACAAGGTGGTTTATATGTTGGAAACAATGTCACAACATCAAGCGGTGTTAAAATGTATTCTTTTTCAAACTATTTTTGCAATGAATATGATTTAACAATGATAACTCATGCAAGTTGTATGGCTGAAGATATAAACAAAGTATCTTACATAGTGAGCCCCATAGTTATCGAGAATAATGTGTGGATAGCATTGGATTGTTTAGTTCTTGGGGGAACTATTGGAAAGAATTCTTTCATATCATCAAAGTCTTTAGTCTTGTATAATATTTCTGAAAATTCTTATGCATCAGGTAATCCAGCAAAGAGAATTAGGGAGAGATTTGAAAACGGAGGGCATGCTGAATCTTGGTAGAAGTAGATAGGTTGATATGAGAATCTTAGTAGGTGTATGGTTGTCTAACTTAAAAAACACTCAAAAGAGATCCAAGAGTCTATAGCTAAATGGATAGATTATGATTACAATACTTCGTATATTCATTCGGCTATTAGAAATATGAGCCCAATAGAATTTGAGAATAATTGCATAAAAATACGACCATGAGAGGAATGACCTCTCTCGTAAAATTTAATAAAAATTGTCTTGACAAATAGGGTGCACTACAGGAGAAAGTGATGAATAAATTTATACAAGTTTCTGAACCATCTATCACAGAAAAGGAAATAGAGTATGTAACTAATGCTGTAAGATCAGGTTGGGTTTCTTCTCTGGGTTATTACATTACAGAGTTTGAAAAAAAGTTTGCTGAGTATGTTGGTGTAAAGTACGCCCTTACCACCTCCAATGGGACAACAGCTTTACACTTAGCTCTTGTAAGTCTCGGTATAAAAGAAGGTAATGAGGTAATAGTTCCAGATTTAACTTTTATAGCAAGTGCCAATGCAGTTAAATATACTGGAGCAACTCCTGTTTTTGTCGATATTGATCCCGAAACATGGTGTATAGACCATGAAAGTGTTAGAAGAGCCATTACTCCAAGAACAAAAGCAATAATTCCAGTTCATTTGTACGGTTATCCTGCTGATATGGACGCTATAAATGATCTAGCAAAAGAATATGGACTTTATGTTATAGAAGATGCTGCTGAAGCCCATGGTGCGGAGTATAAAGATAAAAAAGTAGGTAGTCTTGGAACTTGCGGGATGTTTAGCTTTTATGGGAATAAGATAATAACTACAGGCGAAGGTGGAATGATAATTACCAATAATGAAAATCTTTATGAAAAAGCAAAATTTTTAAGGGATCACGCAATGAGTAAAGAAAAAAGATACTGGCATACAGAGATTGGTTTTAATTATAGGATGACAAATATTCAGGCAGCACTTGGGCTTGCTCAACTTGAAAGGATTGACGAGCTTTTAGATAAAAAGAGACAGATATTCCTGTGGTATAAAGAAGGGCTAAAAGATTTAGAAGGTATAAGATTAAATCCGGAAAAAGAATGGACTAAAAATGTTTGTTGGATGATTTGTTTAGTGTTAGATAAGGATTTTGGAATTTCAAGGGATGAACTTATGGTAAAATTAAAAGAAAAAGGCGTTGACACAAGACCGTTCTTTTATCCGATAAGCCAAATGCCAATTTATAATAATGAATCAGCAAACCCTATATCATATGAAATCTCAAAAAAAGGATTAAATTTACCAAGCGGAGTAAATTTAACCTACGAAGATATAATCAGTATAACGCAATCTTTAAAAAAGTTGTTGTAGCAATGAAGAACTCTATGAAAAATGCCGTATATAGTGGGATAGGTTTTGTATTCCCCATTTTAATAGCTCTATTTACTACACCTTATATAGTTCATAAACTTGGCACTGAGTTATATGGGATTTATGTTCTTTGTATTTCTATGATAGGTTTTATGTCTTTTTTTGACCTTGGGTTTGGAACCGGGATTGTCAAGTTTGTTTCTCAATATGAGGCAAAAGGAGATTTTGATAAAATAAATAAAATTATAAGTACTGCTTTAATAGTAAATATCTTTATGGGATTTTTTGGGGTAGTTTGCATATTTCTCTTTACTGATTACCTTGCAGTCCATTTATTTAAGGTTAAAATAGAAAATCAATACATAACCGAGGTTGCTTTTAAGATAACAGCGATTGGCTTTTTAATTGTTCTTTTAAACGGGATATTTTCAAACATACCAAAAGCTTTACAAAAATACGATGTTGCTACAAAGATTCAAACTTCTATATGGGTTGCGTCAACTTTATCAACTGTATTGATCCTGTATTTTGGATTTGGCTTAAAAGAGGTTTTATTATTATGGGTATTTTTTCAGGTTTCTGGACTTTTTGCCTATTATGCTTCTATTAAATTTTTACTGCCGAGTTTGAGTATAAACTTTAATTTTAATTTAGTGATTTTTAAAGAAATTTTTGAATTTAGTATGTTTGCAGCAATGAATGGCATTACAGGAAATATTGTGTTCAGAGTTGATAAAATGATAGTTGGATCTATTCTTGGAACTTCATTTATTACATATTATCAGGTATCATTTATGATTGTTCAGATGGCAAATGGATTCATAGGTTCTTTACTTCAATTTCTTTTTCCTTCTGTAAGCTATATACAATCATTAGGCGATGAAGAAAGGCTGAAAAACATGTATATGACGGCTACTAAATATGCAACCATTCTTGCCTTAGTTATTTTTACAAGCTTAACTCTTTTAGGAGAGAGTTTCTTAACACTTTGGATGGGAAAGGATTTTGCAGAAAAATCAATAAATTTCATACCTATTTTATCGTTTATATATGTATTTCATTCAATAGCAAGTGTTGGAATTAGCTTTTATAATGGGCTTGGATATTCAAAAATAAATATGTTATCTTCCTTTATTGGTGCTGTTTCATATCTTATTACTTCATTTTTATTAATTAAAACCTTTGGCTTAATTGGTGCGGCAATATCTTTTGGCTTTACTTTAGTTTCTTTTCCTTATTTTTTCTATAAGTTAATAAAAGTTTTAAATATATCTTTTAAGTGGCTGATAAAACTTTTGTTAAAAGTTAGTATAATAATTTTGTTTGTTTGGGCGATTAAATATTTAGTAAGTTTCAAAACAGTAAATAGTTATGAGTTTATTTTGTATGTTTTAATTTCTTCAGGATTTATTATTTGCTCAGCGTATATGTTGAAATTATTTGCATTGGCAGATATAAAATATTTTCTAAAAAAACTTAAGATGATTTAAAAGAATAGAGAGAACCATGGTGTATAAATCATTACTAAATAAATTAAAAAATCAAAATATTGTTGACCAAAAATTGAACAATCGGGTATTAGTTTTAGCTTCTGATTTATCAATTACGGGTGGGATACCAAGATATACCAAGTATCAAATTAAAGCAATAAGAGAATTTGGATGTAAAATTTATTTGTTGACTGGATATAAGATAGGTGATTTTTATGAAAAAGAAGATTTTGAGGAAATTTATACATTAAATTTAGAGCACAGTAAGAATTTTAATATTTTACATAAATTAAAGCTTATATTAAATTCATTAATTTTTGTAAAAAAATTCAAGATTAACATGGTTTTGGTAAACCAGATAGGATTTGCTCCACTGGCATTTATAATAAAGAAATTTTTTGGTGTATCGTATATAACAAATATATACGGAGCTGAGCTGTGGACAAATCCTAAGTACATCGAAATAAAAAGTTTGAAGTATTCTGATTTCGTAATAGCTGATTCAAAACATACCATAGAATATGCAGTCAAAAATTTAGGAGTAGACGAAAAGAAAATATTTTTAATTTATGATCCTGTTGATTTAGAAAGATTTAATATTCTATCAAAGGATAGTTTTGAATATATATATAATAAGTATGATTTTCTGAAAAATAAAAAAATTATACTGACTTTATCAAGATTAGATAGATTTAAGGGACATGAAATTATATTAGATATTATTGACAAATTGGGAGACGATACCATCTATATTATTGGCGGCACGGGTTCAAAAGAAAAATTTTTAAAACAGATAGTTCAAGAAAAAGAAGTTTTGAATAAAAAGGTATTCTTTTTAGGTAAAGTTGGGGAATCAGATTTGTCAGCTGTTTATAATATGTGCGATATTTTTGTTTTAATTAGCAAAAGGGAAAAATTTGAAGGTGAAGGGCTACCATTATCGTTAATAGAAGCTTCTGCTTGTGGTAAACCTATATTAGCAGGAAATGAAGACGGCTCAAGAGAAGCTGTGATAGATGGTGAAAATGGGTTTATTGTCAGCCCGCGAGATAATAATGAAGTTTTAGAAAAGTTAAAAAGATTGTTACAAGATGATAAATTAAGACTTGAAATGGGAGACAAGGGTAGAGAAGTAGCTTGTGAATTTTTTAGTTATGAAAATTTTAAGAAACAGCATATTGAACTATTAGACAAATTTTTCCATTTTCAGAAGGTAAAAAATGGTTAAAGTAAATATAAAAGATTCCTTGTTGGTATGTGTAGGAATATCGATTTTGGGAACAGGATATCTTTTTTTTGAAATAAGTAATGTTGATAATAGCATTTTGGTTTTCTTTACAAGCATTTCTATGCTTGTAATAATAGGCATTGTAATAAAGAAATTTTCTATCCTTAATTTTAGTAGAATTAGAGTTGCATTATTATTGTATTGGGCAATAGCCTATTATGTATCACCATTATATCTTTTGTATAAAGGAGAAAATATAGATAATGTCCAATTTTTATATTCTATGTTAATTGCAAGTGTGGGTATCATGTCTTTTATTTTGGGGAATTCTTTATCTTTTAAAACCTTAAATGCATATTCCAAAAAATCGCGATGTACAAATTTAATAAATAACATTCCTGCTCTTTTTTTGAGTACATTGATTTTATTCGGCGTAGCTACTGTTATCAGACTTTTATTTTTGAAGTTAGGTATATATGTTTCCTTATTCGCTGGTGGAATCAATAATTTACCGATATCTCTTACTGTTTATAATGCCCTTATGCCATTTTTATCAATTAATTTTCTTGTTATCCCACTTATAGTCTGGTTATATTTTTCAGATAAAATAAGTAGAAAGCAAAAAATCATTTTGTTATCGATTTATTTTATTGAAGTAATGTTCTCTTTCCTAACTTTGCAGAGATTTATAGTATTATACACTTTATTCGTTCCAATCATTATTGGTACCTTAGCTAATAAAGTAAGATTGAAATTTATTCATTTATTTTTATTTTTTATATTCATTCTTATTTTCTTTTATATAAATAGTAAAATTAGATTATATCTACTTGTAGCATCTGAATATAACTACAATATTCAACTTAATCTTACAGATACTATAAATACATTTCACGATTTAGGAAATTATGTAGAATTATCATCAAATGCGAAGTTGGAAATTTTAGATACATTTTTTTATCGATTTTTTGATAATTCCTACAAAAACTTATTAGCAATTATTGAAAAAGGTGGGGAGCTTAAATTAGGGTCAACATATTTACTTTTTCTTTACAATTTTATCCCTCGTTTTATATGGCCAAATAAACCTGCACTTCAGGTTTCATACGATTTTGGTATAGAATATGGCATGATAAATTCTACTGAAACTGTAGCAATAACTGTTAGCAGGATAGGTGAGGCATTTATGAATTTTGGAATAGCAGGTGTAATAATAATTCTTTTTATATGGGGAATAATTGCAAAAATTATTGAACAAAGTTTATCAAAACATACTTTGTGGCTATATATATATATATTCGCCAATTTTGTTATAACTGCAGAGACTTTTTTTACTAATGTATTTAGTATTATTTTTAAACAATTAGTTTATTTTAGTTTATTTTTTATATTAAGTTTATTGCTATTAGAATTTTTGAATATAAAAGATAATAGTATTTTGGTTCAGACGGAATCGTAATTTTTTTCAATTTAAGTTAGCTATAGTGTAGAATTAAAATAATGCGAAATTCAGTACCTATGGGCTAACATTCCGCATCTAATGAGTGATAAAAATGGTATTTTTATAGCTAAAAACAGACTTCTATAAGTCGATTTGTTGCGATGATTGAAGTCGTTGGTTCTTAACAAGTTACGCCAAACAGAGCATAGTTGGACATTTTAGCTTTTGCATCAATTTATAAGTAATTGATTTTATTAGTGTTATCTTTTTTCGAAAAATCAACTATTAAAGCCATAACATCCTAACAGACAATGAGTTAGGTGGAATAGTCGATGTCTAAAAAAACAATACCATCTTGGAACTTAATTTGTAGAAGCCTGTAATCATATGTTCTTCCATTCGATTCGCTCCGGGGAGAACTATGAGTTCGAGACAGATGCCCTTCGGGCACTGCTCAACTGCCTCGTTAGGCAGCAGAATCTTAGGAGAAAAAAGTGCACACAGATAAACTTCCATCCATTATCAGGAAAGTACTTGCATATCGCAGGCGGTCTCGTGTTGATTTCATGCTGTCGAAGATAGTCGTTGCCGACAACATGAAGATCATAGATATTGGATGCGGAGTTGATGGTCGGTCATTTGATGATTATGTCCACGAAGATTGGGAAATAACTGGAGTTGATATTCTTCCTATCGAACGAGTTCATCACAAACATCCGAGGTTCTCATACATACAGCAGGATGCGCAGGACTTAAGCCGCTTTAGGATATCACGAATTTGATTTGGCTGTTTCTTTAGGTATACTGGAGCACATCACCGAAGAACCAGTATTCAATCGCATAGTGTTCGAAATAAGAAGGGTTGCAAAGCAATACGTCGTGATTGTGCCATATAAGTATTGTTGGGTCGAGCCGCATTATGGTGTCCCATTTTTCCCGCTTTTTCCTTATTCAATGAAACTGGCTGTAGTAAAGGCGTTGAATCTGAGCAACCATAGGGAGTCATGCATGAGAGATTCAGAGTATATCAATAAGAATTTTCGCTGGTTGTCGAACGCACAATATAGAGTGGAATTCCCTGATTCGACAATTCATCTTTTGCCAACGCTCGAAACGATTGCAATAATAAGATCATCCAAACAATAGTTTAACAACCGCATCAACACGGACTGGCAATTTCGCTGCGATCCATCGCAAGCCGGTTTGCGGGGCGTTAGATTTACAAGAGAGAATTCGGACGGTAAGATAGTAATCGGGCAATAATCAAGAGGTCGGGTAATTAACCGAAAGCGGATAAACCTTGAAATCTTCTTTGATGTTTTCTTCGGATGACTCATAGTGAAAGACTGAGCCCTCTTTGAAGTCAATATAAAGATCGAGTCGTTTTTCTGCTTCACTAAACTCGATGTTCTTTAAGTACCATGGCTCTTGAATATTTAAGGCTCGTTCAAATATCTGTTTTGTTATCATAATAATACTCCTTTGAGTTTTGATTGGGATTTTACATAATCATATCATTTACCCACTCAAAAGTCAAAAGAGCCTATAAATTCTTAGTGGGGAGGTTGGCATGCGAACTAATTGGTATCATAGCTTACCAAATAATTTAGTTGATAGGGAGGATTTGATTATAGAATTATGCAAGAGTAGGAAAGTTTTACACTTAGGATGTATAGATTTCCCTTATACAGAAGAGCAAATTAAGTCTGAAAGATGGTTACATTGTAAAATAACTAATGTTGCTTCAAAAGTATTAGGAGTTGATAATGCTAAGGAAGGGATTGAATACGTCAAAAAAACTCTTGGCATAAACAACATAATCTATGGAGATGTAGAGAAACTTTTTGACATAGTAGGTTCTGAAAGTTTTGAAATTATAGTAGCCGGAGAAATAATTGAACATTTAAGCAATGTAGGTCTGTTTCTTGAAAATGTCAAAAAAATAATGGCGGACGAGACATTATTAGTTATATCTACAATAAACGCATTCTGTTTAAGAAGGTTTATTAGAATTCCTTTTGGTCTGGAAAGTGTACATCCAGATCATGTATATTATTTTTCACATGCAACACTTACGTCTCTCTTAAATAGAAAGGGATTCAAGATTGTTGAGAGAGCTAATTATAAATTAAGAAATAAGAAACCAATAATTCCTTACATAGTGGAAACGGTGGGATCTTTAATATCTAAAAATCTTTGTGAGGGTTTGATTTATGTCGTTAAAAGATAAGAAGATAGTACTTATAACTACATTTTGTTCCCCATATAGATACAAATTATTTGACAATTTGTCGCACAAACTTAACATCGTCTTCTACTTTTTTATTCATTGCAAGAATAAAACAAAAGAAGATATAAAACATTTAGAAATAATTTCTGATCATTCTTCTTTTAATTATTTGCCTTTGATAAAAATTTTTGAGAAATTATTCAAAAACAGATATGATATAATTATAAAATGTACAAATAACAAATGGTCTTTTTTGGGAACTTTTATTATTGCGAAATTAATTAATGCCAAATTCATAATTTGGCATACAATGTGGTATTACCCAAAAACACTTCAATATAGGCTTTTTTCATGGCTACTACTAAAAATATTAAAGGATTATTCAGATGCCATAGTAGTCTATGGTGAACATGGCAAGAAGTTTTTGATTGATAAAGGAATAAATTCAGAAAAAATTTTCATTGCTTGGCAAACAGTGGATAATGAAGTTTTCGGAAGAGATGTATCAGAGCAAGAAGTGCAAGAAATTTTTGAAAAATACAATCTTAAAAAAGATACACCCATAATACTATATGTGGGGAGAATCATAGAACTTAAAGGGATTGAATATTTATTAGAAGCATCAAAAATTTTGAAAGATAGCGGTAAAAGATTCACATTACTTTTTGTAGGCGATGGTAAAATGCGAACCTTTGTGGAAAACTTCTGCGAACAAAATAGCATAGATTATAGGATTACGGGAATTCTAAATTATAAAAATTTAGTGCCATTTTACAAAATGGCAAAAGTTTTGATATTACCATCTATCACTACGAACACATCTAAAGAACTATGGGGACTTGTGGTAAATGAAGCATTTAATCAAGGGTGCCCTGTTGTTGTAACTGATGCAGTAGGGGCTGGTGTTGGAGGACTGGTAAATCATGGAGTAAATGGATTTATTGTGCCTGAGAGAAATGCTCAGGCATTAGCAAACGCTATCGAGAAAATCCTTTCTGATAATATAATATACTCTAAAATATCTCAAAATGCTCAAGAAGAAATCAAGCAATGGAATTATGAAAGACAGACACAAGGCTTTTTAGATGCTGTAAAATATAGCTTAAAAGAAAGGCATTGAAGAAATTCTACAATAACTTGTGTAAAGAAAAATCTAAAGAAGAATATGAGGTTAAAAAATGAACTCTTATTTTACAGTATCTATAGATGACGGATGTAGTTACGATATGCAGACAGCAGAACTCCTTAAAAAGCATGGAATTAGAGCTACATTTTACATTGCTCCTGCTAACAGGGAAAGAAAGGATCGCCTTCAACCGAATCAGATTCGGGATCTTTCCAGAGATTTTGAAATAGGTGCTCATACATTCTCACTTGACAGTAGAAAGTTCTCAAGGGCATCACGACTTCACATCGCAAGATATAATGGGCTTCCACGACGCCTCTGGAAGATGAGCTGTAAAGTTCGACAAATAGGAACTTTACTAAGAGGAGA
>Ga0180009_10007223_pt1 | contig 11420 bp, 5 predicted proteins | sample OS_PC_MetaG_FD_123537 | JGI IMG/M metagenome (GOLD analysis project Ga0180009, IMG submission 123537) | Groundwater microbial communities from the Aspo Hard Rock Laboratory (HRL) deep subsurface site, Sweden - OS_PC_MetaG | ecosystem: Environmental > Aquatic > Deep subsurface > Groundwater...
CGCCCTCTTTAGTGCTGCCCGGCGCATAATGACCTTGTGCGTGACATCCAGTCCTATGAAGGTCAGAAGAACCATGTTTGGGTCTTTGGCATCATGTTCCCTGTAACCTATAATTCTCTCATAATCATTTTTCGTTGGCTCAGGCGGCAGAATGACCTCTTTCCCTTCACGGTCAACCGGTATTTTCTTGCATGAGTCCCGGCAGAACTCAACTACTTCAAAAGCTGCATCGGGGTCAGCGCCCACATTAAACTCTGCATCCGGTCCCACGTTGCCGACATTGAAAAACACTCCGCCCATTGATACAACTTTTTCCAGAGATCGAACCCCTTCAGGATCATTTTGAATGGCTAAGGCAAGGTTCGTCATGGGACCAATGGTAATCAGGGTAATCTGCTTAGGATTCTGGCGCGCTACGTCACAGATTACCTGCCAGGCAGGCCGGCTGTCAACTAAAACATTACTTGGTTTCGGAATATGCTCAACGTCGCCGAGACCGTCTTTGCCATGGACAGAATCGGCTATGATTGGATCTTTTTTGAGCGGGCGGTCAGCACCGCGGGCAACGAGGGGACGATCTTTAAGCCCAGGCTGGTTAAGCACCTTGAACACGTTTGGAATGACCTTATCTACATGCACATTGCCGGACACGGTAGTAATGGCTTTGACGTCCAACTCAGGAGACCTCAAGGCAAGAATAATGGCCAAAGCATCATCGACTCCGCAGTCCGTGTCGATAATGACCATCTTTTTTTCTTTCGGAACCTTTAAGGTCTTCAGCAGTGAAATTCCACGTTCATACTTAGACTGCTCGGAAGGAATGAGCCCCAGATTCTCTTCCAGATAGTCAGCCAGCTCTTTTATCTTTTCCCGGGGTGCTCCCTTGCTTTCTATCTCTATTTCAAAATATGGACCATGAACCACCCCATCAATCTCATAACTTATCTTATCGAGACAGAGTTCAGCTTTGCGATATTGCTCATCTCTTATGTGAAGAACCTTTCTGTTGTTAATCACTTTCACCTTCGGGGCAAGCTTTCCACAATCGTGCGCAATGTAAAGCAGTAGCCGATAAGGAAACGCATTGATGGGTTTTCCGGCAATAAGTTCTGCTTCCTGAGAAGACGTGATTACGGTTTCCTCCTCAATTCGCTCATAGAGCCCTTCTTTTGAGAAACCTTTTGAGACAGGACGTCTTTTCTTAGGTGTCACCTGGATATTGTCCTTCTTTTTCCTCCTAACCCGGAAGGAGGCGCCCACAGCATGGAGAGAGAACCGATCGTCGTCGAAATATGTGTCTGTCTGCTCTTTGGCTTTCTTGTCAAAGTCATCGATGAAAAAATTGCTTTCCACAATTAGCTCTGGAATTAATCTAAACGCAGTGTAAGCGTCACCTTTGGTTCCAGGCACAGTGAATTTATACTCGATTTCGTATGGAGAGGACTTGCTGTCGGCGGACTGAGGAAAGGCAATACCTTCATTTTCTATAATTCTATGGTAATCTTGAATATAGACCTCAGGGGAAGTACGTTTTTTATTATCCTTCAAAGGTTTTTTCTTGAGAATCCAATAGTCTTTTCCGTGGTATCCCGGGTCAACCGTGTCAACAGGCCCCACATATCCATTTATTGTCCAGCGAACCCAGCGAAAGTGTGCTAAATCCAGCCCTGCCCTGGTTAGGGGATGGATACGATGATATTCATCGCCTGCGGGAATAGCGCCTTTTCCTTCTTTTATCCGTTCATACTGTCTGGCAAACAAAGGACTTGTGAAACCGGCAGGACAGGGCCTATAAAAGTAAAGATTAGGTTTGATGGTGTCGGTATTGTCACATTTTACTGAACGGTCAACCCTGCCTTTAGATTTTCCTGTTTTATGGCGGATATCATCTTTGTCAATGAATCCTATTGGGTGCACAGTATCAATTATATGGAGTACTTTGTCTCCTTGAGTCAAATAACTGTAACCCACCAACGTCGCAGCGTGGTCAGGGACAATCTGGATTCTAAAATTGTTTGAACTCCGTGTTAGGCGCCAGTCATCCGGAAGATAGCGGTTGATCTCAGACACAACCTCCACCAGCCATTTGAATTCAATACCCGCACGCTTGCACCCGTATTCTTTAATATGCTCTTCCCAATTGCGCTGAAAAACCAGCATGCTATTCTCTCCTTTATCCCCTCAGGAGCTTACGGGCTTTCTCCAAGGCCTCTCGATCATTGCTTTTTTCCGCTGTTTCCAAAAGCTCCTTCGCCTCTTTCCACGTACCGTCTCCGCAATCATGATCTATGAAGGCCTCAAGCCTTTTGTCATTTCCTTGGAAATAAGCCTCCATCAATGGAGCTTCAGGGACTTTAGCCCTGATGATGTTTAGAGAGGCTCTGTTTTCAGGATAGTATTCTGGTGGAGGCTCTATCCTGTAACTCCCATCATCAAGCCTTTCCCATTTATAAAGTTTCGATTGATAATCAGACTCCCGGAGGGCAAGTTCTTCGGTCATACCTTCATAAAGGTGTTTTCCCAAAACATTTTTAGCTTCAGGATGAGAGAGGCTGTGAAAGCGCTCGTGAACTAGAGTTCCTGGGGCTTCAGTATTCCGCTCCACACGAACCTCGTTCCCAGTCTGATAACCGACTGTACGTTCTATTTCTTCCGGCGAAGCAACCGGATCTCTCCGAGTCAGCTCAGATTTAAAATCCCCTTTTTCCTGAAATGCAGCTACTTCTTTCCTCGCAGCTGCGAGTCTTTCTGGTGAAATCCATTGACCGTATCGCATTTCCGAACGGTTAAGCACCTCAGTATCCATGTTTCGCTCTATCCTTTGGCGTTCAAAGGCTTCTCTTTCCGGATTTTCACCTTTTAAAATCTTTGAATCAATTTCTTTCAATTTCCGATTTTCAACGACTTCAACGGGATCAAGGGCCTTTTGGGTCGATTTTTTGTCACTCTTTTCCTTTACGTCTCCCATAGGTTATCTCCTCTAAAAACAGACGACAATAATACAATTTTATTACGCTCAACTGCAAGAAAATCCCGGCAAAAAGGATATCAGTATCTATGCTCTTTAAAAACAGGAACCTTTACATGAAAAACTCCCCCATCGGCGGGAAACCACAGCGCTTCGCCTGGTTGCAACCGGTAGAGCAACTGTCGCTGCTGGTCTGTCAGGCCTGCTGCTTGAGCGAAAATACGTTGTTCCTCTTCATCTGGCAGTCTGTGGGCTATCTTCATATTGGTGTTGGACCTGACCGCCGGTGAGAGGCGACTTGGCATTTGATCCAGAATGATCAGTCCCTCTCCTGCATGCCTTACTTCAGCTAATGCATGGGCAAATTCTTCCACAACTGCGGCCTGTGTATCTGCGATGTCGGGATTATTTGGCGTGGTCTCGCGTTGTTTCAGGACGCGGTGGGCCTCCTCAATAACCGTAATGTGACGTCTCCCTCCCGAGAGTCGAAAATCGCTATGGGCGCTGCTTATCAGACGGTAGAGGATGAAAAGAACGGCAAGGGCCTTTTTATCAGGATCTGTTATAGTCTTTAGTTCCATGACCATCGGTTTTTTGAGAAGAGTTTCCCAGTTCTTTTCATCATCAGCCCGTCCGGTCAAAAGACGACCGATCCCACCCCGAGTGAGACTGTCAAGGCGGCTCAGCAGCGCTGACTCTATGTTTCCTCGCGTCTCTGCATCATAATGGGAATATTTTGTTTGCAGCAGTTCCCGGACTATCTCTATAAGCTCCGAAAAATGAAGGGGTAAGCCCGTATCGGCTTTTTCATTTTTTTCCAGATTCCACCCTGACCGGACATACCATAACTGCAAAGCCTCTTCCAGAAGATAGGGTGTCGGTGGCGGAAGCGGGAACGATGCCTTGAATATCTTTGTAAGATGTCCCAAATGGGCCTCAATGTGCGTTTGAAGAGGAACACGAAGCAGGTCCAGGTGGAGAGGATTATTGCTCTCATCTCCTACTGTGAATATTTGAAGATCATTTTCCATCAGTTCTTTCAGTTTCCGGCCATATTCGGCCTTCTCAGAGGTCTCCAGGACAAGAAACGGGATATGATGAATCTTCCATGCCTGATACAGGAGGGAAAGACATGTATTGGTCTTACCACTTCCGGTTGTTCCGGCAATCAGCATGTGCGTTGGCAAATGCTTTATTCCAATGGAGACAGTAGAGTGGGGAGAATTCGCCAGATTGCCCAATAAAAGACTCTGATCTTCTTTCAACGTCGTTTGATGTGTGTCAAATATCGCAGGCGTCCTTGTGGCGTAACCCTGGTATTCCTGTTGCGGCATATATGCATAACGTGCAAGTTCGCGCGCATTTAATATGCTGTGGGGAAACCGAGATTCTCCTGGAGAACCGGTAACGGTTGAGAAGCAGATTTGAATTTCTAAAGGCTGAGGTTCTGCATCTTTTCCAGCAAAAATACTTTTTAAAAGAGAGACGCCTTCTGAGGTTCCTTCTTTTTGGACAAGATACAGTATCGGCATTACACCCCATAGACCCGTTTTTAGGCCTTCCTCCACCTTTGCCTTGGCAGACAAAACCCGTTGCATCACAGCCTCAGCTTGAGGATTGTTCTTTTCCAGAGCTGTTCCAGGGCGGAGATAACGTGCCCGCATCTCTTTTTCAAAGTTCAATAGCCTTAGAAGCTCTTCTTGCTTGGCGATTTCATCAAGGGGAAGAGCCCATAGGACATAAAACCAATCATAGGACGCCAATCCTTGGACAAGTTGATCCAAACCAGCAGGTTCGGGCAGTCGAACTTCAGAATCATTTAATATCGGGATTGAGGGATTGCCACTTATAAAAAGGGCGGTCGAAAAGGGAGGCATCTTCGCAAGTAAATTGGGCACTCCACTTCTATAGTTATCAAGGACAATTCCCGGATAGCATCCTTCCAAAAGTCCTTTCACACCAGAGGCCTCCCCGGACACCCAGCCTACAAAAAGCTCTCCCTTGAACCGGGCCAGTAAAAAGCCAAACGGCGCATACATCCCCTGAACAAAGCGGCATGTGGCATCCCACAGGGTTCTTTTTGCATCCGATGTTCCGGAATCCTCCCAAAAACGGCCCAATTGTCTAACGCGCCACAAACCTAAACCCGGTGACAACAACCATGGAAGACGAGGCATGGGATGAAACCTTGCCCCTGATTGTATAGCGCTATTTGAAGTAACAGGTAAGTCTGCCGATGCGGACATGACATTTTCCCCTTATTTGGAAAATTTGTGATATTGGTCTCTCCAAGTCACAAAGAATACAAGAAATCAAAACCATCCCCATAGAAACCATCCCGGATAAACGCGAGAAAGCTCAAAGAACAACCAGACATTCAGTAGTCCCAGAAGCAACGCCAGAATCCAAGTGTAACGCCCTTCTATCTGGATCCAACTTTCGGCTCTTAGGTTGTATCCGCGACGAAATACCAGGGTTCCACCCCGCCGTTGTCCCCAGATAGCCACTCGATCATATTGAGCAATATCTCCTCGAATGATCCTTCCTTTAATACGCACGATATGCTCTCGCTGTTCGTCATCCATCACTCGGAGGTTCATAACCGGCACCTGCTGACCGTTAGCCCGAAAAATAGAACCAAGGAGACGACCAAGTCCAAAGAGAGAAATCAGAAAAATGCCACCTAAAAAACGTGATAACAGGAACAGGGCCAAGACAATGATACCCATCAATATGACGCCAAAGCGATGATAGGCATGACCCACCAAGAGTATGATCAACCCCAAGATAAGGGTTACGCCAAACAACCTGGATAACCAGATGAAAACATCAAAATCAGGCGGCTCTTCCGGTCTTTCAGTTAAGGCAAAAACATCTCCTGTGAGTGCAGGGGCAACGCCAAAATGTCTCGGATATTCAGACAATACAGCATCTGCTATGATTCCAGGGGCAACGTTAAGGCGTGTGGGGTATTCCGACTCTACAACAATCGTGGAGACAGGGTTTGCTTCCCCAGCAAATAACCCTTCAGGTGCTGGAGCCGTACTTCGACCTGAAGATAAATCCGTTGGATGGGAGGAGAACTGATCCAAAGCTGAACTGCCAGAAGAGGGGGATTCGGCATCAGAGTCCCAAATGGAAGTCTCAGACGGTATTTTATCCGGCACCACAGAATCGGAATAAGCGGGATCAGAAATTGAATATTCAGGCGGTTCTTTATACTTAAGGGGGTGGGGTGCCTCCGGATCGATTGATGGTTCATACAATTGATCTTGTACATCAAAGGACTTTCCACAACGCACACAAACAGTTGCATTACCGCTGTTTATTGCATGACAACTTGGACATCTTGGCATTATTTAATCCTTTCTTTCGCCCCACATATCTCGACGGCTCATCGGAAGGGCTGTCAACTGTGATCCGTTGCCCACCACGTAAACATTCAGATCGTTATCAACAGCTATGGCACTGAGTGGCTTAGCAATTGAACTCAAATCAATATCTAACCAATGGGTATAATTTCCCCGGGACGTAAGTGTTTGCTGAAGGATTGCTCCGCACGCAGGACAAACCCCTGTGGAGGGAAAATGGGGTTGATGAGCCCCGCAGACATGACATATCCAATGATCATGGGGAAGTAAAATATGCAACGAAGCGGCGGCACCATCCAGAATATAAAGAATATTTTGTTTATCGACACAAAACCGCAAAGGCCCCACCGGTACAGGGCCAAAGATCCGACAGGGTTTCATGTCCTTTAAGCGAACGTGCCACACACTCTTTTGAACCACATCGGTGAAAACAAAATCCCCATTTGGCAGACAGTACATATGTGCAGGATGCAGTTCAACTGAATTATGAACAAGGTTGATTTTGCTTAAACCAAAAGGAGAAGCATACCAAAGCTGGAGGTTTTCAAACAAGCATAACGCATTGTGAGCATCCCATGACACATAATGTTTTAAGGGAGATTTTGCATGTTCCTGTCCGGGAATGTCGAGCTTGGGATCGAGGCGCCAATTATCAGTAATCCCTCTAAATAAGAGCCCATCACCTGCCACATATATCTGATCAGAAGATAGCCCGGAACTAACACAGGAAATATCAGAAAAAACCCGTTGAAAAGGATTTTGTGACACTGCATCCGATTCTCCCCAACGATCCAGATCAACCGCATAGATATCTTTGTGAGTAATGGCCAGTAAAAAAGCTGACGATGCGTCCATGCAGTAAAGCACTTGGGTTATTTCAGTTCCCGGATTTCGAGATATTGTTATCGGAGTTGCCGGGTCATAAATAGCCGGAAGTCGAGCAGGCTGATGCATGAGCACCTGCCACCGGGCAATCAATGGTGTTCGATCCGCATCAAGAAAAGCCCTGGCATAATTTAGACCGGACCCTTCACTATCAAGCGTCGACTGAAAAGAAAAAGCAACGCGCGCGCCGGATGGTATCATTTTTGGATCTGATGTGAAAGGATTCAACGCAATCAAATTCATGTCCGGACCGATTCGAAAAGCCGTTAAACGGCTCCTGATGAAATCGTGTGCAGGTGTAAGAAAACACTCGATCAGATCTACCAATCGTTTGTGTGATTTAGTGCAGCGGATAAAAAAGGGCTGAGCGCCTTCCACCCAATCTAAAAGAACTTCGATATAAATGGCTTCACCTTACAGAAGTGATATTATTATTTTATCGCAGACTCCAATGAAAAACACATAAAGCTATAATGATCTTCATTGATTCATGTTCAATTCATCTACCGGCTTGTCCCGAAGGGGAAATAGCTGCTCAATACCTCTTCCAGGTAATATCCAAACGAGTTATTTGCCAGACGTGTCTTTGTGTCTTGCTGCAGGTTGGGGTGAATAAGAATTCTTAAAACTTTCTTGGTTATCCATCGGGAAAGGGGTTTATGCCAGGTCAGGGCGTTAACAAATTCCGAACTTCTAATTTTACGCTGCACGGGTTTTTCCTCAGAAAAAAACGCTGCCGCAAATTCAGGAGTTGTTTCGATCGTTCGCTGGTACAACTCATCCGTCATATGGAAAACGCCCTCCTTTTCCTCAATAAAATCAGCCATTATGAGCCATTGGATAAGATCGTCAATAGTGGCCGCATTGGCAGCAATTTTGTTTTTATATTCTTGCCAGGTTGCAGATTTGCATGATTCCGGAGATTTAGACTGAAGCAGGGCATGCTTTAAAGGAACAACGTATTGTGTTTTCTCCTGCAAAGCCCTCATCAAAGCATTCTTATCTTTTCCAATGGATTCCACCTTGAAGTCATAGAAAAATTCTGAAATCCTATGGGGAAGGGCTGACAAGCTTTCCGGATCGATAAAGACCGTTTCAACCGGATCATCCCCTTCCAACTCGGTCGTAACAGGTGAAAGAATTTGCCATTTTATGGCTTCAACCAAAAGCTCTTCTGCTTCAACTCTGTTCGGCAAACGAATCCAGCCCAGATACGGTTCAACCATTAGATCGAACAACTCCGTCTTGAATAAGTGAAGGGGCCACCCATACCGGGTTTGGGGAACATAGGAGTGCTTGAACCAATCCTTTACCCTTGCAACACTCTGGATCGGGAATCCCAATGCCAGTGTGAGGATTGTAGCCTGATTAGGGGTCCCACCTTCTTTCGGGCTAAGGCCTGGGAGGTTCAATACCTCTTGCCATGAATAGGTGTCTTCTTCAATACGGCAACCGGAAATGACGTATCGGGATGTCTCGGGCATCGTTCCGTCAAATAACAGACTTACATTGGATTTTTGTTTCCATTGACCAATAACGTGATTAAATCCGCTGGGTTGTTCTTTAGGTAGGAAAAAAGAATGGTCCAAACCAATTTGGTAAAATGGTGTCGAGTTTTTGACCAAGTCATCATCCGCAGGATCAGTTCCCATAACCGCTTCTCGACATTGGGCATACAATCCATTCACCAAATCCTCAACAGGCTGTCCCGACCATTTATCGAACTTGATATTCTGACCCGTAGCCAAACGGAGCCCATGCCCTTTAATATGGACGGTTAATTGCTCAAGTTTAGAATCGACCTCACCCGTATGCTTCAAAAACAAATTCTCAAGGTATTGAGAGGGCTCAATCGCTGTTAATCGAAACCGCGATACCGGATTCAGATCTTTTAAGATCACATTTTTTCGATTTAGAATAGCGGACTTGATCCACTGAAAGTAATTTAATCGGCTTCGGTATTGATCGAGAAGCCTTTGTAGATTGGCCATAACATCAGAAACAAACTGTATTTTATATGGCCAGATCAATATTTGATGTCCGGCACATTGGCATCTCTGAAAAAAGTCTATAATGTCATATAATTGCCCATCAAACTGACCGATAAAACGGTTGCGAAAGACTTGCTGAAATATCCGATTCCCCCAGGTGCTCCAGGCTTCTTCCATTTCGTTCAAGAGCCCTGCCAGCCGCTTATTTTGGGGTATTGAAGCTGGTGTATCGGATTGGGATAGAAAACCAGGGGCCTCTCCTGCCCGGGCCTGGGAATTGGCGGTGTTGAGTTCTGCCTGCAAACCATCCCGATACTTTCTCAGCTTTTGCCATAACTGATCTATGATTTCCGTTACATGGGATAATAGTCCTTGACCGACCATAGCGTCCAACTGCTTTTTAACCGGCCCTTCATCCCCCGGTGGGAAAAGTACCTGTAAGGTATCATCACATATGCGTATCGCACGATCGCGAATTACATCCTCAGGCAACATCTCAACCAGTCCGGCCAAACGTCTTATTTCGGTCATTGGGTTTTGCGCCTGCCGAATTAAATCCATGCAATTTTCGCTGCTTGCCAGTGTGCCATGCATGGCCGGCGTGAAAAGCTGGTCGATACTGTTTTCCGTGAGTCGGAGGTTAACAGCCATCTGGTCCGCAAGGGTTTCATCGGCTGCAGTCGAAGTAATTTCAAACAGGTGATCCAATAGTTTTTCTGTCAAGCAATAACAGCAATAATGATTGTAAGTCCGAATCGGCAGCTCAAGGGTTGAAATGCCGAGAGATGAGAACAGGTATTGCTGACGTTCTTCACCGTCATCCTTCGATAAAGGTGGGAACTCTTGTTTGAACAGTAAGAGGGCGGTCGAATCTTGGAGACGGTTGAAAAAATTGGAATTGATTTCGGTTAATCCCAAATGGAGCACGGATTGGGCCAGGAACTGGGCCACTTCCATTCTGCCGCTCAGAGGCTCGTTGTCCTGATTCGGTGTGTCGGCAAGAAATACCAGATCAAAAAGCTTATCATTTTCCATACGGTTTGAAATCTGAATTTTATCAGCTCCCGTGCGTCCGTATTGCGCATCAAAGGGTTGACCGCTTTGAAAATAATTAAGTTCTTTAAGCGCCGCATAGGTGTTGGCCTTCATTCGTGTACGGTGAAGTTCCTTATCTACCTTTTTATCCGATGCAAGTACTTCTGCAAGTGTAAAAACACCGACCACTCTCCATGTTTCATTCGGAAACATATTTTTTTTTATGAACTTTAGTCCGGCAGCAACATCCAGAAAGCAACTGCTCCCGGTACCTCCAGCCAGGGAAGAAATAATGAAAAATCGGCGTTGTTTTTTTTCCAAAGTCTTAAATGATCCACCATAGCGCATCTCGACCGTTTCGACAGGTTGTTGCAAAAATTGGACAAGTTTTTCATAGAATCTTTCCCAATTATAAAAAAAGCCGATTCGACCGAAAGGTCTTGTTGTCCCTGCCCCGTCTTTGAGATCCCCGACCTCATTTCTGGCTTCCCTGGCCACAGGTGAGTCATCATAGAAGTCTCTGATTCCGGGATAAAGTCCCTGTTCCACCTCTTTTAAAATTCGATTCAAATTCCCTTCCATTCGAAATAAGCGGTTTATTGCCCAATCCTCGGGTGGGAGGTCGTAAGAATCGGGAAAGGCCGTATCTATGCCCATAAAATGAGCCCCTTTGAAATCGTCCATGCCTTTTTCTCTTGGAAGATACTGTTTAATATAATACATCAACCAAGAAAGGGTGAGATAGCCCAACCCGCCAATGCTGATAAAATAAGAAGGCGGTGCCTGCCAACCGCATACAGGAAAGAGATCCAGTTCACCAATTTTCTTCATAAGTTACTCCTTCGTGATCAACTTTATTAGAAAAAACAACACCAAATATCGGGGCGTAGACTGCTGAACGACAAAATGGCCAACAGACAAGACCAGAAAAATAAACGCAGCAAAATCCTTCCTCGTCTATGAGGGCTTTCCGTAATTCTCAGGTTCAGTCTAAAATCGTTACCTGAAGCTCGCAATCCATAACGTTCACGACCCCTGATAACGTGGATACTCTTTGGCTGAGAATCCTCCACGGTGACCGTGTTGGGATGCGCGAATGGATCCGGATTCTCGGCAGTTATTTCATAACCGGTGTTCGATGTAACCCGCCAGGCTCCTTGATTAGGAATC